>TARA_R110000787_G_scaffold11153_3_pt1 | contig 13715 bp, 8 predicted proteins | sample TARA_R110000787 | Tara Oceans TARA_R110000787 (sample SAMEA4397920) | marine metagenome | biome: Polar Biome; feature: [DCM] deep chlorophyll maximum layer (ENVO:01000326); material: water (ENVO:00002006), including particulate matter (ENVO:01000060) such as... | depth 35 m
ATCACTTCACGCTGCCTGCCAATGGCAGCTTTTCCTTTGCAGGCCGCACCGCATTGGTGACCGGCGGCGGCCGTGGTGTGGGCGAGGCGGTGGCGCGCGAAATCCATGCCGGGGGCGGGCGCGTGGCTGTCAGCGACGTGGACAGCGCTGTGGCGCAGGCGGTCGCAACGTCGCTCGACCCGTCGGGCGAGACGGCGATCGCTTTGACGCTGGACGTGCGGGAGAAGGCGCATTTCCTCGCTGCGCGGGATCAGATGGCGGGCCTGTGGGGCAAGGTCGACATCGTGGTGAACAATGCCGGCTTCGCCAAGCGCACGCCGACGCAGGACATCAGCCCCGAAGAGTTCGACGCGATCGTGCAGATCAACATGCGCAGCGTATTCCTGAGCTGCCAGATATTTTCCGACCATATGCGCGAGAATGGCTATGGCCGGATCGTCAATATCACGTCGCTCGCCGGGCAGAATGGCGGGACGGTGGCCTCCCCCCATTATGCCGCGTCCAAGGCCGGGGCGATCATGCTGACCAAATATTTCGCCCGCTATCTGGCCGGGACCGGCGTGACCGTGAACGCCATCGCGCCGGGACCGATCGACACGGCCAAGGCGCGACTGTCGGCGGAACAGATCGCACAGGTCGAGGGCGAGGTGCCGGTCGGCCGCTTCATGGAAGTGGGCGAGATTGCGGCGGCGACCGCACTGCTGGCTTCGGATCGCGGTGGGTTCTTCGTGGGCGCCACGCTGGACATGAATGGGGGGCTATATTTGCGGTGATCCCGCTTTACCGTCTTTGTTTCCCGCTTTTCTTATGGCGTTATGGGATTGCGATTGGCGGTTCTGCGCGGGCCATCCATAATCACAACCAACAATAGGGTAGCGCCGGAGCCGTGAACGGCCCGGCCGGATCATGGAGAGCAGCATGTTCATTTACAACGCATGGTATGTGGCCGCTTTCGCCGCCGATATCGAACCGGGCAAGACGCTGGGGCGCAAATATCTGAACAAGGCGGTCGTTCTGTTCCGCACCGAAAGCGGTGAGATCGCCGCTTTGGAGGATCGGTGCAGCCATCGCGCGATGCCGCTCTCTTCGGGCCATGTCGATGGCGACGTCATCCGCTGCTGCTATCATGGCGTGGAATTTGACGGCAAAGGCACCTGCACCCGCATCCCCAACCAGGCGCGCATCCCTGCCGCCGCCAATGTCCGTCATTATCCGGTGGTGGAAAAGGATCATCTCATCTGGATCTGGATGGGCGAACCGGCGCTGGCCGATCCGTCGATCATCGTCGATAGCCCGGAACATGATGATCCGGCCTGGACGTGGCGGCCCTATAATTTCCCGGTGAAGGCCAACTGGCAGCTGATCATCGACAATATCATGGATCTGACCCATGTGCCCTATATCCATGCGCGCACGATCGGTGGGAACCCGGAACAGCATTATAATGCCGATACCAAGGTCGAGTTCGACGGTCGCAAGGTGACGTTGCTGCGCAAGATGCCCAATTCGATCCCGCCCAAATCCTATATCGATGCTGGTGGGTTCAAAGGCCGGGTCGATCGCTGGCAGGAAGTGCGGTTCGAGCCGGGCATCGGCATGACGTGCCGCGTCAACGCGGGGGGCTGTGATGCTGGCACCGGTGCCTATGAAGGCAAACGCGACAATGGCTTCATGCTGGCCAACAACCATTTCATCACGCCGGAAACGGAAACGACCAGCCATTATCTGTGGACTATCTGCACCACCGCGCCAAAGGAAAGCGGTGTGCCGGACGTGCTGTTCGACCAGTTTTTCGATACCATCACCGAGGATGAGGTGACGCTGGAAGCGCAGCAGCGCCGGATCGACGACGAACCGGAACGGGCATTTGTGGGTATCGCCAGCGATGGCGCGGTCAACCAGGCGCGGCGGCTGCTCAGCGCGATGCAGGAAGCGGAGGATGGCGGCAAGGTCGCTGCCTGAACCACCAAGCCTTGCGTATATAAGTAACATAGCGGCTTGCCCTGTCCGGTGCGCCATGCTGTAGCGCCATCATGAAGATGCGCGAACTGGAGGATCGGACAGGGGTTCATCGGGAGACAATCCGCGTCTATCTGCGCGAAGGGTTGATCCCGGAGCCAGAGCGGCCGCGCAAGACGGTTGCCGATTATGGGGAGGAGCATGTCCAGGCGATCCTGTCTGTGCGTCGGCTCCAGCGTGAGAACCGGCTGACACTGGCACAGATTAAGGCGATCATCGGCGGCGAGGGCACCGAAGGCCGGGTCGAGGCCAGCGCGTTCGACCAGCTGGAGCAACTGGTCGCGCATCGCGTCGGCGTGGACGGGCCGCCGGTGACGATCGCGTCGCTGCTGGAACGCCATCCGCATGCGGCGGAGGATGCCCGCACGCTGGCGAAGATCGGCATATTGGATATCATCGAAACGGATCAGGGCGAGGCGCTGAGCATCACCTGCGCGCAGCTGGTGCGTATCTGGGGCGACATGCGCAAGGCCGGGTTCGATCAGCGGCTTGATTATACGCCCGACATTCTGGGTTTCTACACAGAGGCAGCGGATTTCGTCGGACGCTGGGAAGCGTCGACCTTCATGGAGCGGGTCGACGGGCATATCGATGTGGCTGAGGCAGCCACCATGGTCGAACATGCGCTTCCGCTCATGCTCGATTTCTTCGGCCTGATGCGGCAGCGCGCTTTCTTCCGCCATGTCGAGGCGATCCGCGCCGGCAAGGAAACGGATCGCCCGGCGGGCAAGGTCACGCCATCGTCAGTACAGCCTTGACGCAGCGGCCATCATGCTGGTCCTCGATCGCTTGGTTGATGTCTTCCAGCCTGTAGGTCGTTATCAGCTTCTCGAATGGGAACAGCCCTTTGGCATTCAGCGCGATCAGTTCGGGCAGGAACGTCTGCGGGTCGGCATTGCCTTCGGTCACGCCGCAGATCGAGATGCCAAGCGACAGGAGGGTCAGGATGTTGAGGCTGATCGCCGCATCCAGCGCCTTGGGCACACCGACGATGGCAAGACGCCCCAGAGGGGCAAGAGAGGCCACGCCGGCGTCGATCGCCGGGACCGCGCCCGACGTGTCCAGCACGCAATCGACGCCTTGGGGCAACAGCTTGCGCAACTGTTCGGCGGTGTCGCTCGCGGTCACGTCGATGACATGGGTCGCGCCCAAGTCGAGAGCCATGGCGCGGCGTGTTGCCAAAGGATCCGCGACGATGATCTGCCCAGCGCCCGAAGCCTTCGCCGCCATGACGGCGCTCAGACCGACGGGGCCGCCGCCAGTGATCAGGATGGTCTCGCCAGCCTGAAGTTTGAGCGCCTTCATCACCGCGCCTGCCCCGGTCATGATACCGCAGCCCAGCGGGCCGAGCAGTTCGAGCGGTGCTTCGGCCGGTACCTTCACCAGATTATGGGCGGCCGCGATGGCGTGGCTGGCGAAGGAGGATTGGCCGAAGAAGTGACTGCTGACCGGTGCTACGCCGTCATGCAGGCAGGTCGAGCCGTCCGCCCGGCAGCCGCCGAAGTTGAGTGCGGAAAAATCGCGGCAATAGGCTGGGTGTCCCGCCACACATTGGGGGCATTCGCGGCAGGCGGCAAAGCCCATCACGACGCGATCACCCGGCATGAGCGTGGTGACATCCGCGCCGACCGCCTCGACGATGCCTGCACCTTCATGGCCCAGCACAGCGGGCAGGGGCGTCGGCAGCAACTGATCGCGCACGACGATATCGGTATGGCACAGGCCCGTCGCGACGATCCGCACCAGCACTTCGTCGGCGCGCATATCGGACAAAGTGAGCTGCTCTAGCGTAAAGTCACCACCCGCTATCCGGGCGACAGCTGCCTTCACTTCCATGGGTCTTCTCCTATTCAATCTTTGGGTTCGTCATTCAGTTTCGGGGATGGGAGCGGATGATTTGCGCCGTAAAGTCGCGTATTTTCTGCGATTCCCGTCCCTGAAAGGCTGAATGGTCCGACCTCTTTTTACGATTGACGAATCCGCTTGTCCATAGTTACGTAATGACAATACGTAATACGTAAGTGTCCTTAGGACAGCGTGTAGGAGAGGGTAGTTTCATGGCGACTTCGCTGGATGCCGACGTGCGTCCCATCATCCCCGACGACATTGCGCGGATCGTGATCGCGCCCAAAAGCTATACGGACGACGCGACGATCTATGGCGCTTTTCGCTGGCTGCGCGAACATATGCCGCTGGGTATCGCACAGGTGCCTGGCTATGACCCGGTCTGGGTCGTCACCAAACATGCCGACATCAAGGAAGTGGAACGCAACGGCAGGCTGTTCCACAATGCCGATCATAACCCGATCCTGGTCGATCAGGAATCGGACGCCTTCACGCGGGACATTAACGGCGGGTCGATCCGCATCTTGTCGTCGCTGACCTATATGGACCCGCCCGAACATGCGTCCTACCGCACGCTGACGTCCAACTGGTTTCTGCCCGGCAAGATCAGCAAGCTGGAGGATCAGATCCGGGTGCTGGCGCGCCAGTCGGTGGACAATCTGCTGAGTTTTGACGGCGAATGCGATTTCGTCCGCGATTTCGCGCTGCACTATCCGCTGCGCGTCATCATGACGCTGTTCGGCGTACCACCCGAAGACGAACCGCGGATGCTCAAGCTGACGCAGGAATTTTTCGGCGTGCATGATCCCGAAGAACAGCGGCCCGAAATGGCGGCGGACCCGGTGGTCGCGGCAAAGCAATGGGCAGCCTCGATCGAGGATTTCTACACCTATTTCGACAAATTGAGTGCCGACCGCCGGGAAAGGCCGACCGATGACCTGTTGTCGCTGATCGCCAATTCGCGGATCAACGGCGCGCCGATCCCGCGCGATGAGGCGAACGGCTATTATGTCGCGATCGCCACCGCGGGCCATGACACGACGTCGTCCTCGACCGCCGGTGGGCTGCACGGGATGATGGTCTATCCCGAAAATTGGGCCAAGGTGAAGGCGGACCCGTCGCTGATCCCTGGCCTCGTGGATGAGGCGATCCGCTGGACCAGTCCGGTCAAGCATTTCATGCGCAATGCCACCGCCGACACGCAGGTGCGCGGCATGGATATTCGCGCGATGGAACGGCTGATGATCTGTTACCCGTCGGGCAATCGCGACGAGGCGGTGTTTGACGACGCTGACCGCTTCGACATCACCCGCTCGCCCAATCCGCACATCGCCTTCGGCTTTGGTCCGCATATGTGCCTGGGCCAGCATCTCGCCAAGCTGGAGATGCGCATCCTGTTCGAGGAATTGCTGCCGCATCTCAGCTCGGTCGAAATGGCGGGCGATCCCCGCATGGTCGAGACGAACTTCGTCGGCGGGTACAAGGCGCTGCCGATCCGCTTCACGAAGAACTGACGCACATCGCCGCTGGATCACCGCCAAAGCGGGACCGGCGCTCAGGCCCAGGATGGGAACATCCGGGCGGTAAATGGGAGGAGTCTGAACATGACCAAGAGGTTTATCACGCTGGCCGCCACCGTATCGGCCGTTGCATTGCATGCGCAGGCCTGGGGCCAGACCGACGCTGCGCCACAGGCGACATCCTCGGGCCTTGGCGACATCGTCGTGACGGCACAGAAGCGCGAACAGGCGATCAACGATGTGCCGCTGTCGATCACCGCGGCATCCGGCGAGAAGCTGGCGAACCAGGGCATCACCAATGTCGCGGATCTGGTAAAGATCGTGCCCGGCTTCAACTATACCGAGAGCGCGTTCGCAACGCCGGTCTACACATTGCGCGGCATCGGCTTTTACGACACCAGCCTCGCTGCCAAGCCCACCGTCAGCATCTATCAGGATCAGGTGCCGATCCCCTTTTCCATCATGACGCGTGGTGCGACGCTCGATCTGGAGCGCGTGGAAGTGCTGAAAGGGCCGCAGGGCACGCTGTTCGGATCGAACGCGACGGGCGGTGCAATCAACTATATCGCCGCCAAGCCGACATCGACCTTCAAAGCCGGTCTTGACGCGGGTCTGGACAGTTTCGGACAGGTGTCGGGTGGCGGTTTCATCAGCGGGCCGATCAGCGATACGCTGTCCGCACGCGTGGCGGTGCGGACCGAACAGGGCGGGGCATGGCAACGCAGCTACACGCGCGATGAAAAGCTCGGCGATCGCAACTTCACCACGGGCCGCATCCTGATCGACTTCGAGCCGTCCGACAGCGCACGCTTTTCGCTCAACCTCAACGGTTTCATCGACAAGAGCGACGGACAGGCTGCGCAACTGATCGGTGTGGTGCCGCTGGGCAATCCCGCGCGGCTGGGGCCTCTGGCCATCTATCCTATCGCGCCGCGTAACAATCGTGATGCCGACTGGACGCCGGAACAAAAACCCCAGCGTGACGACTGGTTCTATCAGGCCTCGTTCCGGGGGGATATCGATCTGACCGACGATGTGAGCCTGACCTCGATCAGCAGCTGGTCGGAATATCATAATGACCAGGATATCGACCCGGACGGCGTCGCCCTGCGTGACTATTTCTACAACACCACCGGAAAGATCACGGCACTGTCGCAGGAATTGCGTCTGCAAGGGCGGACTGGCGGCCTGACCTATATTCTGGGCGCCAATTATGCGCGCGAAAAAACCTATCAGCAGGATGATGCCGGTCCCTATGACCAATCGACATCGGCCTATAATTTCGTCGACGCCGGCCTTGGCATCCCCTTTTTCGTCTACAGCCAATATGCGCGCCAGAAATTCGTGAACAAGGCGGTGTTCGCCAATCTGGACTACGACATCGGTGACAGCATCACCGTGCATGGCGGGGTGCGTTATACCAAGACCAATATCGATTTTGCCGGTTGCACGGCCGATCGCGGCAATGCGTTGGGGCTGGGGATCGAAAATCTGATCAACTTCATTCGCGGCGGCGCAGGGCTGGCGCCCATCGATATTCCCACCAATGGCTGCGTGACGATCGACGGATCGACGCTGACCGTGGGCGAGGTGCGCAAGTCGCTGGACGAGGATAATATATCCTGGCGTGGGGGTGTCGATTACAAGCCGAGCAGGGACGTGCTGCTCTACGCTTCCGTCAGCAAAGGCTACAAGTCGGGTAGCTTTCCGCTGCTGTCGGCCAGCGATGCCAACCAGTTCAATCCCGTCACGCAGGAATCCGTGACCGCTTATGAACTCGGCGCGAAACTGACCTTGCTGGAGAACACCGCCCAGATCAACGGCGCACTCTTCTATTACGACTATAGCGACAAGCAGTTGAAGGGCCGCGTGATCGCTAGTCCCAATGTGTTCGGCCCTCTCGAAGCGTTGGTCAATGTCCCGAAAAGCCGGGTAAAAGGTGCGGAAATTCAACTCGACCTCGCGCCGACCGATGGCCTGCGCGTCAGCATCGGAGCGACCTATCTCGACACACGGATCAAGGGCAGTTTCGTCAACTATGACAGCTATGGCAACCAGCTGGATTTTGGCGGATCGGCCTTTCCCTACACGCCCAAATTTCAGATCGTGACCGATACCCAATATGACTGGGCGCTCAGTGATGATGTCGAGGCTTTCGTCGGTGCCAATCTGAATTTCCAGAGCGATACCAAGGCTGTGCTGGGCAACGCCCGCGCTACGCCATCGGCGGACCTAAGCGCGCAGGGCGGCCTGACGATCGAGGATTATACGCTGATCGATCTGCGCGCTGGCCTGTCCTTTGCCGACAAGCGCTACAAGATCAGCGCCTTCGTGCGGAACCTGGGCAACACCTACTACTGGTCCAACGCCACGCGGATCACGGACACGACGGTCCGTTTTGCCGGACGACCACGCACGTTCGGCGCGACCCTGTCGGCGCGCTTCTGACCCGCTCCCCCTGGGCCGCGCCCTGAAAGGCGGGCGCGGCTCTTTCTTTTCGATCCCCGGAGACATGTTCCATGACTGCACCCGTTTCGATCGCCGCTGGATTGCATGGTGACGCCGGTTTCGAGGTCCGCCTTCCACAGCAAAAAATGTTGATCGGCCGATCATGGGAAGCGGCCGCGGACGGCCGCGTCATCGACGTGGAAGACCCGGCTACCGGCAAGGTGTTCGCCGCTGTTCCCGCAGGAACGGTCGCCGATGTCGATCGCGCCGTCAGGGCAGCGCGGACGGCGTTCGAAACGGCCGCCTGGAGCCGGATGCGCCCGCTTGATCGCGGCAGGATCATTGAGGCGATCGCGAGGAAGATCGAGGATCATGCGCAGGAACTGGCGCTGCTCGAAAGCTATGACAATGGCAAGGCGGTACATCATGCACTGGCGGTGGATGTGCCCGCCGCCGTCGATATCTTTCGCTACATGGCGGGCTGGGCGTCGAAAATCTATGGTCAGGTGAACCCGATTTCGGGCGATGGCCGCCAATATCACAGCTATTCGGTGCGCGAACCGATCGGTGTTGTAGGCCAGATCGTGCCGTGGAATTATCCGCTGGCGATGGCGGCCTGGAAGATCGCGTCGGCCCTGGCGGCGGGCTGTACCATCGTGCTGAAGCCGTCCGAAGTCACGCCGCTGACCGCGCTGCGCCTGGCCGAGCTGGCGCTGGAGGCGGGGCTGCCCGAAGGCGTGCTGAACATCGTCACCGGCTATGGGCATGAGGCGGGGCAGGCGCTGGTCGAGCATCCCGGCATCGACAAGATCGCCTTTACCGGATCGACCCGCGTCGGCAAGCGGATCGTCCAGACCTGTGCGAAAGACCTCAAGCGCGTCACGCTGGAACTGGGCGGCAAGTCGCCCTCGCTCATCTTCGCCGATGCCGATCTCGACAAGGCGGCGATCGGCGCGGCGCTCGCCATTTTCTTCAATTCGGGCCAGGTTTGCTTGGCCGCCTCGCGCCTCTATGTCGAACGGTCGGTGTTCGACAAGGTGATCGACGGTATCGCGCAGGTCGCTAAGAGCTTCAAACTTGGCCATGGGCGCGATCCTGACACGATGCTCGGACCGCTGGTATCGAAGGTGCAGCAGGGGCGCGTGCTGGACTTTATCGCGCAAGGCAAGGCGACCGGCGCGGACCTTGTCACAGGTGGCGGGACCGGGGACCGGGACGGCTATTTCGTCGAGCCGACGATCTTCGCCAATCCCGATGCTGATGCCAGCATCGTGCGGGAGGAGATTTTTGGCCCGGTACTGGTTGCGACCCCCTTTGACGATATCGATGACGTGGTCAGGCAAGCCAATGACACCCGCTACGGCCTGGCTGCCAATATCTGGACCCGCGACCTGTCCCGCGCTCATCTGACCGCAAGACGGCTTCAGGCCGGCATGGTCTGGATCAATACGCACGGGATGAACGATCCCTCCGCCCCCTTTGGCGGGGTCAAGGAATCAGGCTGGGGCCGGGAGGTTGGCGAAGAAGGTGTCCTCCATTACACGGAGACAAAGACCGTGACAGCACTTTTGGCCGATTGAAGCCGCGCCGCGAATGATGGTTGTGGCGGGACGAGGATGATCGTTTTAAGCGTGATCGTCGTAGACGACCCATGAGGGCAAAGAACGTCTGGCGCTGTCTGGGAAACAGGGAAATTATTACGGGCGAGATCGTGGTCGATCTTCTCCTCTCCAAATAGGCGCGCTTTGCAAATCGTCCCATCGGTATTGCTTCTCCGAATCAGAATGTTAGTCTTGTTCCGCGTCGCGAAGGCGGCGCCGAGGCTTGAGAACCTCGCTTGGGAAAAATGGACCCGCCATCGACGCGGCCGGGTGGCCGACGCGCATGTCCAAGCCGCTTGCGGCCAAAGGCGTCGGCGCATGTCTCAAGCATGTTCTCTACACCCGGCTCTTGCCGGCATCGCCTCGCCCTTTGCACGGAGGCCATGCCGATGGAGAATGCAGCGCATAGTGGTGCAGGTTGTGGGCCGAGATGTCGACCGCGCTAGGCGCCGCGCGCTTGCCATTGGACGAACGAGACCCGCTGCCGCCTGATCATGATCGGGTCGAAAGCCCGCGAGACCTGCTGGGCGCGCTGTATCGGGCCGAGCGTCCGGCCCTGCTGCGATTTCTGGCGCGCCGGGCTGCCGATGACCGGGCCGAGGACATCGTCCAGCAGGTCTTTGCGCGCATGGCGGGGAAGACCGACGATCAATCCGCCGCGATCGCGTCGCCTGGCGCCTATCTCCGCCAGGCCGCCCGCAACCTTGTCCGAGACGATGCGCGGGCCGCCGAGCGGACCAGCCTGCACCTTCACATGTCGATCGAGGAGGCGCCTGTGGCCGATGCCGATCCGATCGCGGCGCTCGAAGCGCGCGATCGGCTGGCGCGGATCGAGGCGGCGGTGCTACGGCTCAAGCCGCTGACCCGGCAGATTTTTCTCGCATGCCGCCTCGACGGCTATAGTTATGCTGAAATTGCCGAGCAGACCGGGCTGAGCATAAGGGGCGTCGAAAAGCAGATGAGTCGCGCGATCAAGCAACTGGGCAGGCACTTGCGCGATCATGACTGACGCGGAGCGGCCCTCGATCCCGCGCAGCGTGTACGATGCGGCTGGGGCATGGCTGGCCCGTCGGCAAGCAGGTGCCGATCCGGATGGCGAAAAGGCCTTCCTTGCCTGGCTGGACGCCGATCCCCGGCATCGGGCAGCTTACGATGAGGCAGCGCGCGCCTGGCGCGATAGCGAACTGCTGGCCGAGAGCGCCGTAGGCCGAAGCCGCAAACTTGCTCGCGCGCCGTTTCTGATGCGCCATAGCACGCATGTGGGGGCTCTGAGCCTGGGTGTTGCCGCGATCCTGGGCGTGGGAACGCTCGCCATGGTTCGGCACGCCGCCCCCTTCGATCTTGTCTCGTCGGCCGACGCGGCCACCTACCGGACTGCGGTCGGTGAAATCCGCACCGTTCGGCTGGCGGACGGCTCGACCCTGACGCTTGATACGTCGACCTTGGTCACGGTCCGGTTCACGCATGATCGCCGTCGCCTCGAACTGGCGCAAGGACGCGCGCGTTTTGGCGTAGCTCAGGATGGTCGCCCTTTTATCGTCGCCGTTTCGGGCGGCGAGATCATGGCGCGCCAGACAGTGTTCGACGTCAGCGTAGTCGGGGCGGAGCCGATCGTGTCGGCGATCGAGGGCGACATCGCATTGCAGAGGGTGGGTAGGGACGGCAGCGTCGCGACGCAATCGCTGGCGGCCGGCGAAGCGAGCAGCATGGGCGCGGACGTCACGCCGCGCGCGCGTTCCCTGGCGGACGCCCGCTGGGTGTCGGGCATGGTGGCGCTCGACAGGACGCCGCTCGGCAGCGCGGTCGCCGCCATCAACCGCTATAATCAAAGGCAGGTGCAGCTGGGCGATCCGGGTCTCGCCCGTCTCTCCGTGACCGGCGCCTTCCGCGCGCGGAGTCCTGAGCAGTTCGCCCAAGCGATCGCGACCATGTTCGGCCTTGCCGTCGATGCCTCGCATCCCGATCGTCTCATTCTGCAGCCCTCGCGCAAAAAATCACCTGCCGCCCGAAAATAACTGTCGGGTGGATTTCGCTGCGGTCGTCTCTCGCGCAACCCGCCCTTTAGCGGCCTGGGGGGAGACAGACGATAATGACGATATTTGGGGACAGACGGTTTTTTTCAGCGATCGCTACGGTCGCTGTGATGACGGGCACGGCGATGGCGAGTGCGCCGGCCGAACAGATGGCAATCGACCTGCCAGCGCAACCGCTGGGCAGTGCGCTGAAGGCGCTGGCGCTGCAGTCTCGCCACACCATTCTCGCCGACGCGGATGTGATTGGTGATAGCCCCGCGCCAGCGGTCCAGGGTCGCTTCACGGTTGAGGACACGCTGCGCCGGCTGCTCCAGGGGGCAGGGCTGACGTTCGACCGGGTCGATGGCGGCTATGTCGTTCGCGCCGACGGCGGGCGTGACAACAGGCGAGCGGCAAGCGATGGTCCGGGGATCATTGTCACGGGCAGTCGGATTCGCGGGGCGCCGGGCGCCTCGCCCGTGACGATCCTGAGCGAAAAGACGATCCGGGACAGCGGCCTGGCGGACTTGGGCGAGGTGGCGCGCAGCCTGCCGCAGAGCTTTGGCGGCGGACAAAATCCGGGTGTCGGTTTCAACGTGCCGTCGAGCACGGGCGGCAATGTTGGCGGCGGATCGACCATCAATCTGCGCGGTCTGGGCAGCGATGCGACGCTTACCATCTTGAACGGTCGGCGTGTGCCTTATGATTCGGCGCGACAGGGCGTCGATATTTCCGCCATCCCGCTGGCAGCGGTCGACCGGATCGAGATCGTCGCCGACGGCGCCTCAGCCATCTATGGATCCGACGCGGTCGGGGGCGTCGTCAATGTCATGCTCAAGCGCGATCATGATGGCGTCGAAACCCGGGCGCGGCTTGCTGGCGCGACCGACGGCGGCGATGTCGAGCAGCGCTACTCCATTCTTGCCGGCAGGCGTTGGCAAGGCGGCGGCGGGTTCGTGGCCTATGAATATAATCGCAACACGGCGCTCCTGACGAACCAACGCGATTATGCGCGGGTGCGGCCCAACGTGACCATCCTGCCGGCCAGCCAGCGGCATGCGATCGTCGCCAGCGTCCACCAGGATATCACGGACACTCTGTCGATCGAGGCGGATGCGCTTTATAATGATCGTGAGGGTGCGTTCACCTATCCGCTTAATGCAGCCGGGGACCTGACCGTCAGCCGCACGCGGCAGACTTTCGACTCCAATATGCTCGCGCTCGCCAGCGCCGCGCGCCTGGCGCTTGGCCCCTGGCAGCTCAGCCTGTCGGGGACGTTCGGCAAGGGACGCACCTATTTTCAGGGCGACACCTTCCGCAACGACCAGTTCGCCAGCACATCCTCCGGCCGTTACAACAACCAGACCGTCACGGGCGAAGTCGCTGCCGATGGTCCCTTGTTCGCGTTGCCGGGGGGCCCTGCGAAACTCGCCATCGGGGCGGGCATCCGCGCCAATGATTTCGAGATTTTCCGGGGCGTGGGCAATATCAACAATGCCCGGCCGTCGCAGGACAGTCGCTACGCCTTTGGCGAACTCAATCTGCCGCTCGTCGGTCCGGACATGGGCCTGCCGCTTATACACCGGCTGAACCTGAGCGCGGCGCTGCGCTATGAGCGCTACCGCCAGATCGGCGATATCGTCACCCCCAAGCTGGGCGTCATCTTTGCGCCCAATCATGTCCTTGATCTCAAGGCCAGCTGGGGGAAGTCGTTCCGCGCGCCGAGCTTCATCCAGCTCTATTCGATCCAGCAGGCGCTGCTCTATCCGGTGACCACTTTTGGCGGGACGGGCTATTCGGCAGGATCGACGGCGCTCTATCTCAGCGGCGGCAACAGCGACCTCAAGCCGGAGCGGGCGCGCAGCTGGTCCGGGACGCTGACCTTGCATCCGCCCGCATGGCGGGGCGCGTCGCTGGACGTCAGCTATTTTTCGACGCGCTATGTCAACCGGATCGTGACGCCGATCCCGATCGCCTCGCAGGCGCTCGGCAATCCGGCGAATAGCGGGCAGGTCACCCTTTCGCCTAAGGCCCCGCAACTGGCTGCGCTGGTCGCGGGGGCCGACCAGTTTCTCAACGCCACGCCGTCGGCCTATGATCCTTCAAGGGTCGTGGCGATCATCGACAATAGCAACGTCAATGCCGGCCGCCAGAGCATCAGCGGGATCGACGTGCAGGCACGCTATCAGACAGCGCTCGCAGATGGGCGATTAAACCTGTCGGCCAGCGTGACCTATCTGGACAGCGAGCAACAGATATCGGCGGGCCAG
>TARA_R110000787_G_scaffold34891_6_pt1 | contig 13710 bp, 15 predicted proteins | sample TARA_R110000787 | Tara Oceans TARA_R110000787 (sample SAMEA4397920) | marine metagenome | biome: Polar Biome; feature: [DCM] deep chlorophyll maximum layer (ENVO:01000326); material: water (ENVO:00002006), including particulate matter (ENVO:01000060) such as... | depth 35 m
GCGGCATCTGCAAGGATGCGCGTCGTGATCCCCGCGCGCTTTGCGTGGTGGAGGATGTTGCGGATCTATGGGCACTCGATAAGTCGCGGCTTTTTCCCGGCCGCTTCCATGTGCTGGGCGGGCGGCTGTCCGCGCTTGAAGGCATCCGGCCGGAGGACTTGACCATCGACGCGCTGGTCACTCGGCTGGAACAGGGCGGGGTGGACGAGGTCGTTCTCGCCATGAACGCCACGCTCGAAGGCCAGACCACCGCCCATTACCTCGCCGAACGGCTCGAACGCTTCCCCATCCGCCTGACCCAGCTGGCCCATGGCGTGCCCGTTGGTGGTGAACTCGACTATCTCGACGAAGGCACGCTCGCCCAGGCACTCCGCGCCAGAAGGCCGGTGGGGTAGGGGACGAACCGCGCAAGTCTCACCGCAATAGCTGGCCTATCCCGCCGGTCCTGCTATGCGCAGGCCATGCAAAATATGCACAACCTTGCCGGTAGCATCGAAGTCGATGGCGAAACCTATGAATGGGAACTCCGCCGCGAACCCCAATGGAGCGACATTGACGGGTGGAAAGGCATGGCCATCGCCTTGCAGCAGAAAGACACGCAACGCGGCGCACTCCTCGAATTTCCGCCGCCCAAGCGCCTGCTGAAAGGCCTGCAACGTGGCCGTCTCCAGATCAACGACGCCATCATCGCCCGCGGCATCCGCGCCGCCCTGGAAGCCGGCTGGGAACCCACCTCCCGCGGCAGACCCATGGTGTTCACCGTCGACGCGGAAGGTAATTGAGGACAGGGTACGCAACCCCTATCCCGATTTGATACCAACAGGTTCGTCAGTCCCGATCAGCTATATTTAGCGAGCATGTTCAAAGCATCATTGAACTGCCCCTTGGCTTCGGCCTCGCGGAAATACCGAACGCCTTCCACGCATACTTCGGCCGGCGTGTCTGCCGCATGCAGCAGCGCCATCACCTCGTCGGCAAAGGCATTGAGCGGCATGCTGTTCGGGTCGGTCGATTGACCGGGTGTAAGCTCCGTCTGCACTTGTGGCGGTATGATTTCAATCACCTCGACGTTGCCCTTCAGGAGTGGACGGATAGCGGCCGTATAGGCATGCAGCGCTGCCTTGGTCGCGCTATAGGTTGGGGCCGCCGGGAATGGCACGAAAGCAAGGCCGGACGATATGTTGATGATCGCCGCATCGGCCTGCCCGCTTAGATGATCGATGAACGCATTCATCATGCGGATCGGACCGATGATGTTGGTTTCGACCATATGTTCCGCGTCGGCAATATCGCGATGGGCGGTGATCTTCTCGGCACTGTAGATACCGGCATTATTGACCAATATGTTAAGTGAGGGATGGTCCGAAACGACCTGCCGGGCAAAAGCCTCGACTGCATCCGCAGCGGTCACATCCAGCGCATAGGCGGTCATCCGTTCCCTGCCTGCTATCGCGTGATCCAGCATCTGCTGGCGACGTCCGGTGATGATGACGTGATTGCCGGCATCATGCCATCGATGGGCCAAAGCCTGACCGATGCCCGAACCGCCGCCGGTGATGAGAATGCTGTTGCCAGTGCTTTTCAAGGGCCTGTCCTTGCTAGTGGTGAGATATGCCGCCGCCCCTATATCGTTTGCCGGAGTGACCGCTTCCAGGGCTGAAGGATGATTGGTTGCGTAGCTCGGCTGAGCCGATCAATATGACCCGCTTCAGGGATTGGAGCCTAACGGGCAACTGTTATCGAGTCATGCCCTCAGGCGGAATGTGAGCCATGTCGGCACATCTGTTCCTGCAATCGCGTACATTGCGTTAAGATGCTTTGCTTGTCCCACGCCAATTCGCCCCTACCAAAGCCGCTAGCTGTCCCAACCGCGACCCTCCGCTACACGGATGCGCCGAACCATAGGAAGGATGCCCCGATGATCGACCTGACCCGCACCCATCATAAGGGCATTGCCGTTGCCGATATCGACCGCGCGGTCGCGGACTATGGCGCGGCGCTCGGGCTTACCTTCGCACCCGTGCGCGATTTCGACCCGCTGCCGTTCTGGACGCCCGAAGACGGCCTGCGCGACCTCCGCGTCCGCGCCACCTACTCGCTGGGCGGCCCGATCCACATCGAACTGGTGCAGGGACAGGGGCCTTTCTATGACCCCGCCAGCGCCGAGACGGCCCGTCATATCGGCGTCTGGGTCGATGACCTGCCCGCCGAAACCGCACGGCTGGTCGATCTCGGCTGGACCGTGCGCGCCGCCAATGCCGCGCCAGAGGACGGCTATGGCCTCATCGCCTATCTCGCTTCGCCCGACGGCGCGCTGCTGGTCGAACTGATCTCCACTGCGCTCAAGCCCGCGATCGACGAATGGCTGGGCGAATAGCCGTCGTCGTCTCGCCGCCCGGCTTGAAATTCCGCGCCATTCCGCTATTTTGTCACCATGGCCATACTTCCAATCCTTGAGGCGCCCGATCCGCGCCTGCGTACCATTTCCACCCCAGTCGAGGCGATCGATGACGATCTGCAACGGCTGATCGACGATATGTTCGAAACGATGTACGATGCGCCTGGCATCGGGCTTGCCGCGATCCAGGTCGGTGTGCCCAAGCGGGTGCTGGTCATGGACCTGCAGGAACCCGAATCGGATGCGGAGGATGCGCCGGCGGTCAAACGGCCGATGGTCTTCATCAACCCGGAAATCCTGCGCGAATCACAGGATCTGTCAGTTTATAATGAGGGCTGCCTGTCGGTTCCCGAGCAATATGCCGAGGTGGAGCGCCCCGCCACGATCCGCGCCAGCTGGATGGATCGTGATGGCCGCATCCATGAAGAACAGCTCGAAGGGCTGCTCGCCACGTGCCTTCAGCATGAGATGGACCATCTGGAGGGCGTGCTCTTCATCGACCATCTTTCGCGCATGAAGCGCGACATGCTGCTCAAGAAGCTGACCAAGGCCCGCCGCGCCGCCTGATCCGATATAAAGGAACGCCCCGGTCATCCCGGCCGGGGCGTTCCGTCATGTCAGGCCACACCGTCGGTATCCAGCGCATAGCCCGCCGACCGCACCGTGCGGATGATGTCGGTATAGACGCCATCGGCATTGATCGCCTTGCGCAAGCGGCGGATATGCACATCTACCGTGCGCAGCTCGATATCGCTATCCTGCCCCCACACGCTGTCGAGTAGCCGCTCACGCGAGAAGACCCAGCCCGGATGCTCCAGGAAATGCTTGAGCAGCCGGAATTCGGTCGGCCCCAGCGGGATCACCTGTCCGCCGCGCCGCACCTTATGCCCCACCGTGTCCATCTCGACATCGGCAAAGGTCAGCGTCTCACCGGCCAGCGCCGGACGCACCCGGCGCAGCACCGCGCCGACCCGCGCCACCAGCTCGCGGGGCGAGAAGGGCTTGGTCACATAATCGTCCGCCCCGGTTTCGAGGCCACGGACGCGATCCTCTTCCTCGCCGCGCGCGGTCAGCATGATCATCGGCACATTGGCGGTGCCGGTCATCCGCCGCAGCCGACGGCAGACCTCGATCCCCGACAGGCTTTCGACCATCCAGTCGAGCAACACGATGTCCGGCACATTCTCCTGCGCCATCAGCAAGGCTTCCTCGCCATCGACCGTATGGGCGACGTCGAAATCCTCGCGCTTGAAATGCCAGATGAGCAATTCGGCCAGCGCCGCGTCATCTTCCACCAGCAGCATTTTGGCCCGTGCCATGGTCAAATCTCCGCCTGGGCGTCAGTGCCGCCGCGTTCCCGCTCCGGCATGGTCTGGCCGGTCGCGGCATAATAGACCATCTCGGCGACGTTGGTGGCGTGATCGCCGATCCGCTCGATATGCTTGGCGACGAACAGCAATTGCGCACATTCGCTGATCGTCTTGGGGTTTTCGACCATGAAGGTCACCAGCGTGCGAAACACGCTGTTGTAGAAATCATCGACCACCGCGTCGCGATCGACCACGGCCTGGGCCAGGTCGGGATCACGCGCGGCATAAGCGTTGAGCACATCATGCACCATCTCGGCCGCGACCTGCCCCATGGAGGGGAGCAGCGACATCGGCTCCAACAACCGCTTGTTGGTGTCGATCAACGGCACACGCTTGGCGATATTCTTGGCATAGTCGCCGATCCGCTCGATCACGCTGACGATCTTGAGCGCGGCGATCACGTCGCGCAGGTCGTTGGCCATCGGCGCGCGCAGCGCGATGACCTCGATCACCAGCTTCTCGACCTCCGCCTCGATCGCGTCGATGCGCTTGTCGCCCTGAACCACCTCGGCCGCCAGCGCCAGATCCTGCCGCTGCAGCGCCAGCATCGCATTTTCGATTGCGGCCTCGGCGCGACCACCCATTTCGGAGATCAGGCCGCGCAGCCTGTCGATGTCGTCGTCAAACGCCTTGATCGTATGTTCTGCCATGTCTTGTCTCTCTCCGCGCCGATCAGCCGTAACGACCGGTGATATAATCTTTGGTCCGCTCCTGGCGCGGATTGGTGAAGATGTCCGACGTCACCCCATATTCCACCAGTTCACCCAGATGGAAGAAGGCCGTGCGCTGCGATACGCGCGCGGCCTGCTGCATATTGTGGGTAACGATGACGATCGCATAGCGGCCGCGCAGTTCGTGGATCAGTTCCTCGATCTTGGCGGTCGCGATCGGGTCGAGCGCTGAACAGGGCTCGTCCATCAGGATGACTTCGGGCTCGACCGCGATCGCGCGGCCAATGCACAGCCGCTGCTGCTGGCCGCCCGACAGGGCGGTGCCGCTGTCGTGCAGCCGATCCTTGACCTCTTCCCACAGGCCCGCACGACGCAGCGATTTTTCGACCACCACGTCCATATCCGCCTTCGACGCGGCCAGGCCGTGGATGCGCGGCCCATAGGCGATATTCTCGTAGATCGACTTGGGGAACGGATTGGGCTTCTGGAACACCATCCCCACCCGCGCGCGCAACTGCACCACGTCCATGGACGTGGCATAGATGTCCTCGCCATCCAGCGTGATATCGCCCTCGACCCGCGCCGAAGCGACCGTGTCGTTCATACGGTTCAAGGTCCGCAGGAAGGTCGACTTACCGCAGCCCGAAGGGCCGATGAAGGCGGTGACATGGTCCATGTCGACATCGATCGACACGCGCTTGATCGCCTGCTTCTCACCATAGAAGACATTGACGTCGCGCGCCGACATTTTGGGGTTGGCGATAGCCAGATTGATTTGGTCTTGGGTCATGGGTGTATTTACCACCGTGTTTCAAACTTGTTGCGCAGATAGATGGCGAGGCCGTTCATCGCCAAGAGGAAGGCCAGCAGCACGATGATCGCCGCCGATGTCTTTTCGACAAAGCCCTTCGACACTTCGTCCGACCATAGGAAGATCTGGACCGGCAGGACGGTCGCCGGATCGCTGATCCCGCCGGGCGGGGTGGCGATGAAGGCGCGCATGCCGATCATCAGCAGCGGTGCCGTCTCGCCCAGCGCGCGCGCCATGCCGATGATCGTGCCCGTCAGGATGCCGGGCAGGGCGAGCGGCAAGACATGCTGGAACACCACCTGCACCGGGCTGGCCCCGATGCCGAGCGCTGCGTCGCGGATGCTGGGTGGCACGGACTTGATCGCATTGCGTCCGGCGATGACGATGACCGGCATCGTCATCAGCGCCAGCGTCATGCCGCCGACCAGCGCCGCCGAACGGGGCAGATGCAGCAGGTTGAGGAAGATCGATAGGCCGAGCAAGCCGAAGATGATCGAAGGGACGGCGGCCAGATTGTTGATCGACACTTCGATAATGTCGGTCCACCAGGCCTTGGGCGCATATTCCTCTAGATAAAGGGCGGTCGCCACGCCTACCGGGAAGCTGAGCAACAGCGTCACCAGCATCGTCAGCAACGTGCCCTTGAACGCCCCCCAGATGCCGACCTGCGCCGGATCGGTGCCGTCGCTGGCCGACAGGAAATTCCAGTTGAAACCGGTCGTCAGCACGCCCGCCTTTTCCAATCGCGCGACGGCGGCTTCGGCTTCGGGCGGACCCTCGCTCTTGGCGGCCAGGTCGATGCCGGTCGAAGCAGGCAGGGCGATCGTCTCGGTCCGGCTCAGGATCGACGGATCGGCCTTGATCGCATCGCGGATGGTGATCCAGGCGGTCGAGGACAACAGCGAGTCCGCGTCCGGCCCCAACGCCTGTTTGGCGACGGTGCTGGTCACCATCGGCAGGTTCGCCTGATTGAGCGATTCATCGGTGATCGTGGCAGGATCGAGCAGCAGCGGCGCGGCCGGGAAATCGACCGTCAGGGCAATTTCGGTCCGGGTAAATCCGCGCAGGCCATTGCCCATCATGGTGAAGAGCAGGAAAGCCAGGAAAGCGGCGGACAGGGTCACGGCCCCCAAGCCGATCAGCCGAAAGCGGCGTTCCTTGGCATAGCGTCCCGCAATCCGCTTGCGCATCGCCTCCGACTTCCAGTCGGTGGGCAGACGTTCGACGGTCATTCGTAAGCCTCGCGATATTTCTTCACGACCCGCAGGGCCACGATGTTGAGCAACAAGGTGATGATGAACAGGACCAGCCCCAGAGCGAAGGCGGCCAGCGTCTTGGCGCTGTCGAACTCCTGATCGCCGGTCAGCAACTGGACGATCTGCGTCGTCACCGTGGTCACGCTGGAGAAGGGGTTGAGCGTCAGGTTAGCGGCAAGCCCTGCGGCCATCACGACGATCATCGTCTCGCCGATGGCACGGCTGACGGCGAGCAACACGCCGCCGACAACGCCGGGCAGGGCGGCGGGGATGAGGACGCGTTTGATCGTCTCGCTGGTGGTAGCACCCATCGCCAGGCTGCCGTCGCGCATCGACTGCGGCACGGCGGCGATGCTGTCATCTGCCATGGAGGACACGAAGGGAATGATCATCACGCCCATGACCAGGCCGGCGGCCAACGCGCTTTCCGACGATGCGCCGGAAATGCCGATCATTACCGCAAAATCGCGCAACGCCGGCGCAATGGTGAGCGCCGCGAAATAGCCATAGACCACCGTTGGCACGCCCGCGAGCATCTCCAGCGTCGGCTTCATCCAACGGCGGACCGTCGGGCTGGCATATTGGGTCAGATAGACCGCGCTCATCAGGCCCAGTGGGATCGCGACGATCATGGCGATGATCGCGCCGATGAAGATCGTGCCCCAGAAGAGCGGGATCGCACCGAACGCATCCTCATTGCCATAGCCCATTGCGGCCGATTGCGGGCTCCATTTGGTCCCGAACAAAAAGTCGATCGGATTGACCATCGAAAAGAAGCGAAAACTTTCCCACAATAGCGAGGCGACGATGCCGACGGTCGTTACGATCGCCAGCAGCGACGCCACCAGTAGCAAGGCCATCACCAACCGCTCGACCCGGGTGCGGGCGCGGAAATCGGGGCGGATGCGGGTGAAGGCATAGGCACCCCCGGCAAAGGCCAGCACCAGTGCCAGGATCGCGCCCGCCAAACCGAACTTGTCGAGCGCGCGCGCATAAGGTTCGACCAGCGCCTCCGAGGCCGGATTGAAGGCCCCGGCCTGTCGTCCCGATGCGATCGCGCGCGCTTCGCCCAATATGGCCGAGCGGGTGAAATCATTGGCTGGCAAGGTCTGCGCCGCCGGATCGGTCAAAACCGCCTGCGTCACCAGGCTTGGCGACACATTGGCCCATATGATCAGGAAAATGGCGGCGGGCAACAGCGTCCATAGCGCTACATACCAGCCATGATAGCCTGGCAGGCTGTGAACGGCGTCGCGCCGTCCGGTGGTCCGTGCCACCGCTTGCAAGCGCATGGCGCGGGCACGGGCGCTAACCCAGGCGATCGCGCCCAGGCCAACGAGCAGCAGAAGAATTGCAGGTCCGGTCATGGGCTTCGCTTATTTCAGCTGCGCGCCGTCAAGCACGGTCAGTGCCTTGACGGTTTGCGCATTCGCTTTGCGGACGTCTTCGGGGGCAGCGACCATGCCGCGCTTGGTCAGCGCACCGCCCGGAGCCCAATTATTGGCGAAGGCGTCAAGAAATCCCTGAAGGCCAGGAATGGCGGCCATGTGCGCTTTCTTCACATAAATGTAGAGCGGCCGCGCACCGGGATATTGGCCCGAGGATACGGTCTCATAGGATGCTTCGATCCCATCGATGGGAATATCCTTCAATGTCGCGCGATTTTCTTCCAGGAAGCTGAAGCCGAACACGCCGACCGCATTGGGGTTGGCGCCCAGCTTCTGCACGATCAGATTGTCGTTTTCGCCAGAATCGACATATTTGCCGTCCTCGCGAACGCGGGTGCAGGTCGCTTTGAACTCGTCCTCGCTCTTTTCCTTGAGCGCCGTCATCGCCGGATCGCTCTCACAGCCCTTTTCCAGGATCAACTCGGCCAGCGAATCGCGTGTGCCGCTGGTGGACGGCGGGCCGAACACCGAAATGGCAATGGCGGGCAGGCTGGGGTCGACATCCTTCCAGGTCTGGGCCTTGTTCGGCCCCTTGCCATAGGGATTGGCAGCCAGCGCTTCATAGACGATCTTGGGGGTCAGTTTGTAGCCAGGGCCGTTCTTGGCCTCTGCAAAGGCAAGGCCATCGACACCGATCTGCACCTCGATGATGTCCTTGACGCCATTGGTCTGGCACATATCGAACTCGGTCTTCTTCATCCGGCGCGATGCATTGGCCATATCGGGATATTGTGCGCCAACGCCGCTGCAAAACAACTTCATGCCGCCGCCGGTGCCGGTCGATTCGATGATCGGCGACTTCATGCCCGCATTGGTTTGCACGAACAGTTCGGATGCTGCGGTGGCGAAGGGATAGACGGTGGAGGAGCCAACCGCGCGAATCTGGTCACGGGTCGCGCCCGCGCCGCCCTGATCGCCGCAAGCGGCCAGGCTAAGGACGCTCAGCGCCGTAGCAGCGAGCAACGCGAATCTCATCACGGGAAACCTCCATCAACTATGGCCGCGATTCGCTCTTCGCCGCCCCCCATGGCGACGCGTCTAGCTGCGGACCATCGCGGCTTTGTGACGGTCGGGTTTCAATTTCATGACACTGTACCGGAAAGCGCGGATGGCCGCCGCCGCTCATCGGCCTTCGTCACCCCATCATCCGTTGCGGGCGGCAACAATATGGTGATGGTCGTGCCCTTGCCCAGGGTGCTGGCAATATCCAGCCGCCCACGATGCCGTTCGACGATATGTTTGACGATGGCGAGGCCAAGCCCCGTTCCGCCCATCGCCCGGCTCCGTCCCGAATCAACGCGATAGAAGCGTTCGGTCAGGCGCGGCAGATGGTCGGGGCCAATGCCTTCGCCCTCGTCCGCGACCGCCAGCCGCGTCATGCCGCTTGGTCCCTCGGTCAGGGTGACGCGGATCGGCGTTTCGGGGCGGCCATATTTGATCGAATTGCCAATCAGATTATGCACCAGCTGCGATAATTGCGCCCGGTCGCCCAGCACCAGCGGCAGCGAATGAGCGATGTCCATCTCGACGTCCCGCCCGCGCACGCCATGGCTGGACCGGAACACACCGACGACTTCGGCGACCAGTTCGGACAGGTCCACCGCGCTGTCGGGTGCCCGATATTTCTCTGCCTCGATCCGCGAGAGCGAGATGAGATCGTCGATCAATCGCTGCATCCGCCGCGCTTCGCCGTCCATGATCTTGAGGAAGCGTTGCCGCGTCTCATGATCCTTGCCCAATTCCGGGTCGGCCAGCGTCTCGATGAAGCCCAATATCCCCGCCAGCGGTGTGCGCAGCTCGTGGCTGGCATTGGCGACGAAATCGACGCGCATCCGCTCGGCCGCATGGGTGCCGCTATGGTCGACCAGATGCACCAGCCGCCGCATCGACGTCACCGCGCCCACGGGGGCGACGCGCATCTGCCAACGCTGTTCGCGGGTGCCAAGGCCCACCAGTTCGATCATGAACGGATCGGCCAGCGGTGCGAGGCTCGCCAGTCGTTCCGCGGCGGCGGGATGGCGGATGGCGATGCGCGCATCATCCCCCTCGATATGCGCGCCCAGCAGGCGCTGCGCCGCACGATTGGCGCGCACGATCCGCCCCTTTTCCACCAGCATCAGCGGATCGGAAATCCCCTCCAGCAAGGTTGGGAAATCGGGATGGTCGATCAGGTCGGGCTGTTCGATCGGGGGGGCGGGCAGGTCGGGCTCCGGGTCGTGGCCATGCGCCGCGATCAGCAGCACGATCAGCCCGGCCAGGATCGGCAGGGCGATGCCAACAGGCGAAGCGCCAAGCAACAAGGCGCCGCCGGTGCCCAGCATAAGCACGGCAAGCGACGCGGTAATCTGGGAAATGCTGAGTCGATTCATGGTTACCGCACTGGATTTGTCGCGCAAACACTGCGAAGACCTAAGCCCAATAGCGTGCAATCATTACGCTTTGGCAAGCGCGAGATGCGGAACAGGACGATATGAGCGAGCAGATGCCCGATCAGGACGGTCCCCAGACGGACGAAACCGCCGCTGAACCGGCCGTCGCCTCGCGTCGCCAATTGTTGATGGGCGGGGCAATGGCGGCGTCCGCCATCGTGTCGATCCGCCCCGCGCTGGCTAACACCGCCGCCTCGGTGCTCAATTGCACCATCCCGGTGCCCGACAATGGCCGGGCGGGCAATTTCATCGCGCCCAACGGGCATGTGGTGCCTGCGGGCACCCCCGGTGCCTTTCCCGGCACCGGGCGCAGCTTCACCGGCGAACAGGTGAAGCAAGCCTTGCGAGGCCGTCCACTGCCCGGCACCAGCTATCAGCAGAACCAGGCCTATCTCAATTATATCCGCCGCCTCCAATCGGGGCAGAGCGGCTTCACCTGCTACGCCTCGTTGCAAATGCCGCGCTAAAGCGCCGTTTTTTCGCGACGGCACTACCCATAAGGATCAGACCGAATACGGCTTCCCGACGTTGAGGACGTCGAACCTGCAAAGGTTCGATCCAACGTAAGGGTAGCTGCATGTTCCACGTCCGCCGATCCCCGGCGCATGCTCTGTCCGTGGCGGTCTATCTGTACGAACCCGGCGACGGCGGCCTTGATCGGGTCGCCATTCTGCTCGCCAACCATCTTCTGCGTCGGGGCGTGCGCGTCGAACTCTGGATGACCCGCACCGATGGGCCGACGGCGCATCTGATCGATCCGGCGCTGACCGTCCGCCGCATCCCCGCGCCCGGCGGCAACCGGCGGCTGGCGATGATCGCGCAATGGCCGGCGCTCGCCCGGCTTGTCCGGCGGCATCGCCCCGACATCCTCTATTCAGCGGGCAACCAGAGCAATATGCTGGTCGCGCTCGCGGCGCTGGGCACCATGACGCAGGCGGTCGCGCGCATTTCCAACCCGATCCAGCGCCCCGGCAGTGACGGCCTCGCCGCCCAGGCAAGGCTTCTCCGCTTCCATGCTATCGCCCGGCTGAGCGCCCTGACCATCGTGATGGGCGAACATGATCTCGCCCTGCTGGCCGATAGCGGCCCCGTGCGCCTGCTCCCCCGACCGACCGTGACCCCCATCATGGACCAGGCCCGCGCCGCCCGCTTGCCCCGCGACCCCGCCGCGCCGGTCCGCCTGCTGATGGTCGGACGCCTGACCGCGCAGAAGGATCAGGCAACGGCCCTCGAAGCGCTGGCCAGGCTCCCCCATCTCGACTGGCAGTTGACGATCGCAGGCCAGGGTCCGCTGCTGGCCGACCTCCAGCACCGATGCGCCACGCTCGATATCGCCGATCGCGTCCGTTTCGCAGGCTTCATCAGCGACCCGCAGCAACTCGCCTCGCTGATGGGGCAGGCCGACATGCTGCTCCAGCCCTCCCGCTGGGAAGGTCTCTGCGCCACCCTGATCGAAGCGCTGGCCTGCGGCGCAGGCGTGGTCGCAACCGACAGCACGCCCAATATCCATCCGGTCCTCGCCGCCGCCGGACAGCATCCCCCGGTGCCCACTGGCGACGCCACCGCCTTCGCCCGCGCCATCGAACGCGCGCTGCGCCATCCCGCCGCCCCCGCAACGCTCGCCGCCGCCGTGCGCGATCATCGCGTCGATCGCGCCCTCGACGGCTATTGGCGCGCCTTCGCGGCGCTGGCCGACCGGCCCGAAACCCACGCCTTGCCATCGCCAGCCTTGCCTTGATGCGTTAGGCACTTGGCTACGCTTCCGCGCTAGGGGGAGCCAAAGCAGCAGGGTGCCGGACTATGGACAACAGCCTATCCTATCGACGCGATACGGCCGACGCGCTGCTCAGTTGCGCGCTCGAAGACCTGACCCTGCTCTATCATCGCCGGTCGGGCCAGACCCATATGGTCATCAGCCCGGTCCCCGAACTGCTTGACCGCATGGCCGACGGCACGCCCGTCACCGCGCAGGCGTTGCATGACCGGCTGGCGCAGGAATTTGACCTCGGCCCACCCGACGAAGCCCTCGCCGAAATCGCCGCCCATCTCGACGCGCTGGCCGCGCTCGGCTTGGTGCGTCCGGCATGAAGCATGCGCTGACCCTGCGCATCGGCCCCGCTACCTTCCGCATCGGCGCGGCCTGGCCCCAGCCGATCGCGCAATTGCAACGCCTCTACGCCGCCTATCCCGATGTGACGGGACAAATCGCCGACTTCACCGTCCGGCTCCAGCCGACCAGTATGCTGCGTCGCTGGGTTCGCCCCTCCATCTTCATCACCGGCGACCATGGCCTGGCCGATGCCGCGCCGATGAGTCTCTCGCACGGTCTGCTGGCGGCGGAGATGGGCATGAACCTTCAGATGGCGCTCGGCTGGCGACGACATCTGCTGCTCCACGCATCGAGCGTCGAAAAGGACGGCCGCGTGCTGGTGATGACCGGCGAATCCGGGTCGGGCAAATCCACCCTCGCGGCACTGCTGGGCGAGCGCGGCTGGCGCTTCATGGGCGATGAATTTGCCCTGCTTGATCTCGACAGCGGCGCGATCCTGCCTTTCCCTCGCCTCGTCAGCCTCAAGAACCGCGCGATCGACGTGGTCGCCGATACGGTGGGCGAGGCCCGCATGGGACCGCTGCTCGCCGCCACGGCCAAGGGCGACATCCGCCACATGGTCCCCCGCGCCGATGCCGTGGCGCGCATGGGGGAGGGGGCGATGCCCGCCCTGCTGCTCTTCCCCCGCTTCGGCCATGCGCCTGACATCCGGCCGGTCGGGCAGGGCGAAATCTTCATGCGCCTCACTCAAGCCTCGACCAACTATGTTGCGCTCGGCGAACCCGCCTTCGCCGCCCTGACCCGCTTCGTGCGCGATGTGCCCGCTCGCGCCATCGACTTCCCCACCGGCGCAGATGCCATCGCCATGGTCGAAACGTTGTGGGAGGAACGGGTATGAGCGCCGCGCTGTTGGTACGCGCGCTGCGCGATCCCGCGTCCGTCGCGACACTCGATGCGACAGGCTGGAACGGCCTGATCGCCGCAGCGCGCGCGGAACGGCTGATCGGCACATTGGCCTTCCGCCTCGCCGACGTCATGGTGCCGCCAGCGGTGCAGCCGATCCTCGCCGACGCGCGCACCGACGCCGCTCGCGAAGCGCGCCAGGCCTTGTGGGAAGCCGACCGCGCGGTCCAGGCGCTGCGTCCCCTCGACGTGCGGGTCATCCTGCTCAAGGGCACCGCTTATGCGGCAGCGCGGCTGCGCGCAGGGCAGGGGCGCTTCATCGGTGACCTCGACATCCTCGTGCCGCGCGACCGGCTCGCGGCGGTCGAACAAGC
>TARA_R110000787_G_scaffold32370_3_pt1 | contig 13682 bp, 16 predicted proteins | sample TARA_R110000787 | Tara Oceans TARA_R110000787 (sample SAMEA4397920) | marine metagenome | biome: Polar Biome; feature: [DCM] deep chlorophyll maximum layer (ENVO:01000326); material: water (ENVO:00002006), including particulate matter (ENVO:01000060) such as... | depth 35 m
GAGAACGCAAGACAAGCTCGAAGCGCAGAGCTAGCCCTCCGGCCCTCTCCCGCCTATGCACGGGAGAGGGCCATTCCACCCGGACGGCCCCCTGAACCCATCACAGGAGCGGGCCCATGTCCCCCGAACTCATCCTTACCCTGTTTGACCGCGTCGGCGTGTTCGTCTTCGCCATCTCCGGCGGCATCGTCGCCGTGCGAAAGGATATGGACCTGTTCGGCGTCATCGTGCTCGCCTTCCTGCCCGCCATTGGCGGCGGTACGCTGCGCGACCTCATCCTCGATCAGCCCGTCTTCTGGCTGTCGGATACGCCAACCCTTCTCCTCGCCCTCGCGGGCGGCCTCACCGCGTTCGTGTTTCACCGCTTTCTTGAAAACTTCCGTCCCCTGCGCTGGGCCGATGCCTTCGGCATGTCGCTGTTCGCCGTGACCGGCGCGGCCAAGGCCATGAGCCTCGATCACGGCCTTGCTGTCGTCCTCATCATGGGCGCCCTCACAGCCAGCGCCGGCGGCCTGATGCGCGATGTCGTCGCCAATGAGGAACCGCTGCTCCTGAAGAAAGACATCTACGCCACCGCAGCCCTGCTCGGCGCCGGCGTCTATTTCGCCCTCGCCACCTACGGCCTCCCCGACACCAGCGCCTTCATCGGCGGCCTCGCAGCGGCTTTCACGCTCCGCGCACTGGCAATTGTCTTCAAGCTGTCGCTACCGAAGTCACCTTTTTAGGATGAAGCGGTAGTGAACTGGGATTGAAGAGCTACGATTCAGATGGCCAGAACCGCGACTTATTCCAAAGTTCATCGAACCTTTGTCCGTATGGCTTCCAGTGCATATCACTAGGATCGTCGATGCTCGGCACAACTGCTCCGACGAAAACGAAGGATCGGCGCAAAAGCGCGATGAATGCGAAGACTGGCTCGCCCTCTTGTACGCCCCATTTGTACTGGAATTGATCGCCGATACTCGTATTAGACCTTTTACCAAGTGCGAAGTCTGGCAAAAACTCGATCATTGGGGAAAGCACCTGATCATTATCTTTTGCAGTAAAAAATCGCCACGTCGAAGCAATCATAGCAGATTGCGATATTGGTTGACCGATATGCCGGTAGTATAATGCAGCGCACATCTTCAGTGCAAAGATGTCAAAAGCCGCAGGCATCTGATCAGGAAGGCGCACAATCGGTGCATCGGCAAATGTTGTTGAGTGCCTGTAGGCTGCGTTGTGGAATCTAAACGCGGCTCGTTTCTCATTTGCCGAAACCCATGGGTCGGGTAGCAACGAAGGGAAATTGTTCGCAATCCCTTTCACATGACGAAGCATTTCGCCTTCATCTTCAAATCGGCTTTCATTCTGATCCATTAAATGTGCATAGAAGGAAGTAACCTGTTCAACTTGGCGCGTTGCCTGATTGCATTCCAAACAGGCGGGAAACTCGAACCCTTCAGGTCCAATTCTCCTTACAAAGCAATTCCTATTCGGGAAATGGTCGATTGTCTCAGTTGGAGCCCGTCCACATAGGTAACAGATCGGATTCTTATCTTTAAAGCGTTTCAGACGTTCTTGCGATTGTGACAAAAGTACCTCTAGCGCTCGATAGCATCCAACTTGAGAAGACATTCCATCCATACTGCATCATTTCGTTGCTCAGAAAAATAAACTTATCCCACCCCTCCGCACTGCCCGTATCATACGGCGCATGCAATTCACGCCCGCCCTCCTGCTCGAACTGCTCGCCTGGAACTGGCCGCGTGCGAAGAAGCTTGCCTGGTGGGCGCGGCAGCTGGTGAAGGACCCTGCCGCCGAGACGGTCGCGCGGCATGTCCATAACGAAGTCCTCCGCATCCTGCGCCCCGCCGAGTCCATGGTGCGCCGCATGCTGCTGATCCTCGCCCTGAAAGAACCGATCGCACCCCTGCCCCCGGCCAACACCGGGGCCTCAGCCCACCCTTCCCTCACACACGAAAGCCCCGTGTCCCCTGCGAAGGCAGGGGCGGCGACTCCACCGCACAAATCCCTTTTCTCCCTCACCGAACCCCTCACAATCCGCCTGCCCTCAGACGCTACGCCAGCCGTCAAATTCGGCCCGCGCATCTTCGTCTTCGGCTCCGGCATGGAGTGGCGCCCGCTGCCCAGCGAAGCGCCCCTTCCACTGCTCCCTGCCGCCCCGCTCCTCGCTCGCCTGACGCGCCTTGATGCCGTGCTGGCAGACCCGGATGCCCACGCCGCCCGGCTTGCCCGCCTGATCGCCCGGTTGCGCGGCGCCAGCGAAGCCGGCCGTATCGCCCGCCATTCCCCCATCCGCCCGCGCAGCCTGATGCCGGGCCGCGCCAGCCGTCCGCTGGGCGCGCTGACCAAGTCCGCGATCACCTATGTCTGCTGGGGCGCCAACGCCGCCCTCGATGGCGCGTGGGATTCCGGCTAGCGCGCGCCAGAATTTATTTTTACAAAAAGTAAACCGTCTCGCCTCCCCTGCGTACACAGGGGTATGCGCACACACGCGCATCGCAAGGAGAGACACATATGCCCCTCAAAACACACCTTCTAATCGCAACCGCCATCGCTGCCTCGCTCACGCTTGCCGCCTGCGAAGACGCCGCTGACAAGGCAGACTATGATGCCGCCCCGGCTGCTGCGGAAACCGAAATGGCCGTTGAAGCTGAAATGCCTGCGGCTAAGCCCATGATGGAAGACGCCGCACCTGAAGCCGGCACCATCGTAGAAGTCGCCGCCGGAACGGACGACCTGTCCACCCTCGTCGCCGCTGTCACAGCCGCCGGTCTTGTCGACACGCTGAACAGCGATGGACCGTTCACGGTGTTTGCGCCGCCAAACAGCGCGTTCGCAAAACTGCCTGAAGGCACCGTTGAAACGCTGCTGATGCCAGAGAACAAGGAAACACTCAGCGCCGTGCTCACCTATCACGTCGTCGCTGGCGAAGTGATGGCCGCTGATCTTGTCCAGGCGATCACGGACAATGGCGGCACCTACACGATCACCACCGTGAACGGCGCCCCCCTGACGGCCTCCATCGTCGACGGCAATGTCGTCCTGACAGACGCGACCGGGGCAACCGCCACGGTCACCGCGACCGACATTGATGCTTCAAATGGGGTGGTTCACCTCATCGACACTGTCGTCATGCCAGGCTAGCCCCCCTCATACGGCATGACGATCGGCCCCGCATCCCACCAGGTGCGGGGCCAACTTCCTTATGGCCTTGCAGTCACGCGCGCCGCTGATACTGTCCCCGCCAAATGGAAATACTGAGGAATTACAAGATGCGCGCACTCTTTCTGGCCATGTGCCTGGCCCTCGTGGCTGCACCCGGATTTGCTGACGAAAAGGCCGAAAAGCCTGAAGCCGCCAAGGAAAAAGCCGATATTCCGGACCCGCTAAGCTTCGCCTCCGACCACACCCTGAAGCTGAACGGCACTGCGATCAAATACAAGACCGTCGCCAGCGAGACCTATCTGCGCGACGAGAAGGGCGAGCCCACTGCCTCCATCTTCTCGGTCTCCTATGTCCGCGACGGCGAAGACCGCACGCGCCCCGTCACCTTCATCTTCAATGGCGGCCCCGGCTCGGCCTCGCTCTGGCTGCACATGGGCGCCTTCGGTCCGAAACAGGTGGTCACGCCGTCCGATGCCTCCGGCGTCGGCGCGCCGCCCTACACGATCCGTGATAACCAGAACTCGCTGCTAGACGTCACCGACATGGTCTTCATCGATCCCGTCGGCACCGGCTATTCCCGCCCCCTCGGCGACAATGACGGCAAGGCATTCTACGGCGTCAACGAAGACGCTGACAGTATCGCCGAATTCATCCGCATCTGGATCACCGAGAATGGCCGCTGGAACAGCCCGAAATTTCTCACCGGCGAAAGCTATGGCACGACGCGCGCCGCCGCCCTCACCGAAAAGCTGCAGGGCGGCTGGAACGGCATCGGCCTCAATGGCGTGATCCTCATCTCCGCGATCCTCGATTTCCAGACCGGCGAATTCGCCCCCGGCAACGACACGGCCCACCTGGCCTATTTCCCGTCCGAGGCCGCTATCGCCTGGTATCATGGCAAGGCCGACAAGGCGAAATGGAATGGCGACTTCAACGCCTTCGTCAGCGATGCCCGCGCCTATGCCACCGACACACTGGCGCCAGCCCTCATCCGCGGCAACACGCTGAGCCCCGCGCAGGAAGCCACCATCGCCGAGGACATGAGCGCCTATCTCGGTGTCTCGGCCGAGTGGATCCAGCAGGCGCACCTGCGGGTCGACCCGACGCGCTTCCGCAAGGAACTCCTGCGCCGCGAAGGCTACACGGTCGGCCGCTTCGATGGCCGTTACAAGGGTGTTGACCCGGAAGGCACAAGCGACTCGCCGGAGAATGATCCATCCGGCTACGGCATGGATGTCGCCTATGTCGCCGCGCTCAACGACTATCTCACCCGCGAACTGAAAGTGGACTTCAACCGCCCCTACAAAGTGCTGACAGGCGAGCCCGGCTCGAAATGGAACTGGAGCATGAATGACTCAGGCTGGCCGGAATATGTCAACGTCACGCCATGGCTCGGCAAGGGCATGCGCGAGAACCCGGACCTGAAAGTCATGCTCGCCACCGGCTGGTACGATCTCGCCACGCCCTTCTTCGGTGCCGAGATGGCATTGCACAAGAACGGCATCGTTCCGGAGCGCGTTCAGTATGATTATTATGATGCCGGCCACATGATGTATCTCGCCGAACAGGACGGCAAGAAACTGTCAGACGACGTACGCGCCTTCATCAAGGCCGGCCAGTAAGCCTTATACCTTGCGCACAATGGCCGTGGTCATCTTGGCGCCTTCAATGACAACCGAGTCGCCGGCATGGATGGGTACCATCCGGTCGGCGGCTTCGGCCCGCCAGACGGAATCGCCGATCCGAATCTGGCCTGTGCCGCCGGAAAAGTCGCCCGTCGCCTGCCCGCGCTGACCGACAAGGCTCACCATGCGCTTGTTAAGCGTCGGGTGTTCCTCGCCGCGATTCCGCATGCCGGACAGCAGCGTCCGACCAAGGACGATAAGCGCAAGCGCCGCGATCCCGAAGAAGACCAGCTGGCCCTGCCAGACGGCATAGGCCTCCGGCGCAATCCAGGCAAAGCCCCCGGTCAGCCACGCCGCGATGGACACCATCAGCAAGTCGAAGGTGCCGGTCATCATTTCGATGCCGAAGAGGATAAGGCCCAGCGCCAGCCAGTGCCAGACAGTCAGTTCGCCGAGAATCTGTTCCATCATCTGAGGTCTCCTCGCTTGTATTTTGGTGGCTAGTCCTGTCGCCGCGTCGGCGGCACAGCGCCGCCTTGTGGACGCGGACGGTCCTGCGCGTCTTTCGCCGCCCCGGTAAGGCCGCGGATGCCTTCAATCGTTCCGAGGATGCTGGAGAACTCAGCCGGGATGATCACCGTGCGTTGCTGCGGGCTGGTCGCCAGTTTCTCGAACGCGGCAACATAGGCCTGTCCGAGGAAGTAGTTGATCGCGTTGACGTCGCCCTTGGCAATCGCCTCGCTCACCATGGCCGTGGCCTTGGCTTCAGCCTCAGCTTCACGCTCACGCGCCTCAGCATCCCGGAAGGCTGCTTCGCGACGGCCCTCAGCCTCCAGGATCTTCGCCTGCTTCTGGCCCTCGGCCTTGAGGATGGCCGACTGCTTGTCACCTTCCGCCGTCAGGATTTCCGCCCGCTTCAGGCGCTCGGCCTTCATCTGGCGGTTCATGGCTTCGGTGATATCGGCGGGCGGGCTGAGATCGGCAATCTCGATTCGCGTGACCTTCACGCCCCACGGGTTTGTCGCCGCATCAATCACATGCAGTAGCCGCGCATTGATATCGTCGCGGTTGGAGAGGACCTCATCGAGATCCATCGAGCCGACAACTGTACGGATATTGGTTAGCGCCAGGTTCTGGATCGCATTGTGGAGATTGTTGACCTCATAGGCCGCATTAACGGCGTCGATCACCTGGATGAACACGATGGCATCGCACGACACCATGGCATTGTCCTTGGTGATGACTTCCTGCTGGGGCACATCCAGCACGGTCTCCATCATGTTCATCTTGCGCCCGACGCGATCGACAAAAGGGGTAATGACCGACATGCCGGGAGTCAGCGTCCGCGTGTAGCGACCGAACCGCTCCACCGTCCAGTTATAGCCCTGCGGCACGAACTTGAACGCAGACGTCAGCGCGATGAAACCAACAACCGCGACCAGCGCAAAAACCAAATAAACCGGATCCATGTGTCCCTCTCCATTACCTCTGGTATTTATGTGGGGGAGTGTTTGCCGATAATCAATAATAAAACAACGAAATCGGCGCGCCCAGTCCCCCTGAACGCGCCGACAATAGCTTGATTTGTTTAATGGATATTACGCAGCGGGCCTAAAGCTGGCCAAGCAGGTAATCCGCGCTGGAAACCTTGAATTCCGGTCCCTGCTCGACATTCAGCTCTGCCACAACGCCGTCTTTCACCAGCATGGAATAGCGCTGCGAACGCTTGCCCATGCCAAAGCCTGAACCGTCCAGCTCAAGGCCGACAGCTGAAGCGAAGGCGCCATTGCCGTCTGCCAGCATGCGCACTGTCTCGGCGGCTTCGGCAGACTTGCCCCAAGCGCCCATCACGAACACATCATTCACCGAGGTGCAGACAATCTCGTCGACACCCTTGGCCTTCATGTCGTCAGCCTTGTCGATGAAGCCCGGCAGGTGGCGGGCTGAGCATGTCGGCGTGAAGGCGCCCGGCACGGCGAAGAGGGCAATCGTCTTGCCGCCGAAAACGTCTGCCGTGGTGCGCGGCTGAGGGCCGTCACTGGTCATTTCCATGAAAGTTGCGTCCGGAAGCTTGTCGCCAACCTTGATGCTCATCTGTGTATCTCCTTGCTGATATAGCTTTGGACATAGGGCCGACGTGCTGCTGCGGCAAGGCGCAACGCCCTTGCCAAAATGACGGCCTTGCCCCAGCCTTGGGATAAAGGAGCCTCAGCACCCATGGATACAGACCTGACCGGCAAGCTTCTGATCGCCCTGCCGAGCATCGGCGACCCGCGCTTTTCGCGGTCGGTCATCCTCCTCTGCGCGCACTCGCCGGACTTTGCGATGGGCATCGTCCTGAACAAGCCGATGGAAGGCATCCGCCTGCCGGAGCTTTTCGAGCAGCTCGACGTCTCCACGGAACTCGGCGTACCGGATGCCCCCGTGCTGGATGGCGGACCGGTCAATACGGATCGCGGCTTCGTCATTCACACCGATGATGTCATCAGCGAAGGCGCTACGCTGGAAATTGACGGCGCCTTCTGCATGACCGCCACGCGCGATATGCTGAAACTGATCGGCTCCAGCGCCGCGCCCCGCAAGTCCGTCTTGGCGCTCGGTTATTCAGGCTGGGGCGCCGGCCAGCTGGAAATTGAACTTGCGGCCAATGCCTGGATCATCGGTGAACCGGATGATGATCTCGTGTTCGGAGAAAGCCACGACTTGAAATGGCGTCACGCGCTTGGCCGAATGGGAATTGATTCAGGCCGGCTCCATGTCGAGGGCGGCAGCGCCTGATCAACCGACCAGAAAGGCCGCCGCCGCCTCGGCGCTCATCGGCCGGGCAAAGGCGAAGCCCTGCACGTGATCAAAGCCAAGCCCGCGCAGCTTCACCGCGTCATCCTTGTTCTCGATGCCTTCGGCCGTGCTCGTCATACCGAGACGGCTCGCCAGCAGCGTGATCGTCGTCAGGATTGTATCGATGCGCAGCTGGCCGAGGCGGCAGGTCAGGCCATGGTCGATCTTCAAACTGTCGGCGGGCAGGTCCGCCAGCCAGGCAAAGGATGAATGCCCCGTCCCGAAATCATCGAGCACCAGTCCTGCCCCTACCGCTTTCAGCGCCATCGCAGCTGAGAGCGCATGCCCGGCATCGCGCAGCGCGGCCTGTTCCGTCAGTTCGATGCGCAGCGCGCGCGGTGGCAAGTTATAGCCATTCATCAGCGCTTCGACGAGCGCAGGAAAGGTTCCGCGCGCAAGGTCGCGCGCCGTCAGGTTCACATGCATGAAAACATCATCGCGCCCCGATGTCTCGCGCAGCATGGCCAGCGTTTCGGCCGACCGGATCAGCATGTTGGAGGCCAGCGCCTCGTCCTCATAGCGGCTCGGCGGCGAGGTGCCCTCCGTACCGTCCCAGCGGGCGAGGGCTTCGAAGCCGGCGATGCGTCCGTCGCGCAGGGAAATGATCGGCTGGAAAACGGGCGCGAGATCCGGCCCCGGCTGCAGGTCGGACGGGTCGATCTCCGGGAAATCATCGCCGACCAGTAACAGGCCGCGCGCCTCGGACCGCCTGACAAAGGCGCCGACAAGATGCACGTCACGCCCGCTCGACAGGCGCAGGGCGCAGCGCACGGGCCCCTCGACCGTGCCAAAGGCTTTGGCCAGTCGCCCGCGGCTCAGGCCTTCCAGCATCTGTTCGAAAGCATCAATCGACCATTCGCCCGTCAGTTCGGACAGCACAGTCGCCTTTGGCGCATCGATAACGAGGCGCTGCGTCGGCGCATGCCAATGCCAGTTGCCATGAGGCTGCGTGCTTGAAGGTGTGGCCATTGGATTGAATCTAGCTTTGATTGTGCGGCCTGACGAGCCCGAAAAGGACGTGGTCGCGGCGTTCACCTGCGATCTCGAGATAGGCGCGAGCATACCCCTCTTCCTCAAACCCTGCCGCCTCGAGGACATTTCGTGACCGATTGTTCTCGGCCAGCGTGCCCGCTTCGATGCGCCAGAGGGCAAGACGCGCGAAGGCCCATTCGCAGATCAGGCTGACCGTGTCGCGCATATAGCCATGGCCTTCGAACTCCTGTCCCAGCCAGTAACCGAGGCTGGCGCTCGAGGCCGGCCACGGTCGCACATGGGTCAGGGAGATCCCGCCGATCAGCGCATTGTCTGACATCCGACGGATCAGGAACACATAGGCCCGCCCCTCTTTCCAGGCCGCCGTCCAGACTTTCAGGCGCCGCGCCCAATCGGCTTTCGAGTGCGCATCGCCCGGCCAGAGCGGCTCCCAGCGTTCGAGATAGGCGCGGCTGGCCGTGCGCAGGGATGCCCATTCGTCATAATCAGACCTGCGCGGCGGGACGAGTACGACACGGTCACCCGTGATCAACGTATCGCGCAGCGGAAGAGCCATCAGACGCTCGCGCGGGCCTTGGCTTCAATTGCCTTTCGCACGGCCGTGACATCCGCCGGCAACCGGTCAAACACTTCGCCGCGCGTCAGCAGCGGGCCGCACTTGTGCGGCAGCGGTGCTTCGAGGCCAGTCGCCTCCAGGACCGTTTCGGGAAACTTCGCGGCGGCGGCGGTGGCCAGCACAACCGTGGAGACATCGCTGCGCGGAGTCTGGCGGGCTTGATAGGTGCCAACTGCCGTATGCGGGCAGATCAGCCAGCCGGTCTCGCTCTCGAAGCGTTTCATCTCAGCCATCGTGTCAGGATTGCTGACGGCAGACGCCGTGATGCCGACGCAGCCAAGACGGGTCCGGGCGCTGTCCGGCAATTTGGCCTCGCCGGACTGCTTATAGCTTTCATAGACCTGACGCACGGCATCCGCATCGCGACCGGTGGCCTCGTACAGCAGGCGCTCGAAATTCGACGGCACGGAAATATCCATGGCCGGGCTCGGCGTTGCGACAGCCGGAGCGCGTGACATGACACCGTCATTGAACAGGCGGGCCAGTGCGTCATTCTCGTTGACGGCGCAGTCGATCTCGAAGCCGCCGGTGAGCAGGCCACAGCGCGCGGCGACATAACCGGCCAGCGCGTCGCCCATATTGCCACTCGGCACAACAAACCGGATACGGCCGCCCAAGGCTGCCTGCGCGGTGGCATAGTAGATGCACTGCGCCGCGATACGGGCCCAGTTGATCGAGTTGACGCCGGACAGGCCCACGTCTTCTGCGAACATCTTGTCGGCGAAGAGCGACTTAACGATCGCCTGGCAATCATCGAAGTCGCCATCAAGCGCGAGATTGGTGACATTGCTGGCGCCGGTCGTCGTCATGAATAGGCGCTGCACAGGCGAGATCCGCTCGTGCGGGTGCAGGATGAAGAGGTCGGCATGTTTCGCGCCAGCAAAGGCGGCAGCGGCCGCACCGCCCGTGTCGCCGGATGTGGCACAGACGATGGAGAGCCGCTTGCCGCTCTTGGCCAGCATATAGTCGTAGAGCTGGGCGATGATCTGCATCGCCACGTCCTTGAACGCCAGCGTCGGGCCGTGGTGCAGTTCCATCAGCCAGAGGCCCGGGCCAGCCTGCGTCAGCGGCGCGACCGAATGGTGCGCAAAGCTGGCATAGGCGCGCTCGCACATAGCCAGCATGTCGGCCTCGGGTATCGCATCGCCAGCGAAGGCTGACAGGATGCGAGCGGCGACATAAGCATAGGGCTCGTCTGCCTTTGGCGGGGTAATCTGCGGAAAGCTTTCCGGCACATAGAGACCGCCATCGGGCGCGAGGCCTGCGAGGCAAGCGCCCGTAAAATCAACAGGCCCAGCCTGTCCGCGTGTCGAAATGTATTTCACGCATCACTCCCTTTGCGAAACCGCAAGCGGCCCTTCTGGTAATGGAAGGCGAGATACACGCCGAGCAGCGCCATGGCGAGCCCCCACCACGTAATCGCGTAGCCAAAATGGCGCTGCGGGGGCAATTCGCTGTCCGGTCGGGCACGCGCGAACGGGTTCTCGCCGGCCATTGAGCGACCGTTCTCGGTCAGCTGGATGGTATCAGGCTCGAACACGCGGCCGTGCACACGGGCGGCATCCTCCGCTGGCAGCAGTGCGCCGAGCACAGCCGGATCCAGCGTATAGAAAATGCCCGTCTCCGGGCTGTCCGTGCCCGTGAAGGCGTTTCGCCCGCGCGGGTTCTGGTAGAGGCCACGCGCTGCGAATCGCATGCCCGCGCCACAATCTGGGCCGAGGCAGGGTTGCGGCGGGTCGACCTGGTAGAGGACTTCGATGGGCGTGAAGACGATTTCCTCGCCCGTATCGATCGCAACAACCCGACGCCAGGCGGCGCTGCCATCGGTGTAGGAATAAACCATGGCCTCACTGCCGGGCACGACATTGCCGTCAATCGTGGTCCAGGCGATGGGCGCCTTGTCGAGCGCCATCTTTTCACTGAAGCGCCGATACTGCCAATTGCCCAGCAAGACGAGGATCACGAGGCTGACCAGCGTGAAAAACGTAAGCACCGGAAGCGGGCGGAAGGACATGGCAGCGGGGCCTTTTATGAAAAAGGCCCGCCGGGCGGATCGACGCGCCGGCGGGCCTGGAATGAATTCAGGTTCGCAGGAAGGCGCTTACTTGCCGCCCTCGAAAATCAGGTACGGTGCAACGTACACGAAGGCGAAGAGGAAGAGCCACACCACGTCAACGAAGTGCCAGTACCAGGCAGCGAATTCGAAGCCGAGGTGCTTCTGCGGTGTCATGCCGCCCATCATCAGGCGCATCAGGCAGATCGCCAGGAAGATGGTACCGATGACAACGTGTGCGCCGTGGAAGCCGGTCGCCATGAAGAAGGCCGAACCATAGAGCGTGCCGTCATAGGTGAAGCCGGCTTCGCTGTATTCGATGACCTGCAGCGAGGTGAATGCCATGCCGAGCAGGATGGTGAGCAGCAGGCCGAGCTTGGCGCCCGAACGGTCATTGTGCTGCAGCGCGTGGTGCGCCCAGGTGACCGTGGTGCCCGACAGGAGCAGGACCAGCGTGTTGATCAGCGGCAGGTGGAAGGGGTCAAAGGTTTCGACGCCAGCAGGCGGCCAGCTTTTGAAACGGGCCAGCGCATCGGCATAGAGCGGGTTGGTGGCGTCCCATGTGTCGCCAACGCGGGCGTGCTCGAAGATCGAGAATTCGAAGAAGCCCCAGAACCAGGCCACGAAGAACATGACTTCCGATGCGATGAACAGGATCATGCCGTAGCGCAGGCCGATAGAGACAACCGGCGTATGATCACCGAGGGCGCCTTCTTTGGCGACTTCACGCCACCAGCCGATCATCACCCAGATGACCATGGCAAACCCCAGCGCCATGAGCCACATGGTGCCTTTTTCCATGCCGAAAAGGCCCTTCATATAGTTCACACCGCCAAGGGCCAGAACCACTACGGACAATGAACCGAGCAGTGGCCATGGAGAGGGATTGACGAGATGGTAGTCGTGTTTGACGTCGCCGCTGGACATGGCTTGGGAAACCCCTTGAAATTATCACGTATAGCTTTGCGCTGTTTAGCCCGCTCCGCAGGCGAAACGCAACAGGTTCAGCCGGGCGTGGCCGAATTCGCCGCACCCTGCGCCTGTTGCTTCAGCGGCCCCTTGTACTCGGTACTGTCGAAGAATGTGTAGCTCAGCGTGATTGTCTCAAGCTGGTTGGCCACGTGATCACCGATAATATCGGGCGAAATGAAGTAAACGACCGGCAGTTTCTTCGATTCGTGAGGGGCAATGACACGCTCCTCGAAGCAGAAACACTCCAGTTTGTAAAAATAAGGCCCGGCGAAGTGCGGCGTCACATTATAGCTCGCAATCACCCGAATCGGCCTGTCCGTCGGGTTTTCGACCTCGAAAAAGGCGAGACCGTGCTGGCCGACCTTTACCACTTGGTCCCGCTGCAGCGGGCGGAATGTCAGCGGCGTATCCGCTACATTTGCATCGAATCGGACTGTGATTTCCTGATCGAGGATTTCCTTGGGCGCCCGGGTGGCGATTCGCGTCGTGCCGCCAAAGCCCGTGACCTGACAGAAGCTCTTGTAAAGCGGCTCTGCCATGAAGGCGAGGCCGAGCATGCCGGTGAAAATGCCAGCCGCAATGAGGCCGATGGTGACATTCGACAGTTTCATTCTGGCGCTCCTTCCGGCTCAAGCCCCGGAGGCGGCGCGGCCTGATCCTGCGTCATGCCCGGTGGAAGGGCCGGCTGGTCATCAATCGGCATGCGCTCGTCTTCGCGCGCGCTGCCGCCGCTATTGCTGTAATAGAAACCAGCGCCTTCGCTGAGATTGGCATTGGCCAGCCGGATCATTGTGGTGATGGCCACGAGAACAACAAAGCCCAGAAGGGCAAGTCCGAGCCAGAGATTGCGTTTCTTCCGGGCAGCGACCGCTTCCGGCGTCAGGTGCGCGGCAGGGATGAACTCGCCTTCATAGGGCTCTTTGGAATCCGTCATCTCAAAAGCCCTTTACGGCAAAATACAATCCGGTCGCGTGCTCAAGGATCAGTGCGGCAAACACGACGAAGAGATAGAGGATCGAGAACAGGAACATGGACCGGGCCAGTTTCTTCTCGGCGCCGGTGCAGTCATCGTCGCCCGCCTTGGACAGGAAAACCCGTACGGCATAGGAGAGGAAGACCGCGCCCAGAACGCCCGCAGTGACGGCATATATCCAGCCGCCAAGTCCGGTCGCCACAGGCGCCAACGCCAGCGGCACAAGCAGGATTGTGTAGATGAGCATCTGCAGGCGGGTTGCCTTGGCGCCGTGTGTAACCGGCAGCATCGGCACGCCAGCCTTTTCGTATTCGCCATGGGCCAGCAGGCTCAGCGCCCAGAAGTGTGGCGGCGTCCAGAAGAAGATGATGGCGAACAGGATCCAGGCGTCGAGCGGCGTATTGCCCGTCACGGCGGCCCAGCCGATGACCGGCGGGAATG
>TARA_R110000787_G_scaffold9353_5_pt1 | contig 13678 bp, 10 predicted proteins | sample TARA_R110000787 | Tara Oceans TARA_R110000787 (sample SAMEA4397920) | marine metagenome | biome: Polar Biome; feature: [DCM] deep chlorophyll maximum layer (ENVO:01000326); material: water (ENVO:00002006), including particulate matter (ENVO:01000060) such as... | depth 35 m
TACGGTTTATATTTTACGAGGGTCGGGCTAATTGCGCGCAAGGCGCGGACCGGGCAGACGATTTGAGCAGCGGTGAGGCATCGTATCTAGTCCTGACTCTAACGGCCTGCTAAATGCTCTAAAACTCTGCCGCCTCTAAAGGCGAAAATGGGCGGTTTCCGGCCCGCAATATGCGTAGCAAGCACTTAATACATGGCGATAATTCTTAGGGGTGTCCCGGTCGCGCCCCGAAATTTGGTGGGCAGCATAATGGTCGTGGTCTGGTAGCGTTGTTGAGCAGCGAGTTCGTCCGTTTTTACATTCTCGATGATGTAGATACCCTGTTTGACCAGTAGATGTTGGTGTACCGGGAATACCACCTTCGGGTCTTCACCGGGGGTGACTTCCAGGGCCATATTGTCTGCTCCGATAGCGACGACATTTTTTGAAGCCAGCCATCTTGAGGCTTCGATACCAATGCCGGGTCCGGTGTGAGCGTAGTGTTGTGGATCGGCAGTAAAGTTTTTACCCCAGCCCGTATGAATAAACACGATGGCCCCTTTGGGTATGGTGGTGCCCTGCTTTTTTAGTGCACCCTGCAAGTCTGCCGCGGTGATGGCATAACCCGGTTCGAGATGCTCAACACCCTTGTAAGCGGCGACATCGATAAGGATACCCCTGGCGATAAACGGCGGTGATTTGTCGATACCATTATGATTAAGCCCGATATCCGAGGCTGCTTGCTCCCGGTCTAGACCGTTATATAGCTCGGCGGCGATGGTAACGTGGCCCAAGGCATCGATATGGGTACTGACGTGGGTGGTCATTTCGATGCGCTCAAGATAAAAGCCTATTTTATTGGTCGCGCCCATTTTCTCGCTCAAAAAAACTTCCATATTTTTTGAAGTGCGTGACAGGGTCATTACGTAGGGTGTCTGGATCGGCGAAATATACGGCGCGCCCATCGCTACATCGTGAGAAAGTTCGATAATTTGACCATTTTTAATGGCGGCCAGCGCTGCTTGGACGCTGTCCGGGGTCATCAGATTGCCAGCGCCGATTACATCATCTTTACCCCAGGCCCAATTATTTTTTCCAGGGTCACCGTCTGCTGCGATGCCGGGGGACAACAGGATAACGTTTGCAGTCAAAATAATAGACAATAAGCAGGAAGCGCCTTTCGCTTTCATATTAGCCAGCTCCGATTAGGGTAAAAGATCGTTTTTGTGATTATGGTGAAAAGCTACAGGTGGGAGCGTTTCAGTTCGGTGTCGGCATTACGCCAATAGGATTTAAATTGTCGCTCAATTAGTTTAGCTTCTTCTGTCCGGCCCTGGGCCTTTACCGCCTGATAAAGGCCGAAGGTTGCCCAGCCAGATTGCTGATTCCATTCAAGATCTTTGCGGTAAACAGCCTCCGCTTCTTTTGCTCGTCCTTTGGCCAACAAGGCGGCACCCAGATACAGGCGCATTGACTGAGGCCAGTCGGGGGGTTCGATATAGCTGTTGCTGTCTTCCAGTTGCACCGCAGTTGTAAAAGCATTTATTGCGCCGTCGAGGTCGCCTTGCGCCTCGCGAAGCTCTCCCAGTAGACCATAGGCGGCCAGGCTGAGCAGGTGGGCGGCTGGTGTGGGGTCGACACCAGTGTCATTGATGCCATCCTTGTTAATTTGCTGCTGAAGGTTGTTTAGCTCGGCTTTGGCCTGAACAAGATTCCCGGTTGCTACCAGTGCGCTGCCCTTGACATAGCTCCACATGCCATTTAAGTAAGGTGTGTCCTTATACGGTTCTTTGGTGCTCAAAATAATCGCCCATTGGCCAAATATTTTCTCCACCATCCAGCTTTGGACAATGCGTTTTTGGCCGCGGTTAATCATTGCTGGGTCCGAGCCCACGCTGTTGGCACCTTGTCGGGCTGCCTGGGAAGCGGCAGCGTAGTTCCCCTGCAACGTATTGGCGAAGCGGACAAAGTCAAGGGCGTGTGGACTGTGGATTTTGTGGGAAAGTGGATAGGTCCCAATGAGGGGCAGATTGGTGTCCCCCCAGATTTCTGCAAACTGCTGGTCGACGACTTGCGAGCGCACATTGGCCTCTGCCGCCTTTTCATAGTCACCCACGCGCAGGTAAATATGTCCCGGCATGTGCACCATGTGTCCCGCAATGGGTGCAATCGCTTCAAGCTTTTGCGCCGAGGGTAATGCCAGTTCAGGCTGCGAAGAAGCCTCCATTAAATGGATATACAAATGATTGGCACCGGGGTGATCATGCTCTGCGGCCATTGCTGCTTCAAAGGCGGCTTTGGCTATAGCGGTTCCAGGCTTTGCGGAGTGGTCGGTGTTCCAGTAGTCCCAGCGCGTCGTATTCATGTAGGCTTCGCCAAATAAGGTGGCGATATCAGCGTCATCTGGATATTTATTATGGAGCTCACCCATGGCCTTGAGAAAGGCGAAATCGCGCTCTGTACTGTCGGGAATGGCATCTTTGTTGTAGAGAATAAACAAGGTGTCAATGAGGTCCCGCTCGCGGCGGGTGCCGTTATGTGCCAGCTCCCGTGCTTTGAGGATAGCGGCAAGGCCGGCACCCTTTGGGTCATCAGGCATCTGTCGGTAGCGGCTATTGGGGTTTGGTCCAGCGGCATGCGCGATGCCAAAATGCGGCATAGGACTTTTGGGATCCAGGCGGGCAGCCTGCTGATAAGAGGCGATTGATTCCGGGAAATAGAAACTCCACGCCAGTCGTAAGCCCTGATCAAAAAATGCCTGAGCCTGTTTGGAGTCCGTAGAAATCGGGCGGCTATAGGTGCCGGTACCCGGTACCAGCACGGCCAGGGCGGTCTCTTTGGCAGTTGCTGTACTCACGGTTGCCAACGTTGACGCAACGATCAGTGATAACAGCATATAAAATCGCGCACTTGTCATTATTTCTTCAATATCCGAAACCAGTTATCGGTCGATTATGGCAGAATTTCATAAGGAATAATAACGCGTGAACGTCAGGTTAAACCTGACATTCACGGGGCTTTATCTTTTGATCGAAAAAAGCTCAGTCAATGGGCAGGGCGAAAATTCGAAATATCGAAATACAAGGCTGCGCGTGCAGAGTGTTCTACTAAAGGTAAGCGCCAGTGGCGAATAAAAGTCGAGACGCCTTACGCGATTACAGAGCTGCCGATGAGTGGTGGTTGGTAATAAGTCGTGAGAGGGTTTTGATGTATAGCTTAACATTCGACTATAGTTGAGGAAAGACCATCTGATCGAGCGTCATTTAACCAGTATCGTGACTCGACAATATAAGATCAACTACAGGAGGATTAACCATGTTTTCACAAATAAAATTACGACTACTGTTCGTATTTGCAGTCACTAGCTTGCTGTCCTTGTCCAGCCAGGCAGAGCTGATAAACAAACAGGTGCTGGGTTTGAGCGGGGCAAAGAAAATAGCGGCAGCTGCCGAACTAGAGGCTGTGCGCAATAAATGGAATGTGGTTATCGCGGTGGTTGATGACGGCGGACATCTCGTTTATTTGCAGCGTCTTGACGGTGCGCCAACGGGTAGTATCGATGTCGCCATTGGCAAGGCCCGCACTGCAGCGGCTTTCAAGCGACCGACCCAGGTATTTGATGAGATGACCAAAACACGACCTGCAATTACGTCCATTCCGGGCATCGTGCCCCTCGAAGGCGGCGTTCCTGTCATGGTCGATGGACAGCTTGTTGGTGCTGTAGGCGTAAGTGGCGCAACTTCTCAGCAAGATGTGCAAGTTGCAGAAGCGGGCATATCTGCCCTGGGAGCCTAGGCTAGTAGCCAGCCCCGTTTTCAAATTAGTTACAGATCTCGCCCTGGTGAATTGGTGGCGTGATGCTGGAACCGCTTTAAGTCCAGGCTGCTTTAAATTTAAACCGATTAAAATTCAAACCGGTTTATAGTCAGGCTGCTTTATAGTCAGGCGCTTCCCAGGTCTGTACCAGGGGGACCACCTTTTCGGCAAACAGGGCCAGGCTCTGTTTGGCGTAGTTATAAGGCATCCCGGCGAAGCTGAAGGAGCAGTTGATGTCCATCGCCCCGATAATATCCTGAACGCCTTTGATTTTTTCCAGGCACTGCGCGGGGGTTCCCCATATCTGTAAGTCCGTAAAGCCCTTGCCCATGGCCTCATCGCCCGCTGCCCGGGCGTATTTGGCTGACTCGTGATAGAAATCGTAGGCGCCGCCGCCTTTTGAGGCAAAATGATCCCCGGTCATTTCATAGTGCGCCATCGCTGACATCCAGTAATCAGACATGTACTTATACGCCATATCCTCAGCCTTTTCCGGGTCTTTGTCACAGATCACGAATAGATTGGCGCTGGTAGGCGGTGCCTGTTTGCCCTGTTCTTTTTCGTAGTGACCGCGCCAGATGTTGATCTCTTTGGCACGCGTCTCCCACGGGCCAATGGCGAACGTCATAATAGAGCCGCCCAGTTTTGCGGCATGGGGTGCGGTATCCGGTGACATCGATACGATAAAGGTCCGGTCTTTAAAGGATTTGAAGGGGCGTGGGCGGAGTTCCCGGCGTTCCTGCTTGAAGTATTTGCCATGACCTTCCATAAAGCCGGTTTCCAGCGCTTCGATAATCATCGCCGCTGATTCGTTCATCCGATCGCGGGATTCTGCCATGTCGATACCGAAACCATCGTATTCAATTTGCGCAAGCCCGCGTCCCAAACCCATCAGAACGCGGCCTTTGGATAGATTATCGAGCAGTGCAATACTCGTAGCGACCCGAATGGGATCCTTATGCCAGGGTAGAATAATGGCAGCCGTGCCGACGTTGATGCGTTTGGTCTGTCCGGCAATAAAGGCCAGAAACTGGGGGATGTCCGGGCTCAGCGTGTAATCGGTAAAGTGATGTTCAACCGCCCAGATCGAATCCAGCCCAAGCGGCTCGGTCAGCAGCGCTACCTCGATTTCATTTTGGTACATGTCATAGTCTGACTGGGGCAGGTTTGGATGGTTTTGAAACAGCATTAATTGGCCGACTTTCATATCAGGCTCCCTGTGTAAGTTAACAGTGGCTAAACGAGCAATATATCTACGGTCGGATGCTAACCCGCAGATAACTTTATTGACCAGTCAGAAAAGTCACTGCCTTATGATCCAGGACAAAGGAACGTAATGTTTCGTCATCAACGACTGTATGTGCTTGGCTATGGACGCGGTGATTGTGTTTCCAGGGGGTAAGCGACGGGAATGGGTGACCGTCCGTTTGCCCCGCCGCTCACTGCTGGTAATTAGCGCGCCTGGTATTTTTGGTGACAGGATTCGCAGGGCGGATAGAGGGCATCGTTGCCCACGGTAAATAGTGCTTCTTCATCCCTGGCCTGTACCGCCGTAAGCACCTGCCTGGCCGCTGCTATCATCTGATTGTTGTAGTTTTGCCAGTCGGCTTCGGAGGCCTTGTTCCGTGTATCTTCGTCGGCGCTTCCGGTCGTCAGGAGGTTGCCCGCAGCGATCACACCGAGGGCGGCGTTCTCGACGGCCTGCCATTCGGTATCGGTTTTCAGTTCGGATGCGCCCCAGATAATGGCTGTTGTCGGCGCGATAACGTTGTTCATGATTTCTTTGATTGTCTGCGGTGGTTCGTCGGTGGTATCAGCACTTTCGGAGGCCACCGACCCGGCCAGCAGCAGCAACGGTAAAATCAACAAAGGTTTGAGCAGGCTTATCATGGCGGTTTAACCCCCCGGGTGGTTAGGGTGTGAATGGTGCTGTTGTTCACGGTTCTGACGTTCAGGGCTCTGCCGTTTATTCTGGCAGAATTCCAGGTGTATTGGCTGATCTTTTTGAAGGCATCGGTGGATGCCAGGTTAATTATCGGTGGAACCTGGGGGCAATGAGTGCTGGTAGTTTCCAGATCGTTGGCTTTGCACATACTTAGAAGCGGATAAATTTTGGTTCGGCCAACGCGCGCAGGTCGTCTGGCATGGGAACCGACTTGCGGGTTTTAAAATCAAACAGGGTGCCGGTGGTTTCGACAGTGGCGATAGTTTTCTCGGTGGCCGCATTGAAGAACCAGTGGAAAAAATGCTGGGTTTTGCCACGCATTTCGCGTAATCCACTTTTGGTCACCAGTGTATCGCCGGCCCGGAAAACGTCATTAAATTCGATATTGTATTCCAGCGCTGCGCTGCCCAGACCGTGTTCGTTGCGGTAGGCGGGTGTCAGCCCATAATGCCGTTGCAGATGGGTCACCGCATCGGAACAACGGGACATAAAGAAACGTGGGTGCAGGTTGCCCCGCGCATCGCACTCCCACGGTTCAATGGTGCCACGGGCGGTGTCGAACAGGCCGAACTTCTCGGCGGTTGCGATATCCCGTTGTGGCGGTTGCGGCAGGGTTTGTTTAGGGCGTAAGTCGTCAGGCGGAATTACCATCAAAACCTGTGCCGCGCGGCGGGCGCTATCGGGGAACGGCACAGCATTGCCAGTATTAAGGTCGACCAGCTGCAGATCTATGATAAAGCGCGCTGCGACGTCGCTGCTGTCAAGATTGTGGGTTTCGCTAAAGGTGGTCAGCGTATTCTCTGTCATGGTGAAAATGCCGGTATAAACGGTGTAGCTTTCGCCGTTGCGCATTTCGCGCATATACAACACGCGCTCTGCCCGGTGAATAAGGGCCAGATTTGACGACGTAGACAGGCCTAGCATGGCCTGTACCTGGCCGACTGTTTCCGCTGAACGAGCCAGGTAGTGTTGCACGTTCATGTGTTCCATGACATCACATTCCCAGGCTTTGACATTGCCTCTGACTGTCGGGACCATCGTTCCCATCGATGTTCTCCTAGCGTGAGTTTTGTGGGAGTGACTGCTTTTGGCGAGCTTAGGCTGGCTTACAGTTAAGCTTAATACTCAATCGGTTAACGGGCCTGCTGGAGGAATAGCGAACTATCGTGACAGTTCCCGCCTCGATGTTCCTGTTAAACGTCTTACGCTGCTCGACACTGGTGTCAAAGGTAATTCGACAGGATGCTTGTTGCTGGTCAAAATTGGACAGTTTCAACGTTATGGTAGGACCGATATCTATTACGGTCGTGTCGGCGAAAATCTTTAAGCCATGCAGGTCTTTCTGGATGTTAATCGGGAAAGTCGCGGCGCATGCGATGTGCGCGCCCAGGCTCAAAGCGACCAAAAAAATGACGCTGGAGATACGCTTAAGACAGGTAGGTAACAAAGTGAACTCCTTAATAAGGAACGTATGTCTTGTGTTTTGCCAGGTATATCGTTCAGTTTACGGCAGATGGTAGATCTCGCCCAAACCAGGTAAGAGACCCAGTTAAACCAGCAAGAATGCGATCTGGTTTAACTGGAGTAGCATGATGCCCGCAGAGGTAACCGAACCTACAGATCACTGGTCGTGCCACTGCGCTCCCTGACTACCAGTAACGGGCTCACTGCCTGTTGCTCTGGCTACTTACCCTGATAAACCGGTTTCCGTTTCTCGGCAAAGGCTCTGGGGCCTTCGGCGGCGTCACTGGTCTTGAAGACACGCTCGGCAATAATAGCCTCAGTTGAAAACGCTTCCCCCCAGCCCATATTATAGGTGAGCAACGCGGCTTCCTTGGCGGCCTGGACGGCGAGAGGTCCGTTACTACAAATGATTTCAGCGTACTTTTCGCATTCGGCCATGACCTGATCTGCAGGTACTATTTTGTTGATCAGGCCGAACTGCAAGGCTTCTTCTGCGGTGATCTGGCGCCCGGTCAGGAGGATGTCCATCGCATGGCAGTAGGGTATCTGGCGTGGCAGGCGGACATGGGAGCCGCCGCCCGGAATGATTCCCCAGTGGACTTCCGGCAGGCCAAATTTGGCATGGGGTGCGGCGACGCGCAGATCCGTGCCCTGGATAATTTCGGTGCCACCGGCCAGGCAAAACCCGTTGATCGCGGAAATAATCGGTTTGTAGATGCCGGAGAAAAACCGCCTGGTTGGATCATTCATAAAGCGGACACCCTGGTCGGCCTGCTCCTTGAACCTGGTGATGGTCAGTTTAAGGTCGGCTCCGGCGCAAAAGGCTTGCTCACCGCTGCCGGTGAGGATCAGTACCAGCAGCTCGTCATCGTTTTTAAAGTCCTGCCCGATAAGATCAATTTCCTCCATCATTTTGGGTGTGATGGAATTCATTTCAGATGGTCGATTAAAGGTCATATAAGCGATTTTGCCTTTCTTTTTGTACAAAAGGTCATCGTCTAATCCGGGTATGCTCACAAGGTATCTCCACAGCTGGTTGAACGGTGGCGTGACAATACAGCTAGAGGACGTCTTGAATCAAACGTCTTTGCTGAACGACGGGTCGCCCGCCGCGGCAGGCAGCCCGGTTGATGGTGCCTGGGATGTCCACGGTCGAAAGCAAGCATCAGGCAGGCATACTATCCCGTGGAGGCGAATCGCTGGGACGGGTACACGGGCCTGATCATTATGCGGGGACGTATCGTACGGCTCACGGTCTGGTTAACGACTGAAGCGCAGGATGTAGCCTGGGCACCGTTGTGTTAGTGTTCATCGGTGACGCTTGGTTGAAAAAAATAGCAAAATTTGGGGGCTGTTAGTTTGGACGAACCTGCATTGGGAGCAGTCGCGCAGTCGCGAAACACGTTAATGTCGCGAAGCTCACAGGTGTTCCTGTATGCAACCATTGGTATTTGCCTGTTACCCCTGTTGGCGGTGCTTGTCGGGCTGGTTGATGGTCGCGCTGAACCATTTTATGCGGAGGGCATTATTGAAGATTCCGCCGATGATCTATCGGCTCAGGATTTTCATACTCTGCAGGGCCTGTTGATTCATTCCTTTCTAAGTTGGAGTGCGGTTTCCACGGCTTTTTTATTGGCCTTTTTGACGGCGAGCCACTATTGGGTCAATCGTGATATGGGTGTGTTAGTGCTTGGCGCGCTCTTTCTGGCGACGGGGCTGCTCGATACGTTTTATATACTTGTCTCCAACCATTTACTTGAAAACGTCACCAACGACGCGTTTACCCTGTTTACCTGGGCAACGTCGCGTCTTTTTCACGCTCTCGGCTTACTGGTGATTGTGGTCGGGCTGGTCGCTAAAAAGATGCCCTCGCCGGGAGCCGGGAAAATGCATTTTATTGCGGTACTCTACATGGCGGCCATATTGGCGGCGACCGCGATTATCTATGTGTCGTTGACCTACAGCCATGTCGTCGTGCAGTCCCCTGGCTTGGTGCGATCTTCTAATATTTCCGCGCTACTGATATTTATTCTGGCGGGGATACTGCTGCTTCCTGTCTGTCGCGCCAACCCAAATCCCTTCGTCGTTTCCGGGCTGATTCTAGCTATGCCACAGGCGGCCTGCCAGTTGTATATGGTTTTTGGCTCAAAGACCCTTTATGACTCATATTTTATTATCGCTGAATTGATGAAGCTGGTTGCATATTTGACGCCGTTGGTTGGTTTGGTGTGGTGGTTTATCAGAGATCAGCAGGCCATGAAAGATAGCAGGCAACGGCATCTGAGCATTGTTAACACGATGCTGGATGGTTTGATAACGATTGATGAAAAAGGTTTGATTGAGGATTTTAATCGGGCAGCTGAACAGATGTTTGGCTACAGGACGGATGAGGTGCGTGGGCGGAATATTAATATGCTGATGCCTGAGCCCTATCACAGTGCGCACGATAAGTATCTGGACGATTTCCAGAAAACCGGTATTGCGAAAATCATCGGGATTGGTCGCGAAGTGGTCGGTAAGCGAAAAGACGGTAGTATCTTGCCTATGCACTTGTCGGTGGGGCAGATGGAGGTTGCCGGGCAGGTAATGTACTCGGGGATTGTCCGGGACATAACTCGGCAAAAAAAGATAGAAGAAACGACAAAAAAAAATACAGAGACTGCTCAGAAGCTTTACGCACTTTCCGCTCAATTCGACTTATCCCTGGAACAGAAAATGTTAGCTGCGCTGCAGATCGGACGCGACCGCTTTGCCATGACAGAGGGTGCGATAAATCGTGCAGAAGCAGGTAAGTGTCTATTTGAATATGTATTGGGTTCGGGCGCGTTGCCAGCGGCAGGAGCTGTGGTGGATCTTGCTAAGATCTATTGTTCCAGAGTGTTCACTCAAGGCAAGCCGCTAGCGCTAGATGATAGCAACGAAATTGTCGCGCATGATGAACCCTGTTATCTCAGTTTCGGTCAGCGGAGTTACCTTGGTGCGCCACTGTATGTGAATGGCAGGGCCTACGGCACACTCTGTTTTTCTTCAGCGGAACCTAAGCGGGAAAGGTTTTCAATGACTGATCTGACCATTGTGCAATTCATTGCGGAATGGGTAGGCAACGAGTTAACGCGGGACGTCACGCAGACTGAATTATCCGAACGAACCGAGCGTATACGCAACATACTTGAAACTGTGGTTGATGGCATTATCACGGTTAACAGTCGCATGATTATCGAATCCTTCAATCCCGCCGCCGAAAAAATATTTGGCTACCGTGCGCAAGAGGCTATTGGCAAAAATGTAACAATGCTGATGCCAAAACCCCTCGCCGATTCGGTCGGTATGGACGTTCTCAGCCACTTGTTGGGCCAGGGCGGCGCGTCAACCGGTGTCGGACATGAGGTTGAAGGGCGGCGCAAATTCGGCTCTATCTTTTCGATGGAGCTGACAGTGAGTGAAATGAACCTCAATGGACAGCGGGTATTCACCGGCATCATGCGCGATATTACCGAGCGTAAAAAGGTTGATCGTCTAAAAAATCAGTTCGTATCAACCGTCAGTCACGAGTTACGCACACCGCTCACCGCTATCCGCGGTGCGCTCGGAGTGGTGTTAGGCCGAGAAAAAGACACGCTGTCGGAGCGCGGGATCCGTCTGCTCGAGACAGCCAATCGCAACAGCGAGCGCCTGACCTACCTCATTAATGATATTTTAGACCTCGAGAAAATTGATTCGGGCAAGCTCGAATTCGATATGCAGCCGGTTGATATCTGTACCCTTACGCGCCGCGCCGTTGAGGAGAATGAAAGCTATGCGCGCACCCTTAATGTTGCGTTAAAGTTCGATAGCGACTGCTGCTCGACGGCGTTGATGGTGAGAGGTGACGAACAGCGCCTGTTACAGGTATATGCGAATCTGATCTCGAACGCGGCAAAGTATTCGCCGGAGCACGGTACGGTGGTGATAAAAGTTAGTCGGCTGGGCGATTCAGCGCGGGTTTCTGTGCTGGATAGCGGCCCCGGAATCCCCGCGGCCTTTCACAGTGAGATCTTTAACCGGTTCGCTCAGGCCGACAGTTCGGATTCTCGCCAAAAAGGTGGCACAGGACTTGGCCTGGCAATCTGCAAAGCAATCATTGACGCGCATACGGGGCATATTGATTTTAGAACCCTGGAGGGCGTGGGCACCGAGTTTTATTTTGAACTACCCTGTTCACAGCAAGCGCTGCCTGGCCCGACCAGCGACAGTGTGTTGCCAAGAGCGCTGATCTGTGAGGATAACCGGGATATTGCCGAGATCTTGGTAGAACTGCTCGAAGACCAGGGGGTGAGCGGCGATATTGCAGCGACCGGAGAAATGGCCAGGACATTGCTGGCTAACAATACCTACCAGTTGGTGCTGCTCGACCTGATACTGCCGGATATCGACGGCCTTCAGTTGCTTAAAGAGTTTCGCGCCCAGCCGGAAACACTCAATCTGCCCGTTATAGTCGTTTCGTCGCTGTCCAGGGAAAGAGCAGTGCATGGCGCTGAGGGAACAACGTTAGCGGTTATTGACTGGGTACAGAAACCCATTGATACCGCATACCTTGCTTCTGCCGTTAAGCAGGCCATGCGACAGCACGACAAGCCACGGGTGTTGCATATTGAAGACAATGTCGATGTGATCACTGTTACCAAAGCGTTGCTTGGTGAAATTTGTGATTACGACTACGCGACCTCTTTGCAGGAGGGGCGGCAGAAGCTCTGTGATGGCGAGTATCACCTGTTAATTCTCGATCTTACGCTGCCCGACGGTCAGGGGGCGGACTTATTGACCGAATGTAAGGGTATGCCGCCGACAATTATTTTTTCGGGATATGATGCAACCAGAGCGATTACTGACCGGGTGGTGGCAGCCCTAAGTAAGTCAAATTGTAGTAACGAGCAGCTGATGGCCACCGTCAGGAGGGTTTTAGATAAAGAGGCTCTATTGCCTGGGATCAAATGATGACAGAGAAGCTGCGTATACTTTATGTGGAGGACGAGGCCGACATTCGCGAGATCGCTGCTTTTGCCCTTGAAGACGAGGGTTTCGAGGTGCTGTTTTGCGCGAGCGGTGAGGAGGCACTTGGCGCGGTCGTCGACTTCGGGCCAGATCTCATGCTGCTGGACGTAATGATGCCGGGTCTGGATGGGCCGATGACGCTGCAGCGATTACGCCAGTTACCTGGTCAGGGCAATACCACCGTCGCGTTTTTGACCGCCAAGGTACAACCCAATGAAGTGAGTGAGTTTCTGGCGCTGGGTGCAAAGGCTGTGATTGCCAAACCATTTGATCCCATGACCTTGCCTGACCAGATACGGAATCTCATGGTGCAACACAATGGCTGACACAGAAATACAGGATGATAAGAAGGCGAAGTTTGAAAAACTCCGTAAGCTGCAGGACGCATACGCTGCGTTGTTGCCAGATAAACTGGAGCAGCTAAACCAGGAGTGGGCTAGGATAAGACAGTGTGGTCACGGTGCTGGTCAAGATGTGGGGGCCATCAGCAACGACAGGTTTGGCAAGCTAAAAAATATTGTCCACAATTTGGCGGGTTCTGCTGGGACGTTCGGCTATCACCAGGTTAGCGACGTGGCGAAGGCATTGGAGTTGGTTGTAATGCCATTTACCGATTATGCACAGTGCTCAATAACAGAAAGTGCCGCTATATCCGCACTTATTGCCGAGCTATCCAACCTGCCACTGTTGGCGCAGGGAAATCAGGAAAGCTTTCCATTGGTCGCAAGGGAGATTGCGGTCCCGCGGGCTAATAAATCCCCTCGGGGACAACTAATTTGTGTTATCGAAGACGATGAACCATTGGCCGGGGAGATGCGTGATCAGTTAATGCACTACGGCTACGATGTTCATGTTTTTAAGGATGCCAAAGTAGCCAGACACGCTTTGGAGCGGCAGACACCGGCAGCAATGGTTGTCGACCTTAACCTGCCGGAAGGCCGCACGGCCAGTGCTGATCTGATTAAAGAGTTTAAAAACACATCACAGCAAGATGTTCCACGGATATTTATTTCCTCCCGTGATGACTGGATCGCCCGACTGGAGGTGGTGCGGGCTGGCGGCGGAATTTATCTGACCAAGCCAGTGGATTTTGGGGAGTTACTGGATCGACTTTCTACGCTGACCGTCTGGCAGGAGGAGGAGTCATACCGGGTTCTGTTGGTTGATGATGAGCAGGTTCTGGCCGAACACTACGCGCTGGTGTTGAATAATGCGGGCATGGAAACAAAGATAGTAGAGAATGTTGCTGATTTGCTGACCATTATTTCAGAATTTCAGCCGGACGTTATTCTGATGGATATATTCATGCCCGAGTGCTCCGGTCTGGAAGCGGCTGCGGTGGTTAGACAGAAAAGCGAATTATTGAGTACCCCCATCGTGTTTTTATCAACGGAAGTGAATTATCGCCAGCAGCTGGAGGCGCTGCAGTTGGGCGGCGACGAT
>TARA_R110000787_G_scaffold180118_2_pt1 | contig 13669 bp, 10 predicted proteins | sample TARA_R110000787 | Tara Oceans TARA_R110000787 (sample SAMEA4397920) | marine metagenome | biome: Polar Biome; feature: [DCM] deep chlorophyll maximum layer (ENVO:01000326); material: water (ENVO:00002006), including particulate matter (ENVO:01000060) such as... | depth 35 m
ACTGAGCTACAGGCGCTCTTAGAAGACTTTTACATATTTTGGTCCGCTTGATATACAAGAAACCAAACCATTATACATAAAAAAAAGCCTGTAAGGCTCTTAAATAGATGGTCGGAGTGATAGGATTCGAACCTACGACCCTCTGGTCCCAAACCAGATGCGCTACCAAACTGCGCCACACTCCGAAATTCTCTATTAACACGATAGTTTGTTGATTAACTGGTTGTTGGCAATGCCACTAACTGGCTAACGTTCCTTGCTATCGAGGTGCACATATTAAGGGGAAACGCCGATGGTGTCAACACCTATTTTTAATTAATTTGAAATAACTGCTAAATTATTTAAAAAAGGCTTATTTCTTATAAACTAAGCGTCGACAACAAGCGCTACTTAACATAGTGCCTCATGAGCTAAGCGCATATTATACTAAATCTTATGTCGGAAGCAAGTCAGTGTTTATCATACCTGTAAGCACATTAAAAGGTATCAGCCATAACTGAGCATAGGCTGCATTTTCACTATTGCACATGTCCTGAGTATCTTGCTTTAGTACAACCGCTCGTCTTTGATTGTCTTGTACTGGATATACCAGCCAGACTTGCTCTGCTTGATAAGCCTGCGCATAGCTGCTCAGTTGATAAGCGTCGCTGGCACTAATGGCGCTGGCATGCGCTAAAGGCTTCCATTTAATATCGATCACGTGACTATATTGACCTGCTTGCTTTTCTGATGATGGATTTGCTCCTAAATTCTTTATTGGTAAAGCATCATCATGCTTCTCTTTATTTTTAGTATTCGAACGCATCTGGCGATAAATCAATAAATCAGGACGAATAGACAAACACGCCTGCCCTTCTGCATCATTAAGCCAAACACGTTGCATTTGAAACAGTGGTTGATAATCTTTGCTTTGCTGCTGAAAAGACAAAGCGATACGCTGGCTTGCCCATTGCTCAAACGCTTGATTCATATCTATCAGTAAGCATAAGCGTGGCGGTGTAGATCTACTACCAAATGGTTTTGGTGCATTAATACTATGACCGATTTCCATATTTGATTGACTGAGCAGCCAATAAGCGAAATCTACAAGCTGCTGAGCGGCTTGTAATTGCTTTACTTGCAGCGGCTGAATGGCAAGCTCACGCTTTGCTTGAAAGTATATCGACTCTAGCTGGCGTATTTCATGCTGATGTAGGACAGACACTTGTTGCCACGGCTGTAAATGTAAAAGCAGATTTGATTGGGGCAACAAAGGCCTCAGCAGTGTTAATGCGCTCTTAATGACTCGATTGCCTAGCATGTCTTGGTTCAGCACACTGCGCTCACAAACAAATTTATGTGGCTGCATACTATTATGACGTAATTGCTCTTTTATGATTAAGCGACCTTGCAGCGTTGCTTGGTTATGGATTTGGATTTGATACTGTTTGGTCGGTTGATAATTCGTTAAACGCTGCAAAAACTGCGTAATGAGCCAATCAGATAAAGGCAATGCGGTGACTGGCAGCGCTGTCAACTGGCGGCTGAATTGCCCAAAATTTTTGCTGTGAGGCGATTTGTTATCGTTACTATTCATTAGGTCTGACAGCATATTTTGTACCCAGTGACGGGTTTGTAAAATATCCGTATCTACTGGCGATTCATTTGACTGATATGGCTGCTTAATAGAGTTGCTAGCAGTGTTTGCGATAAATTTTGGCAGTATCTCAAGAGTCATGCCACTAGGCAGTACAATAACGCCAATATAATGTCCAACCTTGAGTTGCCACTGTCCTTGCGTGCGTTTAATACTAAATACTGACAGCTCTTGGGTTATCAGCCACTGAAAATCAGAGTCGTACAAGAAATTAGACGCTATTAAACGCTGATGTTCAAATACCGTCATGATATTCATTTCAGAGCTTTGAGTGTGCTTATGCGTATTTATCATCGATTAACATCCTCATGGATATAAGCGCTGATAGACGGCAAGCTGGGTGAACTTGCCAGTCTTGGCAATAAGGTCAGTATTAATTGCATAACTTCCGGCATTTATAGATTGAGTAAAATAGGATTGCTGTCCTGCAAACATGGAGTTTTGAGCAGCTATACCATTCTCGCTAGCCATTTGAGTGGGCATACCGTTATGTATTAACGTTTGACTATCATGAATAAATTGCGCCGATATTGGCTGCTGTTCATCTCTAAAAATATACTGCAAGACAGCCACTTGCCCACCAGCTGCTTGGGCTAATTGTGGAATAATTTGCTCAGTAAGTGCCATTTGTAACTGCTCAAGATTATGCACGGAGAATAAAAATGCATGACCCATTTGCGCCTCAATCCCTAACGTTTGGCTAATACGATGATTTAAACCCGTTAATACTTTGGCTACATTGATGGACTCCGCTTCGTCGACTATTTCTAATCCTTTATTGAGGTTGATAATCGGTAATAGCTCAGGCTGCGGCGGACAGTTAATAAAGCGAAAACGACGACGCAGTGCCATATCTAGTGGCGCTAACGAATGATCTTGGGTATTCATGGTGGCATAGATATCAACATTGGCAGGCACGCTAAACGCTCGCCCAGAGTATGCCAAACTTACTGTCATCGCATTGGGCGTACCCGCTCGTTTATCAGGTTCAATAAGGCTAAGCAATTCACCAAAAACCCGTGAGACGTTGGCACGATTAATCTCGTCAATCAGCATCGCATAACGCTGCTGAGGATTATCTGACGCGCGCTGACAGAGCTTTAAAAAGGTGCCATCAGTAATGGCGTAGCTCATTTGAGATGAGCTGTTATTCGACTGATTAGACGCTGCCATTACTGGGCGAATGCCCTCGACAAACTCTTCATAGCCATATGCTTGATGGAAACTGACCATACTAAAGCGCTGCTGGCTAAAGCTCTCATTTTGGCTAGCACTATTATCATACTGCGCCTGCTGAAATTCTGACAATTGCTCTGACAATTCGCTTAATAGCATCAGGCTGTCAGGCAGTAAATACCACGCACCGCTAGGGTCTTTATCAAAGTACGCTTGGCTGGCTCTATTTTTATACGCAACCGTCTGTGAGCTGGTTGGACTGTGCATTTGCAATACAGACCACGCTGTATTACTTAAATTTTTCTCACGTGCGTTTTGTAATGCTTTGGCGATAAAAAACTCATGATTGACGATTTCAGGTACTTTTACTAAATCCTGTTTTTGCGATTGAAAATCTAAAAATATTAAACACACCACATCACGCCAGTTCAATTCTTGCAATAACTGCTTGAGTAAATCCTCATTATTGGCTCTAGGCAGATAGTCCGTATATTCTTTAGCAATTTGGAGCAATCGGTAGGTTTTACCGGTACCCGCGACGCCCGTATAAATAATATTGGTTGGCTTATCATCACATATATCAGGCATAACATTATCCAGCAAAAAAGTATAAAAAAGCGCTAGCATTTTATCATTACAGTTGCTCGCTCTACAGGGTATCAGTGCTTAAATTACTAACGCCTAAGATGCCGTTACGTCACTGTTATTTTGTAAGCGCAGCAGTACATGGTAATAATAGTAGCGACTGAGCAGTTAATGTACCATAACTAAAATAGCTGCTAGCATAAAGCCTATTCGGTGACTCATTTATAACATGAGCCTTTTAACCCTAGTATCATTAGCATTGTAAATCCCACTTAAATGAGGAATATTGTATGTCAGGATTATTAAAAAAACTCCCGATCAAACGGACCAATAAACTGCCAGCCAAAGTCTCTGAGAACACAAAACCTGCAGTCGAAAAAACCAATAGCACGCTTAAACCAATCAGCAATCAATTTACCAAACTGTTATCTATCACCAAATATTTACCTGCTGGTGCACGTTCGAGCATTTTATCGAAAGCATTTGGTAAGGTAGTACCTTATGTGGGCACAACGGGTATCTACTATGAAACGGTCGAGCCAAACCAAGTGGTGGTCAGTTTAAATAATACCAAAGCGGTGCAAAACCATATCGGCTCCGTGCATGCAGTTGCTATTACTTTGCTTGCTGAAACGGCAACGGGATTCATTTTAGGCTTAAACTTACCTGCTGATCGTGTACTATTGATTAAGTCTTATTCGGTGAATTTCTATCGACCGATTAAAAAAGGACAAATGGCTGCCATCGCAAGCTTATCTGATGAGCAGCGTTTAGATATTTTAAATACTCCGAAAGGCGAAATGATTATTCCATGTGTCATTCATGACCGTGAGTCGGAAAGTGATCGCGACCCAATCGTAGTCGAGATGACATGGGCTTGGATACCCAAGTCTGAGTTAGAAGCGCGTCGCCAAGGCAAAGCTAATGAAAAGTCGGCAGAGGCTGATACTGAGTCTCATACCAAAGTAGTAGAAACAGACGCAAAAGTAGAAACTGAGCAAGACAATCAATCAGCTAATAATGATGAGGCTGTTTAAGATAACTAATATATTAAGAATACGTAAAGTAGTGCGCTATCCATTTTAAAGCATTTTTATAGCGCAATTCGTATAGCAGTGATTTATAAACTTATAATAAGGAGACAATGATGTCCAAAATGATTTCTAAAGCTATTTCTAAAACAGCGCTTACTAATTTATCCAAGGCTTTTCTCATCAGTATCTGTGCATTAGGATTTACCGTTAGTGCCACTGCTGCACCCGAAAAAACTTCAACTCATACACATCATGCAGCAACTATCACTAAGTCTAGCCCTGTGTTTTTAGGTGACGGCGGCAATTATCCTTTCTCAGAAGCAATCCGTGTCGGCGATACTTTGTATATGTCTGGTCAGATTGGCTTTAAAGATGGCAAGCTGGTCAAAGGCGGTGTTAAAGCCGAAGCCAAACAAGCACTGGATAATATCAATACCACGTTATTAAAATATGGTTACCAAAAGTCAGATATCGTTAAGTGTATGGTGATGCTCACCGATATGGACGATTTTAATGACTTCAATAAAATCTATAAAGCTGAACTGGCAAAGCCTTATCCCGTCCGTTCAGCTTTTGGTGTCGCAGAGCTAGCGGCAGGTGCCAGCGTTGAAGTTGAATGTATCGCTGTCAAATAAAAATGTCTCTTAAAATATTACTCTAAACAATCAAAGCGTCCTCAAGTAGGGCGCTTTCTTTGGTCACGCGTAGCACTTCTTCTAATGTCGTACGTCCCGCGATTACCTTACGCAAACCATCAGCACGAATCGATGGTGTCTTTTGGCGGGCGTACTCTTCTAGCTCATACTCGGCGGTATTACTATGAATCATGCGGCGCAGCGCATCATCAACGGGCACCACTTCATATATCGCTGTTCGCCCTTTGAAGCCTGATTGGTTACACTTATCGCAGCCGACTGCTCTAGGTAGCTTGATAGCTTTATCTGTCAGATTATCAGCAGCATTGTTAGCTGCAATATTGTCAGACATTGATTGAATACCAATCTCAGTAAACAATTTGGCTTGTTCAGGGTCAGCTATTTGCCAATCATGACAATGTGTACATAACGTACGTACCAAACGCTGGGCGACCACGCCTATCAATGATGATGATAATAAAAACGGCTCAACGCCCATATCTTGCAAGCGCGTAACCGCTCCAATAGCGGTATTGGTATGTAGGGTTGATAAGACCAAATGCCCTGTTAAAGACGCTTGTACAGCGATTTCTGCTGTCTCTAAATCGCGAATTTCACCCACCATGACCACGTCTGGGTCTTGACGCAACATTGCACGCAAGCTCTTAGCAAAGGTCATATCGACTTTATTATTGACCTGCGTTTGCCCAATACCATCGAGCTGGAACTCGATCGGATCTTCAGCGGTCAAGATATTACGGGTTTGATCATTTAAATCAGTCAATGCCGAATATAGCGTGGTGGTTTTACCCGAGCCTGTCGGTCCTGTCACTAATATAATGCCATGCGGACGATGGATTAAGCGCTTAAGCTCACTATAATCATTATCAGATAGCCCCAAATAAGTCATATTCAAGCGACCTGCTTGCTTGTCTAGTAAGCGCATGACCACACGCTCACCAAAACTTGACGGCAATGTCGATACCCGCACATCAACCTCGCGCCCCGCTAAGCGCAAGCTAATACGCCCATCTTGCGGCACGCGCTTTTCAGCGATATCCAGTTTTGCCATCACTTTAATACGCGATACTAATAACGGCGCTAATTGACGTTTTGGTGTGATGATTTCTTTAAGCTCACCATCGACGCGGAAGCGAACGACCAAGCGTTTTTCAAAGGTTTCAATATGGATATCTGAGGCGTTTAGACGTATCGCTTCGGACAACAATGCATTAATCAGACGAATGATAGGCGCATCGTCTTGTTGGTCCATCAAATCTTCAGTTTCAGGCACGCTATCTGCCAAGCTATCAAGATCAGGATGGTCTTCAAGGCCAGCGGCGATATGCTGTGACTCGCCAGTGTTACCTGCATAAGCGGCATTCATGCGTTTCTCAAAATCTTCCGAGCTGACACTTTCATATATTGGCACACCGCGTATGCCTTGCTGCTGTAAAAATCGCACCGCTTCATTGATTGCTGAAAGCGGCGTCACCTTGGTCAATAGCAATGTCGGTGGCAGCTCAGGATCAATGGCTAGAATAACCAAAATTTGATGGCGTTTTGCAAAACTGTACGGCAGTTGCATCATAAAAAACGACCTAATAGATAAAGAAAAACTCAGAAAAAAACTTGTATCAAAGCATGGTAAATGTATTATTCTTAACTGGCTCAACTCAAAAAGACTGCAAGTAAGATTGCATGATTTTGTTATAATAGCATTTTGTTTTACTCGCCATTAGGATTTTCAGTTATGTCAGATAACACTAGCACTGCCACTCAATCGACACCCCTTTTGCAAGATACTTTTACGGTAGGCAGTCGTACTTTTTCTTCTCGATTATTGGTCGGTACGGGTAAGTATAAAGATATGACTGAAACGGGTGCCGCCATCGGCGCGTCAGCAGCAGAGATAGTGACGGTCGCTATTCGTCGTACCAATATCGGTCAAAATAGCAATGAGCCCAATTTGCTTGATGTCATTTCACCAGATAAATACACTATTTTGCCAAATACAGCGGGTTGTTTTGATGCAGAAACGGCGATTCGTACTTGTAAGCTTGCTCGCGAGCTATTAGGCGGGCATAATCTGGTTAAGCTTGAAGTATTAGGGGACGAAAAAACCTTATACCCTAATGTGATGGAAACACTCAAAGCGGCAAAAGTGTTGATTGATGACGGTTTTGAGGTCATGGTATATACCTCGGACGACCCTATCGTTGCTCAAGAATTAGAGAGTATGGGCTGCGTGGCAATTATGCCACTTGGTAGTCTGATTGGCTCTGGTCTTGGTTTGCTCAATCGCCATACATTAAGCTTGATTATTGAAAATGCGAAAGTACCCGTATTGGTTGATGCTGGTGTCGGTACAGCTTCTGATGCCGCGATTGCCATGGAACTTGGCTGTGATGGCGTACTAATGAATTCAGCCATTGCCAATGCGCAAAATCCTGTGATGATGGCTCAAGCAATGAAGCATGCGGTATGGGCAGGTCGTCAGGCTTTCTTGGCGGGTCGTATGCCGATGCGCAAAATGGCAACTGCCAGCTCACCACAGACGGGATACTTTTTTCAGTAGTATTAAAGGTTAGGTGATTATATTTTTCATTATAAAAGGATTTATTATGCGACTTCTTACAGCAGTCGACCAGTTGTTTTTACTTCTTGAGTCGCGTAAACAACCCATGCATGTTGGAGGTCTATTTTTATTTGAATTACCAGAGGATGCCGATATCAGTTTTGTTCATCAGCTTGTAAAGCAGATGCAAGACTCTGATGTACCTCCAACGTTTCCGTTCAACCAAGTACTTGAGCATATGGTATTTTGGAAAAAAGACAAAAATTTTGATGTTGAGCACCACTTGCATCATGTCGCCCTACCCAAGCCCGCCCGTGTGCGTGAACTTTTGATGTATGTTTCAAGAGAGCATGGTCGTCTATTGGACCGTGCTATGCCCCTGTGGGAATGCCATGTGATTGAAGGCATTCAGCCAGAGAGCGAAGGTAGCCCAGAGCGCTTTGCGCTGTATTTCAAAATCCATCACTCGCTGGTTGATGGCATCGCTGCCATGCGTTTGGTCAAAAAATCCTTGTCACAATCGCCCAATGAGCCGGTTACTTTGCCTATTTGGTCATTAATGGCACGCCATCGCAATCAGATCGATGCTATCTTGCCCAAAGAGCGCTCCGCTTTACGCATCCTAAAAGAGCAAGTATCTACCATTAAGCCTGTGTTCACAGAATTACTGGATAATTTTAAAAATTATAATGACGACAGCTATGTCAGTACCTTTGATGCGCCGAGAAGTATTCTAAACAGACGCATCTCAGCATCGAGGCGCATAGCGGCACAATCTTATGATATTAAGCGCTTCAATGATATTGCTGAGCGTATTAATATTAGCAAAAACGATGTAGTACTAGCCGTTTGTGCTGGTGCTATCCGGCGTTATTTGATTTCGATGGATGCACTACCTAGCAAGCCTCTGATTGCGTTCGTGCCCATGTCTTTACGAACTGACGATAGTGTCGCGGGCAATCAGCTGTCATTTGTCCTTGCCAATCTGGGTACTCATCTGGATGATCCATTGAGTAGAATCAAGCTAATTCATCGCAGTATGAACAATGGAAAACGCCGTTTTAGACGTATGAATCAAGCGCAAGTTATTAACTACAGTGTGGTGTCTTATGCATGGGAAGGGATTAATCTGGCGACTGGTTTGTTTCCTAAAAAACAAGCCTTTAACCTGATTATCTCAAATGTGCCAGGCTCCGAAAAATCATTGTATTGGAATGGTGCGCGCCTACAATCTTTGTACCCTGCCTCGATTGTCTTCAACGGGCAAGCGATGAATATTACGCTGGCAAGTTATTTGGATAAGATTGAATTTGGTATTACTGCCTGTAGCAAGGTCTTACCTCATGTGCAAGATATGCTGATGCTGATAGAAGAAGAGTTGCAGCTGCTTGAAAAGGTTAGTAAAGAGCTTGAATTCAATGGTATTACAGTTGAAGATAAAAGTGGCTATAAAGATAATGGTAAAACAAAAAAGCTGGCTCCGTAACGGAACCAGCTTTTTGTTTGTCATACTTAGCTATCTAAAAGGGGACGATTAAAGCGCATCGCCCCATGCTGGCACAACCACTTGCATCAAAGGTTTTAGCAGTTTTATATTACAAGCAAAGATAGAGCCTGATGTCATCGAATTGTGTGCGCCGGTATGATCAACGACCACGCCACGTGCTTCGGTGACAATAAGCTCGCCTGCTGCGATATCCCAAGGCTTGATTGACATCTCAAAGTAGCCATCAAAGCGACCAGCAGCCACATAACATAAATCAAGAGCAGCTGAGCCTAAACGACGGATTTGACCGCCCGCTTCAGTGATTTTTTGTAGGCTTTCGTAGTGCTCTTTGGCATATGAGATAACTTCGCCATTGCGCTTACGCTCAAGAGGATGCCCAGTAGTAAATAAACCACCATCGATCGTTTTACGCTCACTCACACTGATACGGCGTTGGTTTAAACGCGCGCCTTTACCACGGCTAGCAGAGAACATCTCATCACGGACAGGATCATAGATAACACCATGCTGAGTCACACCTTTATGCTGTACGGCAATAGACACACAGAACTGTGGTACGCCATGAACGAAGTTTTTAGTGCCATCTAGTGGATCGATAATCCAGCACCAGTCAGCATCTTCGCCGCGACCTTCCTGCATACCAAACTCTTCACCCAAATACGAATGATTTGGATAGCTGGCTTTTAGCGTCTCAATCGTCAGCTCTTCACTAAAGCGATCAATACGAGTAACCAGACCATCTAGTCCTTTTGACTCGATATCCAACTCAATTTTGTGGCGGTTTTGATGCGCGTACAAAATTTCTTTACCGACTTTTTCAGCAGCACGCGCTGCGATGACGACCATGGGTTCCATACAATAACCTGCTTGTTTGATAAATGGATATTACTAGATAAATATTAATTTATAAGTACCAATCGATAGATACTTATTAATAAAAAAAATATGTAAAGTAAGAGATACTTATAGCACCAACACTACTTATAAAATCAATGAAAAATAAAGCCACATAGCAAACCACAATATTTGGTTGCTATTAGTCGCACCGCTCAAATTGTCAAATAGTTCACACCTACGGCAAGCAGGCGATATCTTGGCACAAAAATACAGCTTTATTTTTTACACAGCTATTTTATCAACTTTTTACGGACTATGGGTATTTATTATTTTTATAATGTAGCAGATAGATGATTAATCGTCTTTTAAACCTTAAGCCACATCAGTTAAGATAATAAGTTTTGGAGCTGATTGAACACACCTTCCACATCTAGACCACAATCTGCTAGCTGTTCTGCTTGAGAGCCATGCGCTACAAACCGATCAGGGATACCTATATTGCAGATAGCTGGACGATGGATTTTAAAAGCAGCCGATTCATTTAATAAATATTCATTGACCGCACTACCCGCGCCGCCCATGATCATATGCTCTTCTAAAGTCGCTATATGAGTAACACCTTGCTCAATTAGAGTTTCAATTAAGTTTGTATCTAAAGGCTTCACCCAACGCATATTGACCACATGCAGCTGACAGCTTGATGCTGATAAAGGGTATTTCGCAATCATTCCTGCGGCTTTCTGAGCCGTTTCGACCATCGTACCAAATGCCAATAATGCCAGTTTCTTGGGTGCATCGTCTGTACCAAGTACCGACTCTATAACCGCTTCACCAATATTATAAATTTGCGCAGGCTGCGTAATAGTTGCGCCAGTGCCAACACCGCGCGGATAGCGCACTGCGGTACAACCTTGGTATTCATAACAAGTATTGAGCAAATGATAGCATTCGTTTTCATCTTTTGGCGCTGCAATCAGCATATTGGGCACGCAGCGTAAAAAGGCAAAATCAAACACCCCTGCATGCGTAGCACCATCTTCACCAACTAGACCGGCGCGATCAATGGCAAACATCACATCAAGGTTTTGCAAAGCAACATCATGAATAAGCTGATCATACCCACGCTGTAAAAACGTCGAGTAAATCGCCACAATCGGCTTTACACCTTGTGTTGCCATGCCACCCGCCAACGTCACAGCGTGTTGCTCAGCAATCGCTACATCAAAGAAACGCTCTGGAAATTGACGAGCAAACTCAATCATCCCTGAGCCTTCTTCCATCGCTGGGGTAATGGCGAGCAGCTTCTTATCTTGTGCCGCTTTGTCACATAAAAACTGTCCAAATACTTGCGAGTACTTTAAGGAAGGTTTAATCGCTGCTTTTTCAGTTTTTGGTGCGTTATCTTCAGCAGGTAAGCTACTAATAGCATGATAGCCGACTGGGTCTAATTCAGCAGGCGCAAAGCCTTTACCTTTGGTAGTATAAATATGGACCAGAACTGGACCTTTGACTTGCTTGGCAAGCGACAATACACGTAGCAGCTCAGGAATATTATGACCATCAAAAGGACCAAAATAGGTAAAGCCTATCGCCTTAAATAGATTGTCTTCTAATTGCGGTACATCGCGCTGCTCTTTATGACGCTTACGTCGGTCAAAGGCTTGCATATCAGGGCGTTGACATAATATTGGCTCGCCTGCATCAGAGATATCAACTTGATACCCTGACTCCCAAAGCATTGCTAAATGCCGTGAAAAGCCACCGATCGAGCAGGATATAGACATGTCATTGTCATTCAAAATCACCATCAAATCAGCGTCTTGTTGCACCGCGTCATTCATCGCTTCAAACGCCATGCCACCTGTCATCGCCCCATCGCCGATAATACAGGCAACCGTCTGCGCGCGCCCTTGATAGCGTAGCGCTAAGCTCATGCCTAAACCGGCTGAGATGGACGTTGATGAATGCCCAACCCCAAAGGTATCATAGACAGATTCGGCACGTTCGGGAAAAGCCGTTAAGCCAGTTTTAGAGCGGATAGTGCCTAACTGATCACGGCGACCTGTCATTACTTTGTGCGCATACGCTTGATGACCCACATCCCAAACGATCTGATCTTGCGGGGTGTCTAGCAAATAATGTAGCGCAATAGTCAATTCAATCACGCCTAAATTGGCACCGAAATGACCGCCGCTTTGACCTGCTGAATACAATACAAACAACCTTAGCTCATCGGCTAAAGTAATCAGCTCAGCACTACTAAAATTCTTGAGATCAGCAGGACTATCCACACTGTCGAGCAATGGCGTCTGTGGACGCTCACGTGGAATCACTGCATACGTTTGTTGCAGTTTTGATAGCGGTACAGCAGAATCAACAGCTGACGCAGATAATGACTGAGACTGTGGGGAATGAGGTGACTGCTGCATAAAACGTACGATACCTACCAATCTGCTGACCAGATGCTACCTTAGACAAGGTCTAGCAATAGCAATAGTCTAAGTGGCGTTAATAATAGCCATGCCATCATTTGTATCATTGCTAATACAAGGGATGGCATCGACTATACAATTAGTGATACAGCTTTTATCGCTGCAATAACCCAAAATACGCTATTTGATATAAAGATAATAACGTTCAATGACAACCCTAAAGACTGCTCTAATAGCTGCCTCAAAGGTCATAATAATGGCTATTATGCCTTATTATTTTGTATCCATACCGGACGTTAGTGACGACATAGTAATGTAAGGGCAAAGACTTGTCACTGTATCCGTCAAAATAGTATGGCATAATAGCATTTATTTTTAATTGTCGCTTTAATCATCGTGCGTCGTCTGTGAACTTTGTGTGTTTTTATAATTTGTGGTTTTTATAATAAATATAATTAGCATACTATCTTGCAAACCCGCTAGCTTACAAGAACTTAGCTATTATAATAAAGCTATGTCAGACAGTTAGCGCCACGATGATCAGCTTATGCAGGGCATTAATGTCATATCAATTTATTACTAGCGCCAAATTGCCTACTCGTCACGGCGAGTTTGATATTCATATCTTTGAAAATGATGAGGGTCAAGAGCATGTGATGCTGACGGTAGGTCTACCTGTGTTTGATCAAACGGATATTGCCGACAGCATCTTAAATCAAAAAGATGATGCTTTATCAGAACGCTCTATTCCGTTAATAAGAATTCATTCTGAGTGCTTAACTGGTGACGCTTTTAGCTCTTTAAAATGTGATTGCGGACCACAGCTAAATACCGCTATGGATGCGATACAAAAAACGGGCTGCGGGGCGATTTTATATCTGCGTCAAGAAGGACGCGGCATCGGTCTGACCAATAAAATCCGCGCTTACGCCTTACAAGATCAAGGTCACGACACTCTAGATGCCAACCTTATGTTGGGGTTGCCTGCTGATGCGCGTATCTATGATATGTGTGGACCCATGCTTGCTCATGTAGGCGTTGATGCTGTGCGCCTTATCACCAATAATCCTAGTAAAGTCGCTTACTTGACCGAGCATGGTATCGATGTCATTGAGCGGGTGCCATTAGTCGTTGGGGTGAATGATATGAATGCTGAATATCTAGCGACCAAGCGCGATCGTATGGGTCATCTATTAGACACAGATTTCAATACCACCCTACACCTTAATAAATAGCAAATAATCAGATA
>TARA_R110000787_G_scaffold39686_2_pt1 | contig 13663 bp, 3 predicted proteins | sample TARA_R110000787 | Tara Oceans TARA_R110000787 (sample SAMEA4397920) | marine metagenome | biome: Polar Biome; feature: [DCM] deep chlorophyll maximum layer (ENVO:01000326); material: water (ENVO:00002006), including particulate matter (ENVO:01000060) such as... | depth 35 m
GCTACAGCTCAAGAAAAATCAGCTACATTTCAATCTTATGTTGGATACACTCTAGCAGAAAGAGGTAGCCTTGTAGATACGTCTTTAGACTTTACTACTACGTTTGGTATAGAAACTCGAAGTGATTCTGTAACTTCAATTAGTGACAACTGGTCAGGAACAGATAGCGATATTACTATATTGGGTTATGCTTCTGCTTTACTTACTACATATATAGCACTTCCTTATTCTAATGCAACTAAAAACAATTTACTTACTGTAGCTACAAACTCAGGAGAAAATGCTATATATTTTATTTCTAAAACTGACCAAACAGTAAGTTTTGTTCCTTCGATGACAAGGACCTCTACTGCTGACGTAATTACTAGTGCAGCTTTTGGTAGTGTAACTGCAGCCACAAATAATGGTAACGGATATACTGTAGCAAACAAAACCATGACATTTGCTACTAACTCTAGTAGTACTAGTTACCAAATAGTTGGTTTAGAAACGTTTAGCGATTACATGATTGCTTTGTGTCATAATGCTGCTACAGGAAAAGATAATATTATAAAATTATCTGTAGCTGATAATGGAACTATTACTACTGCAGAAACTATATTTGGAGAGCTAGATTTAGGTTTTACTGCTAAAACATTGGTAAGAACAGAAAAATCTGAAGAGAATGAAAAGTTTCACAGGTTATATTGGACTGATGGAACAAACCCTTTAAGAACTGTAAACTTAAAAGAGTCCGTATCTTATTATCAGAATTTAACATCTGCTAATGAGCTTAATGTTTTTAACAGTAAATATCAGAAAGCGCCTAACATTACTTCTATACTTACAGGTGGTTCGGTAAGTTGTGGTTCACATTCTTACTGTTATAGGCTTAAGTCAGAAGATGGTAAGCTTTCAAAAATATCTAATATATCTGAACCTATTCATGTAGCTAAAACTAGTAGAATAGCAGATTACCACGAAATAAAAGGTGGCCCTCCAGAAGGAGCTAATAATATTTCTAATTCTAGTGTAAAGATAGAAGTAGACGGAATATCAAGTGCTTTTTCTCAAGTTGAAATTATTGATATTTTATACATAGATGAGATAGGGTCTATACAACCTAGAATTATAGGTTCAGGTTTAGTAGAAGACGGTAAGTTTACTTATGTACATAACGGTAATGAAACAACCACTGAAATAAGTATAGCTGAAATATTTAAAACAGAAACCGTTTGGAGCACGTGTAAAGACTTAGCAATAAAAGATAATAGACTATTTGCAGTAAACCTATCTAGTGACTTAAGTGATATTACAGAAAGTTTTAGAGTAAAGTCTTACAGGAGAAATAGAAATACAAATGCTTGGGAAAAACAAGATGGATTAATAAATACTGATTTAGGAAAAGATGTTATTTATGATGATGGTATATCTTCATTTGAAAACATTGGTTATTACGGGTATTTGAAAGGAAGCGATTACTCTAATGTTTTTATACCTGGTGCAGAGTCTGATGGTTTTGCTACAGGTACAGGAGTAAGAGTAACTTTTAATACTAAAAAGTTTCCTTTATCTGATTGTACATACTTCCAAAGAGAAAATTCTGGAATTTACGACAGTGGCGACCAACAGTCTAAAAACTTTACTAGCTTTAATAAAGCCCCTTTGTTTTCTCAAAACTTAAGAAGAGAAGGCGCAGATGGATTTTATGATAATTATAAAAACCCTCTTTTTGTAAAAGACTTTAAAGGATACCAAAGAGGTGAAGTGTACAGGTTTGGTATATTGTTTTATGACAGAAATCTAAACCCAGGTTTTGTAAATCCTATTGGGGATATTAGAATGCCTGATAATTCTACTAATTTTTCTACATTAAACGCTGCAGGTTCAGCTATATCTGTTGGTGCAGATGGTCAAACTACATTTAAGTATTGTGGTACTACTTCTTTTACTGATAGCACTACAGACACAAGCGACGGAGCAGCTACAGTTGCACACGTTGCTAACACAGCTATAGTTGCAGGCTTGCATGTATATGGAGATGGAATACCAGAAGGTACTAGAATAACTACGATAAATAGTACTACTCAGTTTACTATGAGTAATAACGCTACCGCTACACAAACAAATGTTACATTAAACTTTGTAAACCCTACAGAAAAAAATATTGATGGGTATGTGTTGTTTCCACAGTTTGATGTTAAGCTTAGTGCAGATATTTTAGCTAAAATTGGTGGATACTCTATTGTTCGTGTTGATAGAACAGATAGTGATAAAAGAATAATTCAAAATGGAGTTATAACGCCTGTAATTAACATGCAAAATAATGACTCTAGTAAAAGGTTAAGAAATAAATTAGGAGTATACGCAACTCCTTATGGTTCTCCAGACTTTCAGCATGATGGTTTAAAAATAGGTCAAACTACTTTTACATTTGATAGCCCTGAGTCAAACTTAGCTAATAAGCCATATATTCATAAAGTGGGAGATAAAATAGGAGTATCTGCTAGACTAGACTCTGTACAAAACACTTTTACAGAAGATAACGTACCTAGTGATACTACTTTAGACTCAGAGCTAAACTCTTGGACTGGTGTAAGAGCAAAAGAGTCAGGTAACTTAGCGGCAGGTAGATTCTTTTTGGGTGGAGAAAGTGCAACGAATAATAGTGCAGGTAATTCTATATATACAGTGTTTACACTTAATGATGATTCTTTCTTTTATTACAACCTAGGAAATGAAGGACCTAAAGGAAGACATGTAGGTGATGATATATATAAACCAATAAAACATGCTCAAGCTGTAGAACCTGGTGGAACTGTTAGTAGTGCAAAAAATGGTTATGATATAGCTTTTACTGGTGCAAAAGACAAAGACTTTCATAATTATTCTCTTTCACAGGCAAGACAAGATTCTGGCGGTACTGGTTCAGGTATCTATGTTGTTTCTTCTCCTATATCATTTACTGCAGATTTTTATGATGCGGGTAGTAGTGGTTGGGGAGATGGTAAGTTTGATGGTAGAGCTGTACTTGAAGGATGTGCTACTACTTTTATATCGTTAGATGATGACAAGCTTATAGAGAGTAATCAGTTTGGTTGTGGTGATTCTAGTAAAAACATTTTACAAAGAATTAATTATAACGCTGACCAAGACAATCAAGATGGCGCAAGGATTTACTCATCAAAAATGTATTGTACTGTAACAAGAGATGTTAGTACATCCGCTTATGGAGGTAACGAGCTTTCTAACTTTTTAAACAACAGGTATATGCTTACGGGGCACGAAAACTTTAGCCCTACAAGCACCGATAGAGTAGATGTATTTGGAGGTGATACTTACATTAACATGTATTCGTTACGTAAACTAGTATACGTTAGTGATAGAGCAGATGGACATGCACCTAACGTAGGGTTTGTTTTTCCAGTAGAAAGTACTGTTAACTTAGATATGAGAGATGGTAACTTCTTTGGTGTAACAGATACATTAGCTCATAATGTACAAGATGATTTATCATACAATTCTACTTATAGTTCAAGAAATACATCTAAAACATTTTTACAAAAGCCAGAAGATTTTGACCAAATAAACACAATGTCAAATATGATTGCTGCTTCTAGCTTAAAAATAAGTGGTGATACATTAGATGCTTACACTGATTTTCCTGCAGCAGAAGTACATGAACTTAACACAAAGTTTGGACCTATTTACAATATATTTAACTTAAGAGGTGATTTGTTTACACTGCAAAGCGGTGCTGTTGCAAAACTATCTGTTAATCCAAGAGTTGTTGTTGATAATGCAGACGCAGCAGCCGTAACTATTGCAACGGGTACAGGAAGAGTTATAGAACGAAGTGATTACGTAGACACACAGTATGGTAGTCAGCATTATAATAATGTAATTACTACAGGTGTTTCAGCATATTGGTTTGACTCTTATCAGTCTGCGTTTTGCAAACTAGTTTACGGTCAAGGTATAGCTGTACAAGATTTAGGTGTAGTTACACAGAACGCAAATTTATTTGACGCTTTGAAAGATTTGCAAATAAAAGACGAGCCTCTAGATTTGTCTAAAGGTGGTGTAGCTTTAGCGCATGATTATCGTCACTCAGAAGTTACTTTAAGTGTTACCCATCCTACTTTTGCTAACAACCTTAGTATTACCTATAGTGAGTTATCAGACGTGATGGTAAGTAAGAAGTATCAATCTGTAGCAAAATCTATTAATCATAAAGGTGAGCTTTATACAGTTGGATACACTAAACTAGCTGGTTCAGATGATATATCTAGCGGTTCTTTATGGTTAGAAAATAGTTTAAATAATGCTAACTCATATTACAATGTTACTTTACCTAAATGTTTAGATGTAACTTTTGTGTGTAACGAAAGCGTTTATTCAACTAAAAAATTCGATAAGCTTGTTATGTATTGCTCTGGTAATATCAATACAAAGAAATTTACTACTTTTACATTTACTGATTCAATGAGTGGTAGTTCAATAACAAATAATGAGTTTTCTGACAGAATGGCTAACGGTAAACACATAATACCTATTACAGATGGTACTAATAAAGCTCAAGGCCAGTATCTAATTATTAATGCAACTGCTCCTATTGCTAACTACCCAGTTGAGTTATTTGGCGCACTTGTCCACAATAGAATAGTAAAATGATAAATTACTTAGGAAAAGAAGAAGAAAAGAAATTAGCTAATGCATTGTACTACGGTGGAGGTGCTGTAGGAAAAGCTATAGGTATGTCAGGACTTAATGAGAGTTCATTATTTGGCAGTAAAGAAGATAGAGAAAACAAAGAGCCATTAACTGACAAACAAAAAGAAACCAATAGTGCTAACTTAGGAGCTGGTTTAGGATTAGCTAGTGCAGCCATTTCAGCGCTTGACACTGACCCTGAGTATGGAAATGCTGATGTTGCTGGTTCTGCTTTACAATTTGCTTCTATGGGAGCAGCTGCAGGACCAATTGGAGCTGCTGTAGGTGGAGCAGTTGGTTTAGGTGTTGGACTTCTTACTAAAGATAAAAAGAAAAGAGAGAAACGTAGAGAAGAGTCTGCTAAAAGAGAGAAAGACCAATTATCAGAAGATTTAAAATTACAAAGCGAACGCTCTATAGGTTACCAAGAAGGTGGGGAAATACAAATGAGTAATTTAGGACACATAGATTATAAACCTTCTATTGGTTATGGTGCTGGATTTACAGGCCCTAGTGAAACAGAAGATATATATTTTAAGTCAGGAACACAAAGAGCCCCTAAAGGTTACTTTGAAGAGTCTATGGCTAGACTAGAAGTAAAGCCAGAAACTGCAATAAGGTTAGCACAAAGATATATAGACCCAGCTAAGATGCCTGACATATCTATGTATAGCAGCTCCACTCGAACACCTAGACCTCAAATCAATATAGCGAGTGGACAGTACGATGCTTATGATGTACGCATGCAGAAGTCTGGTGTGGAAGCTGGTAGAGTAGATGATATGTCTTTAGGTAATTATAATACAGGTGGTATGACTAAAGGTGCATACAGCCATAAGACAAACCCATTAGCTGTAGTAGATAAGAATGGTCAGCACACAGGAATGGAGCTTACAGGTGGCGAGGGTGTATTTGATAAGCCTGCTATGGAAAAGATTAAACGAATGGTAGCTGGAGGACAATTTAAAGAAGCTGGCGTGTTCGTGAACAATGAAATGAAAACTTGGAAACATAAATAGTATGGCAACTTCAGTAATAGACTTACTAAAAAAGAACGAAGGATTTAGCGGTACTATCTACAATGATACTGGCGGAGTCCCTACTATAGGATACGGCTTTACTGCTATGGTTCTAGACGGTAAAGATGGCAGACCTAAATTTAGCGATTACAAAAACAAAGAAATGACTAAAGAAGAGGCTAACGACCTTTTAGTCAATAAGATTGTACCTTACTTTGAAAGTCAACTTAGAAACAAACTAGATGACTATGATAGTTTAGCTGATAATCAAAGAGCAGCTATAGTAGACTTAGCATATAGAAATGGTGTAGCAGGGTTGGGAAAGTCTGGGGTTTATGATGCTATTAATAAAGGTGACTTTGAAGAAGCTACAAATATTATTAGAGATTCAAAAGACTTACAGAAAGAAAACAGTGTTGTATTGCAACCAGGTGACAAAGCTTATAAAGGTATTACAGGTCGCAATACAGAAGCAGCAGATGTGTTTAGCGGAGTACAAACTGCTTCACCTCGTACTAAATCTTCATCACTTGAAGTTGATTCAGAAAGTAATGCTGAGGACGACTTACTAGCTAAAAGAAAAGAACAAAAAGAAAAATCTTATAGGTTAACTGCAGATTATATATTATCACCAGAAGAAGAAAAAGAAGTTCAAGATGCGGCTTTTGAAACTGCTTCTGATATTCAAGTAAGAATTAATAAAGGTGAGTTAGAAGGTTCTGATAACGAAATTAAGAATATTTATTACAAAGAGTTATCTGAAAAGCTTAAACTAACAAATATTGACGTTAAAGACGCTGATGCTGTAGTAAAAGCTAAAGGATTTATAAAATACGCAACATCTATTTCTAACGAAGAGCTTGGAGAAAGAATAGGTGGCAAGCAATTCGTTGACTCTAAAATAGAAGATGCTCTTGAGAATTGGACAAACAATGTTAACTTAAATTTAAAAAATTTAGGGATTTTAAATGAAGGCCCACTAACACCTACCTCTTCACTCTCTGCTCCTGTCGCTGGCCTGCAGCTACCAACATCCGACTCTAAAACAATACCTTTTAATGTTGAGCTTAAAAAAATAGCTGAAAAGGATAGCAAGATTCTCGCAGAGATGTCTAAAACAGGTGAAACTGCATCTGAATTAGCTGACAGAAAGTTGGCAGAGCAGCAGACTGCTGACAATTCTTTGCGAAAAGGAATAAAAAGAGGCGAAGAAATTGGCGAGTATAGCGACATAGAAGAGGAAGAAGAATCTATGGAGTCTTTAGGCTTAAATGAAGACGGTTCTCAAAAACCTAAAAAACCTAAAGATAGCCCTGAAAGCCAAGAAAAAATGCGTAAAGCAGAAAAAGTGCTTTCTGGTTTGAAAGCTGCTGCAGGAATACTATCTTTATCTAAAGCTTTAAGAGACCCTGAAATAGAGACTCCTGAGTTATCTCCCCTTATTACAGAGGCTGTAGAGAAACAAAGGCAACTTTCTAAATCAGGTCTTACAGCAGCTGAAAAATCAGCGGCTATGTCAAACCTAGATAATGCGTATGCAGGAGCAATGAAGAATGTTTTAAGAGCCTCTGGTGGACAAAGAGGAATGTTCTTAGCTGGACAAGGTGTGGTCGATGCAAATCGAATACAAGGGCTTAATCAACTTGCAGCTCAAGACGCTGCAGTTAGACAACAAAATGTACAGCAATACAATGCACTTGCATCTTCAGTTGGTCAAATGCAACTACAAAGAGATATGTCTGTAGAACAAATGAAGCAAGCTACAATGCAAAAAAACAGAGATGTTCTTGGAGGTATAGGAACAAATCTTGTTTCTGATGCTATAAGTGATGTTTCTTGGTATTTAAACCCTAACAGAGATTTAATAGAGCAAGCACAGAGAACTAACCTTGAAGGTTTGGCAGGGTCTGATAGAGTTCCTTACGACGCTTCAAAAAGTGCTTCTGTAGGGTTGGCTTCTACAAACCCGAATATTAAATCGACCGAACAAGAAAAGCAGTTACAGAAACAAAAAAACAAAACTAAATAATGGATTACTCTAAAGTTAATAACGCTTTGTCTGGTTGGCAAGGCTCAAGCGCACGAAGAGATAGAGAGCGTGCTGAGTTAGGTCAAGCAATGCAGTTGCAGCAAATGAACATGCAGCAACAGCAAATGGCAGAACAAAAAGAGCAACAACTAGATGATTGGATGCAAGTTATTCAATCTAAAGCTAGTCAGGTTGCTATACGTAACGAAGACAGAGAAACTGTTCAAGGTTTATACGACCAAGAACGTGAGGTGTTTTTAGCTGAATTAGAGAAAGCTGGTAATGACCCAGTAAAGTTTATGAATTCTGGAGGTCGTAGAGTTATGCAAAACTTTTACAACAACTTAAACAATTCAGAAGAAATCCAAAGAATAAAAAGTAATACCCAACAAGTACAAAGCTACTACGAGGCTTTAGAGGGGGGCGAAGGAAAAAACGCACATCTTATATCTAATCAATCTAGAAGAGATTTTAATGCTTTTATGGAAGGCGATATAGACTCTTTTAATCATAAGCAGCTTGCACAGTGGTCTCAACCAAAAGAAGGAGATTATGCAGGTGCAGGCAATAAAGCTCAAGCCTTTTTAAACACAGATGATAATTATAGAATATTTAAGTCTAACTATTTAATCGAGTATGACTTACCTTCTTCTATGTATGAATCAATATCAGATAGTCAGTTAGAAAATTATGCTGCAGGATATGTTGGAGGTGGAAGAGCTAAAGCTTTACAACCTACTATAGGTTCTATTGGTGAGGTAAACAAATCTTATGGAGCTCGTGTTAGCAAACAACTTTCTAAGATAAATAGAAAAACAATTAGTACAGACTTACTTAAAAGCGGTTCACAAGAATATGAGTTTTCTGTAAAAGACTTTGATTCAGGTACGTTTGTTTATACAGAGTCACCAGAAAATACTGATGTAGTAGGTAGTCGAGGATTCCAAGGTAGTGAGCTTACATTTGCTCAAATTAAATTTGGAGAAAACACTATAACGGACTTAGAGGGAGATACATACATATCTGATGTTAAAGCAGATGGTACTATGTACGATGAAAATGGTACATTACTTCCAGTGGGAACTCAAATTGGTTCTATACAACCAATGGGTGTTTATTTAGGGTATAAAATAAAAACAGCCGATGGATTTAAACTTGTTACTGCAGACGATGTAGATGGAGCGCCACAAGACGCAGAACATGTTATTATGCAAGAGTATCAAGACGACGATTATATTACAAGCAAAGAACGTTATTACGTAGAAATAGACACATCTAACCCTACTAAGATGGCTATGTTGTCTAAACAAAAAGGTATAGACGGAGCATTGAATAGGTTTAATTCAGAGTCTGGTCTAGGGCAACAGTCAAACGCTCAGGCGCAAAAAAACTTAGCACCGTTATCTCTTACGTCTAATCAAGAAGACGTAACGGCAAACGTAGAGATTTATGACGCTCCTATTACAACTACTATGCAACAGTTAGGTGTAGACCCTGCAAGAAACATAGTATCTAGAAGTTTACTTTTAGCTTTAGCATCAGGAAGTGATGATGTTAATTCTGGTATAAGTCAATTAGTAAGATTATTTAATGCTGATGATTCACCTGAGTTAAATGCTGCTTTAGTGAGCGGAAACTCAAAACAATTTTTTGACTTATATTTGGAAGGTCTAGTAGCACAAGGTGTAGACCAGAAAGTAGCAATAGACCATTTAATAAAAGTAGACGAACTAAGGAGCAAAATACAAAAAGCACACAACTAAGTTATGGAAGAAAATCTGTGGAATCCAAACCCAGGAACGCCAAGTCAAGACGTTGCTAAGTACGACCAATCATTAGATAGTAACTTTAAAGAACCACAAATACAAGATAACATACAAGCTCCCCAAGAGCCTGTAACTCTTGTTGGTCAACCTGAACAAGGTTTAGACACTTCTATAGAGTCTGACTTATGGAGCTATACAGAAGCTGCAAGACAGCAGCCTCAGCTTCCAGACTTACCAGAGGCAGGTAACCCAGGTATTGATTACGATATGGGTCACCTAGAAAAAATAGGTAGGTCTTTAATGGTGGGTGTAGGTGATATGTTTGATAGTATGGGTGACCTTGCAGATTTTGTAGGTGGTACTCCTTCAAGCATAATTGCAAAACAAGTTTATGGTGTAGATACAGCGAAACCTATATCTGATACTTTTCATGGGTTTGCAGACTACTTACAATCTTATGGTGACACAGTACCAGGTTTACAGGACTTAGAAAATGTATCATGGGATGATTTAACAGATATTAATTTTTGGGAAACAGGGGTAGCGAGAATGCTGCCTTTTGCTTTATCATTACTAGTACCAGCAACTGCTGCTGCTAAAGGAGTTTCTTTACTTACTAAAGGAGCTAAGTTTAAAAAAGCAGCTCAAGCTATTGCAGCAGGTGGACGTTCCGTAGGTGTGTCTTCTAAGTATGCGAACACACTAAACGCTACTAAGCTTATTAAATCAGGTTTAGGTGTTACAGCTGCAGGTTCTACTTCTAACATGATTGAAGGTGCTGCTCTAGCGGGTCAAGCTATGAACGAAGCTGTTACTCAAGGAATAAGCGTACAAGACGCAAAGCACGTCGGTAGACAAGTGTTTGTTGATAACTTAGCGTCTATGGGTGCTGATGTTATTCAGTATGGTTTATTTGCAGGGCAACTAAAAGTAGGTGGTGCATTAGGCAAGTCTCTAAAGGCTGCAACTACTACTGCTGCTGGTACTAAAGCAGGTCAAGCTGCTGCTGCCACGTTAGGTAAAGCTGCTCAAACTAAAGTTATAAAAAGTCTTAAAGCTCCTACTATTAAGCCATTAATAAAGAATAGTTTTAAGGCTCTTGGAATGGGTGCTGCACAAGGGGTTACTGATGGTGTTGTAGAGCAGTTTCAAGAAGTTTACCAGGACTGGTCTGTGCAAAGACGTATTGCTGAAGCTAAAGGAGAAGACTTTCCTTCTTACTTAGAGTTCTTTACCGCAGACGAACAAAGACCCACTCGTGTATTATCTTTCGCTACAAGTCTTTTAATGTCTGGCGTTAGCAATACTATACGTACATCTACAGAAAACAAAGCTACTATTGCTGGAGCTATTCAAAGTAGAGCTGAGTCGCATGAAGTGTTAGATATATTTAACAAAGACTTAGATGAAGGTACTTATAGGTTTAAAGATAAAGATGGCAACCTAAAGGAGTTAAATGCAGAACAAGCTACTTTGTTAGCTAAAGATACTGCAGCACGTACTCTTATTATGAACGCTGTTACCCAGGGTGAGTCTGAGGTTATTATGGAGTACTTTACAGCTCAACAAGAAGCTGGTACTATTACTGAAGAACAATTTAACGCCTACTCTGATGTACTCATGCAAGTACAAGAGGCGGTACAAGCATACCCTACGCAAAACTTAAACAACAAAGAGAAAACAAGTTTAGTTTCTACCGCATGGCTTAATAGTACTGTAGCTAATAGCTTATCTCAGAAAAGAGAAGAGTTTGCTGCAAGAGCGGAAGAGATTCAAATGTTAGTGGAGGACGGTAAGATGTCTCAAGAGTTTGCAGACAAAGAAATTGCAGGTTTAGAAAAAGCTGCTGAGTTGGCTCTTAAAGAAGAGGTTGATATACTAGATGCAACTGGTGAGAACATAAAATTTGTATATGAGGCAGCTAACTCTAGAGTAAAAGCAGAAGAATTTGCTAAAAACGAAGGCAAACAACTTACATCTATAGCTGAAAAAGAATCTAGAGGTGAAGAGCTTACGCAAAAAGATAAAGACTTAATAGATAAAAATAAAGCTTTCTATTCTTCTGCTAAAGCTACAATCGTTTCTGCAGAAGCAACAAATAAAGCCTCTGAGTTTGCTGGTAAAGAATTTAAGCAATATGGTGCACCTAAAATTCAGAAAGACGGCTCTGTAGAATTTGTTAGACAAAACAAAGACGGCTCTGTAGATACTATAGTTGTAGCTACTGACGGTAAAGTTAGCAAAGAAACTACTAGAGCTGATGAAACGGTAAATGCTGCTAAAGAAGAAATTGAACAAGAAATCAAAACAGAGTATCAAAAATTTGTAGATACTGGCGAGGTTTCTGATGCAACTGTGAAAAACATAGCATACAAATTAACTCAAGGACAACCACTTAGTAAAGAAGAGGAAGCCATGAGAATGGGTGCTAAAGACAGAGTTGAAGCTATACTTGTAAAGCAAAAAGAAGAAAAGGAAGCTGCTCCTGTAAAAACAAGAGATGGTAGGGTAGAAGAAAAAAAGACTATAAAAGAAAAAGCTAAAGGTTTGTATGACAACCTAAAAGCTTCTGCTGTAGTTGCTAAAAATTTAGTTAAAGAATATAAGAACAAAACCTTTACTAAGGAAAATTTAGGAAAAGTAATAGACGCTACAGAAAGAGCTGTAATTAAGAGACGTGTAAAGAATGCGTTTCCGCTTACTGCTGGTTCTGAGAATGCTGTTGTATCATTGTTGTCAGAGAAGGCCGCAGACGGTCTTATATCAGTTAATGGTATAGTAAGTTTAGCTAAACGTGGGACAAACTTTGCAGGTTATGCAGCTGGGTTAGGTGCGTTTATAAACTTTGATGCTGACAATGCAGACGAAGCATTTTTCCATGAGAATTTTCACATATTTAGAAAACTATACGGACACCGCCCTGAAGTTCAGGAAATGATGGACCATATAGTTAATCAGCCTATATATAAGCAGACAAAATTAAATTACCAAGAAAACATTTTGTATGCTGTTCCTACAGGCAAGAAAGGGGAAGTTACTGTATTGCGTCAAGAAGATGCATTAAAAGTTTTACAGAAACAAAGACTTGAAGAAGGGGATGCTTCTGTTGTACCTACTACTATAGAAGACTACATATACTTAAACAAGGTAGAGCAAGTAACTCAAGATACGGTAAAAGAGTTTTACGAGGACTCTTTAGCTTTACTGCAACAAGAAGGTTACACTGAGTTGGCAGCTAAAGACCAGACTAATATACAAGATGAGTCTTTGACTAAGCTAGCTGGTTTATACGGTGCTTACAATCAGGATATGTTTATATCTGACAAGAAGAAGAGAGATGCTTTTAATAACTCACTTAAATCTTGGAAAGAAAAAATATCTAGCTCGTTTACTAAAGAAGAATCTGATTGGTCTCTAGAAACTGCATCTAAAGGATTGTATAAAAAGGAAGGCTTTGACTTAGAAGCTAAGTTTGCTGCTATTAAAACTATTATAGAAGAAAACGAAGCTGAGTACGGCCCTTTAGCTAAAGAATCTCCATCTACTGTTCGTATACAAGAACTTAAAAAAGAAGAGCTTGTAAAACAAATAGAAGAAGAGGTAAACAATACTAGAGACGAAGTAATATCTCAGGCTAAAGATTTCTATGCAAATGAAATGCCTAGTATACTTAGTGAAGAACAACTAAAAGACGCAGAACCTAGAAGGGTTTTAGATGCTATAAAAGTTGCTGTAGGTACTAGTAAGATGTATAGAAAAGCTAAGGTTGCTTTAGCTAAGTCTATTCTGTCTAAGTACACTGTAGGCACTAAACAGTACAATGAAGTTGAAGCTTTATTAGTAAGTAATGATAAACAAATTTCTCAACACGTAAGAGAAATGTTTATGGCAAGTGTTTCTAACGAAGCTGCTAAGTCTATAGACAAACAAGCACAAGAAGAGATAGCACAACTAGATATGGACTTTGATGGTATTGAAAATCAAGACAATGCCTTAGTAGCTATTTTAAATGGCGAAAACAGAGACTTTGGTAAAAAGTTTTACATGATAATTTCAGACTTTATAAACTCTGAAAGGTATGTGGGAGATAGAGGTGGAGCGTATAAACAGCGTCTAGGTAAAGGGCACTTAATGTACCTACTTAAGCAAATGCAGGT
>TARA_R110000787_G_scaffold72042_3_pt1 | contig 13662 bp, 12 predicted proteins | sample TARA_R110000787 | Tara Oceans TARA_R110000787 (sample SAMEA4397920) | marine metagenome | biome: Polar Biome; feature: [DCM] deep chlorophyll maximum layer (ENVO:01000326); material: water (ENVO:00002006), including particulate matter (ENVO:01000060) such as... | depth 35 m
AACACGTTTTCACTGCAGCAGATGACAACTTTCACTTTGATGTGATGAGTGATCGCTGGTGGGAGACAGAAACCGCCTGGTTCTCCTTTCACCACCCGGAGCGTCGTCTCGGTGGCTGGTTCTACACCATGGTTCGACCCAATATCGGCACTGTCGCGGGGGGTATCTGGATCTGGGACGACACCGCCGAGCTGCCATGGGAAGTCCCCTACTCCGCCAACTACACAGCCCTGCGTTTGCCCCCCAAGGCTGACTTACGCGACATAACATTGCCCAACGGGGTCTCGATGCGAACGGTGAAACCCACCATGTCCTACGATCTCAGCTATACAGACGAACAGCGGATTGCCGTGTCACTGCGCTTTGCCGGCATTATGCCGCCAGAGCCGCTGACCGCGGTTGGTTCCACATTTGGCTCCGCCCATCACTTTGACCAGTTTGGCAGGGTTACCGGCTCCCTCGTTCTGCACGGCGAAAAAATAGACATCAATTGCCTCGGCATGCGCGATCGCACCTGGGGCCCGCGCCCAGAACATCGCCCTCGTCAGGCGGCTTACGTTACCGGCGCCTGTAGTGACGACCACGGCTTTCTCGCCGTCACTAACACCACACCAGACGGCGACCCCATTGCTTACGGCTTTCTGCGCCGCGACGGTCGCACAGTCAGTCTTGCTGGCGGTGAACGCAAGGTTGAGCGGGATGTCCGGCGCGGGTACATGACCCGAATAATTATCGATGCCATAGATGCCGAAGGTCGTCATCTGCGAGCTATCGGTCGTCCGTTGAGTCGCATCATCATCAATCGACATAGCTTTATCGATATTAACAGCCTGGTGGAATGGAAAATTAGCGACGCATCGGGATCAGAGGCGAGGGGCTGGGGCGAAGATCAGGACATGTGGCCAGTTCATACTTTCTCGGCCTATCAGCGAGCCAGACCAAAAAGTTAATCAGCAAATACGCCGCCAGCACCAGATGGCTGAAGTTTAGCTGCGAGAACATTCCGTTAGTAGCGCTTGGCTAGTAAAACTTGGTTATTAAAACTGAGCTACTGCCATTAGAAAACGCGTGGCGAGTGATCGCGAATACCGAATACGAAAGGGGCAGAATAAATCTGCCCCCGTCACAACTTGATTTTTACGCACTGACCGCTTACAGAGGATGCACCCGAACCGGCAGCTGGGTGTAGCCTTTGACCAAATTAGAGTTAGCGCGCGCCAGTTCACCCACCAGCTCGACTTTCTCAAAGCGCTTGAGAATTTCTTCCCAAACGACTCTAAGCTGCATTTCAGCCAGGCGATTACCCATACAGCGATGGATACCAAAGCCAAATGCGAGGTGATGGCGCGGCCGCTCACGGTCAATGATAAATTCATAGGGCTTATCAATCGCCGTTTCGTCACGATTTCCCGACACGTACCACATAACCACCTTGTCGCCTTTCTTGATCGGCTTACCTTTCAAATCAAAATCCTGAGTAGCGGTGCGCCGCATATGGATGACTGGCGTCTGGTAGCGAATTATCTCCGGAACCATATTGGTAACCAAATCCGGGTTAGCTTTTAGCTTTGCATACTCACCCGGATTTTCATTAAGAAACAGCACACTACCCGATATCGAGTTACGCGTTGTGTCGTTGCCGCCAATAATTAATAAAAGCAAGTTACCCAAAAACTCCATTGGCCTTTCCTGAGCCATATTTTTGGTAGCTTCGCCATGCGCCATCATTGAGATTAAATCGAACCTGGGCTCTGCAGCGGCACGCTCCATCCACATTCCCATAAATGCGGGCACACACTCCCCTATTAATATTTTATTGCGCTCTTCAACGGTAGAACAGATGGAACCAGGGCCGGGCACCTGTGTAGCTACGTCAGACCAGTACGTTAACTTATGTCGATTTTCCTGAGGAAAATCGAGCAAGGTCGCCAACATTTGCGTCGTTAATTCGACAGATACTTTATCAACCCAGTTGAAAGTCTCGCCAACCGGTAGCGAATCGAGAATAGTCCCTGCGCGTTCGCGAATCAGCTCTTCCATATTTGCCAGGTTTCGGGGAGCAACCGCTTCCTGAACCGTACGCCGCTGATTGCCGTGCTCGGGTTCATCCATGGCTATAAACATGGAAACATTCAGTTCCTGATCAGGATCCTGGAGGCTAATAGCCGGTTTAGAGGAAAACACTTCGGGATTTCCTTCTACCGCCATGATGTCGTCAAATTTGGTTACCGACCAGAAAGGTCCAAACTCCGAATCCTTGCAGTAGTGGATCGGATCCTCCTTCCTCAAGCGATCGAAAAAACCCCACATCGTATTGGATTGAAATAAAGCGGCCTGTGAAACATCGAACTCATCCAGGGGGATACTATACGGATCTCTCCCTAGCATTGTGGTGCGTGGTTGTGGTGTATAAGCCATGTTCAGTAACTCCTGTATAGGCAATTGTTATTATTGACAACATTAATAATTCAAACTCACTTAAAACTGAAACTCGGGTAGCCTGACAACGAGGCCGTCCAGCTCATCACTTACCCTGATTTGACAGCTTAAACGTGAATTCGATCGCCGATCTGGATTCAAACTCATGATCGCCTCCTCGGCCTTACCCGTTTGCCCGACCTTTGGCATCCATGCTTCATCCACATAGACGTGGCAGGTGGCACAGTTACATTCGCCACCACAGTCAGCATCAATGCCAGGAATCAGATTGTCGACGGCTGCATTCATTACCGATAGACCATTTTCTACAACAAGGGTTTACTCTTCACCATCATGCTGAATAAAAGTAATTTTTGACAAGATACGCCTCCTAACTTCATTTAATTTATGCGTTTTAGTGCAGCTTTCAGAGGCGTGTTTTATAGCACAGTAACTATGGGGGGGGCGAACTAACTTATTCATCCGTGAGACAATCTTTTATCGCGTTTTTTTGTTCTGCAAGTCGGCCAGGGTCAAAGCTACGCCCGTATAACTGTCGTCCGGCCATAAAATCGACGGGGGAATTTACCGCGTCCACTGCAACCAACCGTCCGGAATGCAGGTAAAAAATCGCAAACTGCCTGGTGTGCCAATCACCGCGTAAAACCTGCTGCTCCCCGTCCGCAGCAAAACCGACCATCTGCAGTTTGTGCTCGTATTGATCAGACCAGAACCAGGGTACGGCAGCATAACGCTTACCTTTTCCCACTATATTGGCGGCTACCACCTTCGCCTGCTCCATAGCATTGGGCACGGATTCCAGCCTCATTCGTCGCCCTAGTATGGCGTTAGGATGATTGGCGCAGTCACCGGCAGCATAGATATTTGAAAACGATGTTCGACAATATTCGTCGGTTATCACACCATTATCGCAGGCGATACCAGCATTTTTTGCTAACTCAATGTTTGGCATGATACCGATTCCGACTACGACCATATCTGCGCCAATTCGTTTATCGGCGCACAGCACACCAGTCACACTGTCGCTCCCTGCGAAACCACTAACCGTGGTATTCAGGCAAATCTCAACACCTCGTTCGCTATGAAGCTGATGATAAAACCTGCTCATTGCCTCTGTCGTAACCCGCTTAAGAATACGCGCCTCTGTTTCAACAACCACCACACTTACCCCTGCGGCGGCGGCAACAGATGCGACTTCGAAACCAATATAGCTGCCGCCAATGATCACCAGCTTTTTCCCAGGGCGTATTTCAGACTTGATGGCATTGGCATCATCCAGGGTGCGCACATAATGGATACCCTTCAGGTCACCGCCCGGGACTGGCAATATCCTGGGGCGACTCCCCGTGGTCAAAACCAAATTAAGATAGCTAATAATTTCACCGCTATCTGTGGTCACGGCGCTGGCCGCTGTATCAATCGTCTTGATGCGCTCGTTTAAACGAAAGGATATATTGTGACCCTGATAAAATGTATCTGCGCGCAGGAAAATGCGATCACGCTCTTCTTCTGAAGACAAATACTGCTTCGACAGTAACGGTCGCTGATAAGGCAATTAGGGTTCATCACCAAAGAGAAAAATTTCGTCTTTACAACCCTGCTGTCTTAGACTAGCAGCAACCTGTCCACCGGCCTGGCCTGCATCTACAATAATGATTCAATTCATAACACAGCATCACATCTACAGAATAACGACTAATTTCGCCGCCCCAAAATAATAAAGGTTTTAGTCGCGCCAGGACCGGATCACCGCTAGCAGATACCGGGGTCCGCTGGAGTTATTATCGATCGGCGGTCATGCGAATCACCACACGCAGATGTTGATACTTCCACACGCCATCGATTTTTACATAGTCATCGTCATATCTCGCACTCATCCAGATTTCCTTATTGTTTTCGGTAAATGTCCACGGCCCCATAATGTACCAGACCCCCGTGGCTCGCTGGCCATCGACCTGGATAACAGGGTTCGTAATGTTGTGCTGGGGAAAACCAAAGTAAATGGCATTTATATTTATCCAAACGATATCTGTCTGAATACCACACAGGCGTCTTTCATAAGGACGCCTTATTTATGCCGGCGCAGTAACCGATTGTTACGTCATCGGGCAAAGAATATTTGGGTCTTCAGGCTACTAAACTACGGGGCAATCGAGGCAACCAGCGCCTGACTTCATTCGCGACATGCATGGCCCGACAGGAAAACGATTCTTATGGATCACCCGCACTATGGATCACTTGTACTATGGATCACGTGTACTACGAATAACTTGTACCATGGGTCACCTTTACTACGCGTCAGTGAGTTTGTGGCGCAATCATCTTTGCAACAATCGCTGCATCGTCACCTGCTGTTGCGAAGCGTGCTCATAAGCCATGCTGACATGCTACTTATCTAGCGCATGACACATGTCAGTGACAATTCGCCAACGAAATCACGTAGTTGGGCGCCTCGCCATTACCAAGCTGCCAGAGACCCTATTTTCTATGCCCTCACCGAACTCAAAACTAAGCGTGTTACTAAAGACGTCTCCCCCGCCTTTTCTCATGCTAACCCCCGTTTGCATATTTTTAGGGATAAGTACCTCGCTTGCTACCCAGTCATCAATCAGTTATTTTTTAATAATCCTCATTTTAACTGGCGCCCTGTCAGCCCGCATCAGCGTCAATATTTTGAATGAGTATTTTGACTTCAAAAGCGGCCTGGATTTCAAAACCCGAATAACCCCCTTCCGCGGTGGCAGTGGCGCATTGCCGAGCAATCCCGAGTTGGCTGGACTGGTTTTGAAGGCAGGACTAGCGCTTCTGATCGTAACAGTCATCATCGGAATCTATCTTTCTCTCCAGCGCAGCATACAAATTCTTCCCATTGGGCTAATGGGCGTCACGTTGCTTACCACCTATACCCCATGGCTGAACCGCTCCCCGGTTTTATGTTTAGTCACGCCGGGGCTGGGTTTCGGCGTTTTAATGGTAGTCGGCACTCATGTAATACTAACAGGGCAACATGCGCACCTCCTGCCCTGGCTCGTATCCCTGCCGCCCTTTTTCCTGATTAACAACCTGCTACTCCTAAATCAGTACCCGGACATGGCGGCTGATGCCAGCGTGGGAAGAAAAACATTCCCCATCGCCTTTGGCCTGAAGACAAGTACCCGTGTCTATGCGATTTTTCTGCTGGCGGCCGGCCTATGCGTCCCGTTGTTGATTGCTGCGCAAGTTCTGCCGAGGCAAAGTCTCTTAGCACTAACTTCCCTGTCCCTGGCCCTGTTCTCGCTAATCGGGGCTGTTAAGTATTCCCGTACACCAGCTGACAGGCCGAGACATATGGCGGCGAATGTGGCCGCAGCAATATTGACGCCGCTGGCGCTGGGTATATCGATTATTGTTTATCTACGGTTTGCCGGGTGAACTCCCCCTTGCTATCCGAGCACCTTCACTAGAATACAAGCTCTGACCCACAAAACCGACACCTCTGGGCGACCCTGTAATCGACAGAATGAAAGCGTTTCGGGGCAAAGCCATGTAAATGCGCTTGTCTGTGGCCATATCGTGGACTGCACCAGACCAGTGTTTGCCTTGGGTGATGCGTGCTGGGGCTTGCAACCGTATCGGGGCTGCCCCGTAGAATACTATCCTGCCACTTATGACCACAAAAACAATCAGGCAGGGGGGCTAAACGGGCTCGTCCAAACAGCACAAAAATATCCATGAAATACATTCCACATTTGTACAGTTTTGTACTGTCTATATGCTGAAATCGTATTAGAATACCCCGTACAAAAATCAGTCATACTTGCGGCATCCTTCAACGCATAGGGGAGAAAAATTAATAGTGGCGACATTACGGCATCTTCTGTTTAGCCTGTGTATATTGACCTCCCTGTCCACGCAGGCGGGTAATATTCCATCCACTCAACTGAATTCATGGCAGCGTGACCCAGGCAAGCTTGATCTTGCTTCGGTAAACGCCCTGGTGATGGACACCCGCAACAACGCCGTGCTGTATTCAAGAAACCCCAACTCGGTGGTTCCCATAGCCTCCCTGAGCAAACTGATGACCGTTATGGTGATACTGGATGCAAAGCAACCATTAGATGAACGGATTGCCGTGGCCATTCAATCTACTAACGAGCTAAAAAACGTCTTCTCTCGCATTCGGGTTGACAGCCAGTTAACACGCAAAGAAATGCTTCTACTGACATTAATGTCCTCGGAGAATCGCGCTGCCGCCAGCCTTGCCCACCACTACCCCGGCGGCTACGCCAGGTTCATCCAGGCGATGAACAGTAAAGCCAAAGCCCTTGGTATGCACAATACACACTTTGTAGAGCCTACCGGGCTGTCCTATCAAAACGTTTCTACGGCCCATGATCTGGCGGCCATGGTGAACGCTGCGAGCGGCTACGCGCTGATCAAAGAAATGACCACTACTGCAAAAAAAGACGCACATTTCAGCAAACCGAGTTATAGCCTGGCTTTCTACAACACCAATCCGCTTGTTCGCAACGGCAATTGGGACATCACCCTCAGTAAAACCGGTTTTAATAATATGGCAGGCCACTGCCTGGTTATGCAAACCGCAATTAATAATCGACCCGTTACCATGGTATTACTGGACTCTTTTGGTAAAAAATCTCATGTTGGTGATGCAGGTCGCGTCCGACGCTGGTTGGAGACCGGCAACGGAGGCACGGTGCCAGCCCCCGCCAAAGACTACGTTAAGCGCAAGGCAAAAGAAACAAACCTTGCTGCCAAACTCGACTAAAACCCGCTGTATTGGGGGTTGCTGATCCGTCTCGCCGGGGTCAATCCAGCGCGCTAACGTGTAGTTAAGCTAAGGGTGAATTGCGCTACTAATGTGCGCAATATAGCTATACGAGCCAGATTGATTTATCGAAAACAAATTAAGAGCAGGGATAATGGCTATTTAGTACTTCGCAACATGCCGACAAAAATTCACCACCCCTCTGACCTTCGGCGATTGAAACCGCCTCCGAGTCCTGATTGGTTTATCCAGACATAAAACCGCGCTAGAATCTGGCAATCACGGAAGACAAATATAACCAGCAAGGACAATCTGACGTAAAAAATCTTCAGGCATCTAATTTTATCACCACCGTCAATCATAAAGGACAACAAATGAAGCACACGTTAATTAGGAAAATAGCAAATACCCTTGTCTGCTCATCGCTACTAATTGGGTCATCGGCTTATGCAGAAAACCTATGCTCTAGCGGCTTTCCGGCACCAGTCAGCGGAAATATCTCTAACAATGGGCAAGCGGGAGGCGGCTTCGGTACCCTCGGCGTCGTCGCACTGAAAATCGGCAAGAAGCCAAATGTGCTCGCTAAAATGAAATGCGGCATCATCGGTGTCGAGGCCCCCGCCGAGACTGGAACCATCGCTTTTACTCACACATTGAGCTGCGATGACGAGCTCGAAGTAGATCCTGGTTTTGGCCCGCAAACCGTCCACTCGCAGTTAACACTCGACACGCAAGGCTCCCTCGCAGCACAATTCTGTAATGGCCAGGATTCGAGCCAGGGAATATTCGGACCGTTTACCGAACGCTCGGTACCAGCAACCTACTACGGACAAAGCACAGGACGCGGTATGTTTACTGGCGTCACGGAAGGTGAAATCTATATTGAGGGTAATATCAATTGTCTCGGCACCATCGACATGCAATTTAAAGGTTATGTTTGCCTGATTCCACTCCAATGAATAGCAGATATGCAAGTAACAGGCAAGCTCGCTTACACCACGGGCCTGCCTATAAATATCCAGGTAAAAATCATCTCCAACCTGGAGAAAACAGCCAGTTTTAGCCCTTCTTGTTCTGCCAGCCTAAGCTTTTCCTGGCTTTTCTCTAGTAGCCATACAGCGGGTGCGGAGATATTTTTTCCGTAGCCGAACAGTTGCTATAAAGTAATCAAATCTGACCTTATTAATAAATCGAATCTTAATCTGCCGGCGTCCTTCAATAGGTGCCCAATATCAACTGACCGTACAACAGCACCGCCACAACCAGGATCATTACCGCCGCAACGCCCGCAGCTACGAAGCGAATGGTCGCCCGTCTGGCCCGCGCTTTTTCCTGCCACGTTCGTGGCCCTATCCGTTTACACAAAAACACTACTGAGGTAGCGAGGTTCACACAGGTAACATTGATGACCAGCAGCAACGCGGCGCCTGCCGCCAGTCGATAATCACCGTTACCCAATAATAAAGCTGCCGTCGCAGCAGGCGGTAATGAGGCCACCGCTACCATGACTCCAACCAGAACAGATGACAGGCCAGTGGTCAGAGACAAGGCGGCCGCCGCACCTGAGGCAAGGGCAAGCACAATACTATCCACACTTACCACTGTCCGCGACATAACTTCAGCACTGGCTGACGCCATCGGCGACAGGTTGCCAATCACCGCAGCGATAATCACGGTCATTGTGATACCAGCGCCGTTTACTCTTAAGGCCTTGCGCATCAAGTCACTGTCACCCAACACACAACCCAATGCCAAAGCGAGATTAGGTCCCAGCAGGCGTGCAATAACCATCGCGCCGATCACGACCGCCACATTATCCTGAAGCAGGCCAATCGTGACCACGGCTGTGGAGAGCACGACCAGGAGTACAAAGTTCTCATCAAGTTAAGCGCTCTTCTCAATGCCGTCATAAAGAGACTCCCTTGTCACGGTGGCCTTATCTTCCTTTTGCCGCTCAGCTGTGGCCGATTTAGGTAGCAAAGCGTCGGGCGAATAGACAGCGATTGAGACCGCCTCTTGTTTGCCAAGCAGGCCCTGCAGTTTATCCATCGTCTGCTGTACCTGGTCATCCGCAATAAAAAAGCGCACCAGATGGATATCGGGATCTTGTACAGGCAGTTCTAACAAGCCTGTAGCATTACCTGCCTCGGCGATGGCAGTGATGGTGTCACTGTGCCCAACCTTGGCGATCACTTCTATAAGCTTCACAGATCATGCGCTCCCACGAGTTGTGCACGGTTAAAATAAGCCTACCTGAAAGGGGCAAATCTGGGCGATTTTTCTCGGAAAAAATGAGCAATTTAATCTGATACAGGGCCGCGCCAGGCTTTCAGGCACTGAATTATTCTGGAATAAATACCGGGACTAATAGAGCGCAATAGCTGCACATTCTGCCGCCTGCCGTCACATACCCGTGTCAGGAGAAGCTATGCTTTGCGCGAGGGGCACGTATTCTCATACTCTCAGGGTATTTAGATATCGCATCAATCAAGCATCGGCAAGTGCCTGTTTCAGAACAGGTACTCGCGCTAATTAACGACTACGACAGAGATCCATATTGCTATTTACGATCCTACGCTACTCTCCACGAAGTCAGAACCCAGGCGTGGTTTATCCGTGTATTGCTGTGTGGTAACTTGCCGGTCAACTAATTATTTCGCAATAGTACGGAGCATAAAATATCTCATTTACGCTATCTACTCCCAATAACGGGCCTCACGGCCGCACTGGTTGTTTCTGAACCAGCTTACTCAGGAACAGATCAAAGCAAACGTAACTACAAACCCCCACGTAACGCACAGGGGCACCCCGACATACGGGGCAACTGGAATTGTCGTTCGCTAACTCCCCTCGAGCGGCCCAAGGATTTAGCTGACAAGGCGGCATTCACACCAGAAGAAGAAGCGGCGTATCGCGCCAAGGTGACACAAATCAACGATACCGACAATAAAAAAGACCTGGATCTGCCGGCCGAATATGACGTAGAGGTTCCCTATAACAATTTCTGGCTGGACTACGGGACGACCATGAATGAGGATCGAAAGACATCGCTTCTTGTTGATCCACCCAATGGCCGATTGCCTGAGCTTACCGCCGAAGCGCGGGCTGGGATGCAGAATTATTTGCTGCGTACTCTGCCGGTGCGGGATTACTTTTCCATTGGTTTAACCACCTTTCGACCGGCTGGCCCGGAGTCCCTGGGGCTCTCCGACCGTTGCATGGTAGGCTTCAATGCTGGGCCGCCGCTGATACCTAGCGCCTATAACAATAACCTGCGCATCGTTCGGGGACCCAAACATGTCGTGCTTTTCACCGAAATGGTTCACGACGCACGGATTGTACCCATGGACGGTAGTGCGCATTTACCGGCTGGAATGGAAAAATGGACAGGTGATTCCCGGGGTCATTGGGATGGCGACACGCTGGTAGTCGAGACTACTAACTTCACCGACAAAACACTGTCTTACCAGTTACCCTTATCTGAAGCAGGTCAAATCAGTGTTGTCGGTTCGGGCAAAAACCTACACCTTGTCGAACGATTTACCCGAACCGGTGATTCCCAGTTAGTTTACGAATACACGGTCACCGATCCCACCTCATTTGCCAGGCCTTTCACCGTCGCCATCCCGTTGCAGGCGACCGAAGATCAAATATTTGAGTATGCCTGTCACGAGGGTAACCACGCCATGATCGGCATGCTGAGAGGTGCGCGACAGATGGAAAAGGACGCAGCGACTGCGGCTGTTAACTGAAGAGAACACTAAAGCGACTGTTTGCTGATTGATCAATGATATAGGCATCAAGCCCGCGACATTAATACTGAACAGTCGCGTAACTCATCTTGCGCTAACTTGAATGAAGTCAAGCAAGAGCATACCAGGCGGGCTAGCGCGGCTTGTAAACGGACGCTAGCGCTGGCCTTTCGTTAAACGAGGCCCTGTATGACCGATCATTAGGACTCACCACGCATAAGCCTCTGGCGCTTGACCGCCAGGTCCAGGGAAAATGCTGTCTAGCTTCTCCAGTGTTGCGGCTGAGAGTTTAACCTCTGTAGCAGTGATGGCACTTTCCAGCTGCGCCATTGTGCGTGGCCCCACAATAGGTGCCGTGACGCCATCCTGATGGAGCAGCCAGGCAAGACCAACTTCTGCGGGATGGTGCCCCAGTTCGGCACATAACGGTTCATAGGCCTCAAGCCGCGCGCGGAATTTCTCGATCCGCGCCGTGGCGAACTGTTTTGAACGACGGCCTTCTTTAGTACTTTGCAGTGCGCCAGCCAAAACACCGCCGCCAAGGGGGCTCCACGGCAGCAGACCCAGACCGTACTCGCGGCAGGCCGGTAACACTTCAAGCTCTATGGTGCGCGCGTTCAGGTTATATAGACTCTGCTCGGATACCAGCCCGAGAAAGTTTCTGTGTTTGGCGATTTCATTGGCCTGAGCAAGTTGATAACCGGCAAAGTTACTACTGCCAACGTAAAGCACCTTGCCTTCGCGAACCAGTTGATCCATCGCCTGCCAAATTTCCTCCCAGGGTGTGTTGCGGTCAACATGGTGCATCTGGTACAGGTCGATATGATCGGTCTGCAGGCGCCGCAGACTGTCCTCACAGGCCATACGGATATGCCGTGCCGAAAGGCCCGCGCCGTTAGGCCCCTCGTCCATACGGCTATAAACTTTGGTCGCGAGCACCACCTGTCGCCGGCGCGCGCCATAATCCTGCGCAAAGTATCTACCAAGTATTTCTTCGGTCGCGCCCTTGCCGGCGGTGCCGCCGTAGGCATTGGCTGTATCGAAGAACTGGACACCCGCCTGCAGAGCCCGATCCATAATATCGAAAGCGTCTTTCTCCGCCGTGAACCCACCAAAGTTCATGGTGCCCAGGCACAGTCGACTGACCTGCAGACCGGTCCGGCCTAGTCGTGTGGTTTGCATGGCATTTCCCCGTTTATTAATCGTCCAGTATAGACACGCACTTTGCGCCGCACACATGTCGGCATCGAATTTAAGCTTGGCGTTTCAACTCAATCAGCTAACGGTACTCATTCTCCCAGCCTGGCTTAGCCTTTGATGCTTTCTACCTGCACTATTTGTTCAACAGGATAGACGGGGGGCCCGTATTGATTGTAGATGGCGACATCTGCAGCATCGCGGCCATAACCGACCGTTACATAACCGCCTGTCGGCTCGGACTGCGTGGCATCGAAAGTATACCAACGACCGCCAACGTAGGCCTCGAACCACGCGTGTAGATCCATTGGTTCGAGTTGGTAGAGGTAGCCCACCACCATGCGCGCCGGGATACTCAGGCTGCGACACAAAGCGATGCCAAGGTGTGCAAAATCTCGGCAGACTCCTACTTGCCTGCCGTTAACTTCCGCCGCCGAAATCAGGGTCTCACTGCTACCAGGACAGTAACTAAATGTCTTGCGCAGCCAGTTGACGATGGCCGTGACCTGATCGTAGCCTGCCCACTGCCCTTCGGTGATCTCAATGGCCATTTGGTGAAAGCGATCAGATTCGCAGTACCGACTTGGTAACAGGTAACAAAGCACACCGTCCGGCAGATTTTGGACCTCGACAAATGGCGCGCGCGGGGATTGATCAATATTGTCTGCGGTCATCACATCGGCAACTATGCGGAGGGCAAAGATCCCGGGCGGGGAGATCAATCGCTGACACAGATTACCGAAATTATCGGTAAATTCGAACACCTGTACGCTTGGCTCAATCTTATATTCCTCGCGCGCTATCCATTGATTAGCACCGCTGCGCGGCCTCAACATCAGCACAAAAGGTGTGGAAACGACAATATCAAACGTTAAATCACAGCTTGCACGCAACCACATTAATCGATTCCGTTTAGGTAAAGTAATTATTCAACCAGACCTGAGAAAAGCCCTCATAGTGAGTCAGGTCATTGGTCTTACGCATACTAGCATGAGGATCACTGAATGCGACCTGATTCGCCACCCCATTGACTCGTTGAAATATTTTATAATCACGATCGTAATCGCAGTCAAGGTGATACGGTAATCCCCCCATTTTTAACCGAAGTTAAAGATGGAAGGTTAAGCAGCTAGCGCCAATTTCTGTATTGGTGTGATGCCGCCAAGGCCCATATTGGGTCGTTCGTTGTTGTAAGTCCAGAGCCAGCGTGTCGGGCAGTTGGCTGGGGTCAATCTCGCCAGTGACGGGGTCGGGTTCGGGCAGGTAGCTTTCGATAATGGCCTGGTCGTCTTCGGTGGCGGGACTGTAGGACAGCGCCAGTTTTTTACCGGCCAGTTCGACGGTGTTTTTGCTGAAGCTGAGCACGCTGCCGGTGGGGTTGCCCCAGCCATCGGTAAAGGACAGGTGGTACTGGAGCTTGTGGCGCAGGCTATCAGACACTTCGCTGTAATGCTGTTGTTTGAGTACCAGTGTATAGGGCAGGCCCGCCGACAAGGGTTCGGGGGG
>TARA_R110000787_G_scaffold86285_6_pt1 | contig 13662 bp, 5 predicted proteins | sample TARA_R110000787 | Tara Oceans TARA_R110000787 (sample SAMEA4397920) | marine metagenome | biome: Polar Biome; feature: [DCM] deep chlorophyll maximum layer (ENVO:01000326); material: water (ENVO:00002006), including particulate matter (ENVO:01000060) such as... | depth 35 m
ATTTTTAATTGAAATTCGTACCACCATCCATTTTGTCCATAGGGTTCGTATTTTAAACCTAGATCTACTGCCCAGAAAAACAACATTTTCTTAATACCAGTTAATTCGGCTCCTTTTGCGTAAATTTTATCATATACCTTTTCTAATAAGCGAGGTACCGCCGACATTACATTTGGATGTATTTCCTGTAAATTTTCACTAATGGTATCTAAAGATTCAGCAAAATGGATGCTTGCACCACAATACTGATACATATACAATAGCATTCTTTCATAAATATGGCAAACAGGTAGAAAACTCAATGATTTTGATTTACCTAATTCCATTGGTAATCTATAAGTGCTACTGATAGCATTACTTACAATGTTTCTATGAGATAACATAACTCCTTTTGGCCTTCCAGTGGTTCCAGAAGTATAAATGATAGTTGCCAAATCTAGCTCCTTAACATCATTCTTTCTTTTTTCTACTTCTTCTTGGATGCTTTCATCTTCTCCTAATGTTAATACTTTAGACCAATGCTCACAGCCTTCCATTTCATCAAAACAATAAACTTCCTTAAGTGTGGGAACTTGCTCTTTTATTTTGTTAATTTTTTCTAATACAAACTCACAGGATACAAAACAATAAACACATTTACTGTGGTTTAATATATATGCGTAATCCTCTTCCGAAATAGTTGGATAAATGGGTACATCTTGCGCTCCAGTTTGTAGAATCCCGATGTCACAAATATTCCATTCGGTACGATTGGTAAGAGAAATAATGGCAATCTTATCATTAGGTTGAACACCCAGTTTAATAAGACCTCTACTAATTTTATTCGCTTTATCTATATATTCTTGAGTAGAAGTTGCTACCCATTCTCCATTGTATTTAGTTACTAAAGATTTTTCAAGATTAAATTTTTCAAGTTGGTAATATGGAAAATCGAAAAGGCGTTTAACATCGGTCATAAAGAAGCATATTTTGTATATGTTGCAAAGTAAGAAAATATTTCAAATTTGTGAAATAAAAAAAGAGCAACAGGAAGGTTGCTCTTTTTTAAATAAATTTAAAGGACGATCTATTTTTTTATAACCTTAAAGGTTTTTGTATAACTATCTGAAGTTAATTTCATTAAGTAAATTCCTTTAGAATATCCACTATAATCAATAGATTGATTTTTTGAAGCATTTTTAATTTCTTTCATCAATTGCCCTTGTAAATTAAATAGCTGAATTGAATAATTGATTGCAAGTGTTTCAATATTTAATAGATTTGAAACAGGATTTGGATAAATATTATAATTAGATGCTGAAAATTGAGTAATGTTTAACGTTCCATCATCAATTACATTAACTGTTAAGTCGTCAAAATAAAACCCATCCTCTACAACTTCGCCATCAGATTGAAACTGAAAACGGACTAAAATATTCTCACCTAAATAATCGCTTAAATCTATTTGTTCTAACACCCATTCACTTTGAGTTCCATCATATAAAGGTTCGCCAGTTGGTTGTCCATTATTACTACTTCCATCATTGGTATATTGACCACATTGTGGAACCCACGAATTTCCGTTATTAGTTGAAACTTCTATTTGTACATAATCCCAGTTATTTTCAATATCCCATTTTGCATAGAAATTTAAAGTAGCCCCTATTGCATTGGTTAAATCTATTTCGTTTGAAATGGTAATAGATTTGTTTTGATTGTTTTGGTAGTTTTCGTTAGGAGAATCTGTAATAGAACTAGATGGAGAAACAAAAGTATTGGTCGTGATGTCCCAACCATTGTTTGTAAAGTTGTCGTTTACGCTATTTCCTGGGTCTGTAAAGATAGGTGCTAAAGAACCAAACGTTTTTGTAATTATGGTAGTACTGTCGTAAGATCCGTTATTTACAATTAATTCAAAAGAGATTGAATCACCCACTTCTATACTAGGATCTAATTGATAGTTGATACTTCCACTTGCTATTTCAAGAGGGGTAAGGCTATTAAAATTTTCAGGATTACCTACAGAGCTAATGTTAGAAGATATTGGATTAAGGCTAACAGTAAAGTTGCCGTCACCAGCTATTCCTAATCGTTTTATATCAAAAGTAAAATCTACAGTTGTTAAATCGCCTACAAAATTGGATGAGGTATCTGTTGCGGTTGCATAATTGTTAACCATTTTTGCTGCGGTAACATTTAAATACATCATACTTTTACAAATAGATTCAATTTGACTTGAAGGTGGCCAAAAAGAAGGACCAATTTCTGGAGTAAATGAATAAATTTTATTGTGAGTACCTATGGTTCCGTACATAAAGTCGTCACTTGCTCCAGCAGCAGGATATAACCCGGAAGAAATCATATTATTAAATCCATTTTGAGAAACTAATTCATTTGAAATACCTACAAATAAATCGTTTTCTGGAGTAAGAGCATTATCTGTATAACCATATGGGTATAACAATAAATTACCATAAGTATGATTGTTAAAAGCCATCACAAAGTTGTGATTCTCGACAAACCATTTTATTGCTTGAGTTTCAATTTCGGAGAATGGGCCTGTACCATGATAAATATCACTACTTGTATCACTAGACGTACCTTCACCTCCCCAAGTTGGATTGTTACTATCCCCATCAATATAATAATTGTAATTTCTATTTAAATCAGTACCGTAAGTGTCTTTTCTGTTTTTTCTCCAAAAACCACCACCATTTGGATCCGTTTTTTGATTGTATAAGTATCCATCTGGATTCACGACAGGTACAAAAAATAATTCGGTGTTATTTACGATGCTTTGTATTTCAAGATCACTTTCGTAATTCTCTAATAAATACCACATGTAAAAAATCAATTGTGATAATGATGCGGGTTCTCTTGCATGGTGAATTGCAGTATGAAGAATTTGTGGTTCCCCTTCGGAAGAACTATTTGGATTATCACTAATTTTTACCCATTTTATTCCATTTCCTCCAATTGGTGGAGTCGTTGAATTGTCTAGTGTACCTTCCGTAACAAAATTACTTATGTTTTCTTTTGTGGTTATTAGATCTGGATATAATGCTTTCATTTGATCCAATTCATCTAACATTTCTTGATATGTAAAATAACCACCCATAGAACCTAACTCAAAGTTTACAGGAGTTTGGTAATCAATAGAATTTCCACCACTACAACTTAGATTTCTTTCAGAAGCTCTACTAATAGCATTTTGTGCTAGAAAATGTTGTTTAGAATCTTCAATTAAGATGTCAACTTTAAACCCGGCCTCTCTTATTTTTGAAATTTCTGAAATTGAAAAATCAGAAATAAAATATTGATGTTTTTTATGAACACCATGATCAACCGGGATTCCAGCTTGATCTAGTAATGCTAATTCATTAAAACTGCTATAATATATTTTTGCTCTTTGATGCTGTTCTTGTATGATTTGTGAATTTACAAACAAGGAAAACAGCATTAAAACTAATGTGATTTTTTTCATTTCTTTTTTTTATTAAAAATACAAAAAAAAGGAGCAAATAAAATTTTGCTCCTTTTCAATATAAAATTCTTATTTATTTTTATTTTCCAGCCAAACTCTCGCATTTACAAATGCCTCTAACCAAGGGGTAACTTCATCTTCTCTTCCTTTAGGATAATTGGCCCAATTCCAAGAGAAAGTTGACCTCTCTAAATGCGGCATCATTACTAAATGCCTTCCTGTAATATCTGTTAACATGGAGGTGTTAAAGTCACTTCCGTTAGGGTTCGATGGAATAGCATCATAACCATATTTGGCAACAATATTATAATTGTTTTCTGCTAATGGAAAACTAAATTTTCCTTCTCCGTGTGCTGCCCAAATTCCTAAATTACTTCCTGCAAATGAAGATAACATTACGGAATTGTTTTCTTGAATTTCTACGGAAGTAAATGAGCATTCAAATTTTCCAGTTTCATTATGAAGCATTTTTGGTTTTTCTTCATGTTCTTGATTTAAAAGACCTAATTCAATAAATAATTGGCAACCATTACAAACTCCAAGTGATAAGGTGTCGTCTTTAGCAAAGAAATCTTTTAATGCTTTATTAGCCTTTTCATTATATAAAAATGCACCCGCCCAACCTTTAGCAGAACCTAAAACATCTGAATTTGAAAATCCTCCAACAGCAGCAATAAATTTAATATCCTCTAGCGTTTCACGACCTTCAATTAAATCGGTCATATGAACATCTTTTACATCAAAACCAGCTAAATACATAGCGTTTGCCATTTCACGCTCAGAATTTGAACCTTTTTCACGAATGATCGCAGCTTTTGGCCTCACATGGCCTTTATTAAATACAGGTAATTTTCCAGTAAAATGTTTTGGAAACTTAAAGTTTAAGGGTTGGTTTTTATAGTTTTCAAAACGTTCTTTAGCTTTTTGTTCACCACTTTGTTTTTGATCTAATAAATAAGAAGTATGATACCAAGCGTCTCGCATTTCCGAAATACTAAATTCTAAATCTTGATCGAAATGTTTAATTTGAAGGGATGCTGTTTCAGTTACGGTTCCAATTTTAATAAAATCAATATTGCTTTCTGAAAGTGTTTTTTCAACTAGCGAGTCATCAATAGCTTGGAATACAATTCCGTTGTTTTCTGAAAACAAAACTTTGATGATATCTTTTTCTCCAAGTGCTGTTAAGTTTAATTTTGCACCTAAATTTACATCTGCAAAACACATTTCTAACAGGGTAGTAATTAAACCCCCAGAAGCTACATCGTGTCCTGCAAGTATTTGATTGTCTGAAATTAATTTTTGTATTGTATTGAAAACTGAAGATAAATAAGATGCATCTTTTATCGTTGGCACTTCGTTTCCAATAGCGGATAAGGTTTGTGCAAAAGAAGAACCACCTAGTTTATAATCATCTTTTGAAATATTAATATAATAAATACTTCCTCCATTTTTTTGAAGTACGGGCTCCACAACTTTTTTAATATCGTTACAGTGTCCAGTGGCAGATATAATAACTGTACCAGGAGAAATCACTTCTTCATCTTTATATTTTTGTTTCATAGAAAGAGAATCTTTCCCTGTAGGAACATTAATTCCTAATGAAATAGCAAAATCTGAAATTCCTTCAACAGCTTTATATAAACGAGCATCTTCACCTTCATTATTACAAGGCCACATCCAGTTTGCAGAAAGCGAAATGCTTTTTAAACCTTCTTCTAATGGTGCCCAAATAATATTTGATAATGCTTCCGCTATAGAGTTTCGTGATCCAGCAACTGGATCGATTAAAGCAGAAATAGGAGCGTGTCCTATCGAGGTAGCAACTCCTTCTTTCCCGTTATAATCCAGGGCCATAACACCACAATTATTTAGCGGTAATTGTAAAGAACCCACACATTGTTGCTTAGCTACTTTTCCAGTCACACAACGATCTACTTTGTTGGTTAACCAGTCTTTACAAGCAACAGCTTCAAGGGACAGCGTATTTAAAAGGTATTCGTTAATTTTTGAATGATCGTATTCTAATTTGGCATAATTTCGTGGAACCGTACTATCATTCATGACCGTTTTTGGCGAACTACCAAACATATCTTCAAGATCAAAATCCATCGGTTTTTTACCGGTGCTTTTACTTTCAAAAGTAAATTTATCATTATCGGTTACTTCTCCAACTTCGTAAAAAGGAGAACGTTCTCTTTTAGCAATCCGTTTTAATTTATCGATGTCTTTTTTACCAATAATCAAGCCCATACGTTCTTGAGATTCGTTTCCAATAATTTCTTTTGCAGAAAGAGTTGGATCTCCAACAGGTAATTTATCTAAATCTATTAATCCGCCAGTTTCTTCTACCAACTCACTTAAACAATTTAAATGACCTCCAGCTCCATGATCATGGATAGAAACAATGGTATTAACATCGCTTTCTACCATTCCACGAATTGCATTTGCAGCTCGTTTTTGCATTTCAGGATTGGATCGTTGGATGGCATTTAGTTCTATTCCGCTAGAGAATTCTCCAGTATCTGCAGAAGAAACCGCAGCTCCTCCCATACCAATTCTGTAATTTTCACCACCTAGAATAACAATTTTATCTCCTTTGTTTGGTTTGTCTTTAATTGCTTGATCTGCTTTTCCGTAACCAATACCTCCAGCTTGCATGATCACTTTGTCATACGCTAACTTTCTATTATCAGTTTGATTTTCAAAAGTTAAAACGGAACCAGTGATAAGAGGTTGACCAAATTTGTTTCCAAAATCGGAAGCACCATTACTGGCTTTAATTAATATATCTAAAGGAGTTTGATATAACCACTCCCGTTCGTCCATTGCTTTTTCCCAAGGACGATTTTCTAATAATCTTGAATAGGCAGTCATATAAACCGCTGTTCCTGCTAATGGTAATGAGCCTTTTCCTCCAGCTAATCGATCTCTAATTTCTCCTCCACTACCTGTAGCAGCACCATTAAAAGGTTCTACCGTAGTTGGGAAGTTATGAGTTTCGGCTTTTAAAGAAATTACACTATCAAATTCTTTGTTTTCATAATAATCTGGCTGATCTGGAGATTTTGGAGCAAATTGAACAACTCTTGGCCCTTCAATAAAAGCAACATTATCTTTATATGCAGATACAATTGTATTTGGATTTTCTTTTGATGTGTTTTTAATTAACTTAAATAATGAAGATGGCATTTCTTCTCCATCAATAATAAAAGAGCCATTAAAAATTTTATGTCTACAATGCTCACTATTTACTTGACTAAAACCAAACACTTCACTGTCGGTTAGTTTTCTACCAATTTTTTCAGAAAGATTTTCTAAATAGGTAACTTCTTCAGCATTTAAAGCTAAACCTTCAGATTGATTAAAAGCAGCTATATTGTCTATTTCTAAAATTTCTTCAGGTTGAATACTGATCGTAAAAATATCTTGAGTTAAGCTAGCATATTTTTGAGAAAGCATCGGGTCAAAATCTGAAGAACCTTCAGAAGTATGATGAAATTCTTCAATTCGAACGATTCCTTCAATACCCATATTCTGTGTTATTTCAACAGCATTTGTACTCCAAGGAGTAATCATGGTGGCACGAGGTCCAATAAAAAAATCCGCTATAACGGATTCTTCAATTTTAGGTTGGTTGCCAAATAACCATTCTAATTTTTTTATGTTTTGATTTGAAATTGTTGCGGAAGTTTGGACTGTAAAAACAGTTTTTTTTACGTCTCCAAAAAAGTGAATCATATTAATTTAATTTCACGGTTTTTAATTATGCAAATGTACTTATTTTTAGAATGCAATGTTTAGTAAAAATCGCTATAATATTCAATTTTTACAATTCATATAATTAGCTTAAATTCGAGGATTATTTAAAAAAAAACAAAAAAATCATGAAAAACAAAAACTTTTTATTAAGTGTATTTACATTACTGATAGGTAGTGTAATGTTTGCACAAGAATTATTTCCTGCAACGGAAGTTATCCAAGGAACTTTTATTGGAACGACAGTTCCACTAAGAGATTTCCCAACTATTGAGAATAATTCGAATGATCCAAAAACTATTACGATTGTACAAAATAAGTCACGTTACAATGCAAAGGTTAATGATAATGCGTTACCTTATAATGACATTAACACAAAAGTACAAGAGGATTTTGGTGGAATTGCAACCTATGCATTAGAGCAAAATTTTGTAGGTTTTGATAATACTGGGTTTACGCCTCCAGATCCTACAGGTGCCGTTGGACCAAATCATTATGTTCATGCAGTTAACTCAAGTATTAAAATATTTGACAAAACTGGAAATGTGGTTTTAGGACCAACAGCCTTAGGTTCTTTTTTAGGGATATCTTCAAATTCAGGAGACCCTATTGTAATGTATGATCAATTAGCAGATCGTTATTTTGTAAGTGAATTTGGAGAAAATGCACAAGCTACTAATTCATTAGCTATTGGAGTTTCAGTTACAAACGACCCAACTGGTGCATACAATGTATACCAATATACTTTTGATTCTTTTCCTGATTATCCTCATTATGGTGTTTGGCCAGATGCCTATTATTTAACTGCAAACAAAGGAGGAGCTAATAAAGTGTATGCAATTGATAGAGATGTCATGCTTGCAGGAGGACCTAATCCTCAAATTATTGGTTTTCCATTACCGGGATCTGTTCAAAATACAAATACGGTTTATAGTCCAGAACCAGCAAATTTACTAGGAACTACTTTTCCAGCTGGTGCTCCCGGTTATATCGTTTATTTACAAGATGATGGTTGGAGTGGAGTAGCATTTGACCACTTAAAAGTATGGGAGATTGATGTGGATTTTGTAACACCTGCAAATTCTACTATCTCAGCTCCTTTAGAAATACCAACAGATCCGTTTAATTCTGTTTTCGCTCCTTTTGGAAGTGGAGATGTAGCGCAACCTGGAACTGGTAATAAAATAGATATGATTGGTGGTGTAATTTCTTACGCAGCTAATTATAGAAGCTTTGGAACCCATAATTCATGGGTTATTACTTTTAATGATGATATTGATGGAAGTGATACCTCTGGAGTTCGTTGGATTGAATTAAGAAATGATGATTCAAATCCTTGGGAAGTTTATCAAGAAGGAACTTATGCGCCTGCCGATGGCCATAGTAGATTTATGGGGAGTGCTGCAATGGATGCTGCTGGAAATATAGGTTTAGGTTTTAATATTGCTAGTGCGACATTAGCCGCTGGTATTCGTTATACAGGAAGATTTGATGGTGATGCTCTTGGCGAAATGACAATTGCAGAAACTACAATTGTGGATGGAGTTGGAGTACAAACCAATACAAACAGATTTGGTGATTATTCTCATTTAACAATGGATCCAAACAATTTCTCTTTTTGGCATACTGCAGAATATTTTTCAGCAAATAACCAATGGAGAACACAAGTTGCTTCTTTTTCTTTAAGTAGTGGATTTACTGCAGATGTTGGAGTAAATAATGTTATTAACCCAATTAATGGTTTATTAACTAATGCTGAAACTGTAGAAGTTACTATTAGGAATTTTGGATCAGCTCCTCAATCTAATATTCCATTAGAATTGAGAGTAGATGGAAGTTTAGTTGCTTCTGAAACTTACGGAGGTACCATAAATGCAAATGAAGCGGTTACTTTTACTTTTACGCAAACGGTAGATTTATCTACTTCAGGACAGACGTATTCTATTGAAGCTAAAACTGATTTATCTGGAGATGAATTTGCTCCAAATGATCCTTTTACAAAAGAGGTAACACATTTGTTAGGTAATGATGTTGGTGCACTTGAAATAACAGCACCAGAAACTGGTTCTGGTTTGGGTAATGAGGTAATAACATTTACAATTAAAAACTTTGGAGCAGATGAGCAATCTAATTTTGATGTTCAATATACTGTTAATAGTGGAACACCAGTAGTGGAAACATTTTCTGGACCTATTTCTTCTGAGGATATATCTTCATATAGTTTTACGCAAACTGCGGATTTATCTGCATTAGGTAATTATGAAATATCGGTATCAACAGATTTAACAGGAGATGGAAATGCTGCCAACGATGAAGCGACAGTAACTATTGAAAATGTTCTTTGTCAACCTGTTGCAAATTGTTCTTTTGGTGATGGATTTACCTTATTCAGTATTGCTGAAATCAATAATGTTTCAGCTTGTGAAGGTTATGGAGATTTTACAGATTTAGAAGCTAATTTAGATCTTGGATCAACTAATACATTAACAGTTACTACAGGATATGGAGATCAAAATGTAAAAGTATGGATAGATTTTAATGATGATTCCAATTTTACTAATGATGAAGTAGTAGTCGCTAATTTTGTGATTGCACCTGGATCTGCAGCTGGTGTTTATACAGAAATTGTTGATTTAGTAATTCCTTCAGATGCAACAGAAGGAGCGCATAGAATGCGTGCAAAATCAAATTGGCAAGCACCTGTACCAGATAATGCTTGTGAAGAAACTCAATATGGGGAAACAGAAGATTATACTGCAAATATTGGGACTTTAGGTGTTAATGATAACGAAATTTCAAGTTCAGAATTAATTATTACTTCTCAAGATAATAATAATTTTGAAGTAATATTAAACACTAGTTATGATGGAAAAGTATATGTAGCAATTTACAATATGCTTGGACAACAGTTAGGGTTTAAAATAGCACAAAATGAAGGTGGAGTTTATAAAATGAACTTAAATCTTTCAAATGCTGCTACTGGAGTTTATCTAGTTAGAGTAGGTGGTCAAAATACGACTACCTATAAAACAGGAAGAGTAATAGTCAAATAATATACTATTATTAATACATAAAAAAAGCGTCTTCAATTAATTGAAGACGCTTTTTGTTTATTATAGGATTATAATTATTAGTTAATAATAACCTTTTTAATAGTTTCAGAATTATTTGAACTCACTTTTAATAAGTAAACTCCTCTTGAAAAAGAGGTTGTATTAATTTGCTTCTTGTCAGTTGTAAAAGTATCTTGAAATACTTCTCTTCCTAATAAATCATATATTGTGATAGAACCATTGTCAACTATTGTTGAATTTTGAACCCATAATACATCATTTGCAGGATTTGGATAAACTGTTAAGCTTTCAAATACATTAGAGTCTGTAGATAACATATCCCATCTGTCCTCAGCAGGTTCTCCACCCCAAATTATTGTTGCTAAATATGGATTGTCTATAAATGGATTTCTATTTCCATATTCAGTTTCTAAATACGGGTTGTGTTGATCTTCATATTCATTTACAGGATCATCAATATTCCATTGTAAATAAACTTGAAGCATTTCGTTACTAGATTGCGTAGCACCAGAACCATTTAAAGAAGGTAAACAACGGGTTCCATAACGAGTATACATATACATCATCATTCTTGCAGTATCTCCTTTCCACTCATCACCAGGGTACCAATTACTACCAGCATTTCCTGCATTACCAGAACCATCTCCAAACTTACGATTACCTCTATTACCATTCATTTGTTGATCACTAGCTCTTAAATTGTGTGGATCTGCAATGATACCTATAGAGCTATTGCTTGCGCTTCCCATTTCAGGATCTGCATTAGATCTTGCAAAAACGTGCTCTCTATTATATTCACAATTTGTACCTCCAAAATCATCCTTATCTCTTGATCTATCTGTTGTACAAGTTCCAGTATTATCATATCCATAAATTAATAATACCTCTGTAGTATTATCTGGATTTTCATCTGTAATCTTCATGGTATCTCTAACATCACCATAGGTAAAAGTTGCATTTGTAATTGCAATTTTAGATTGTAACTCTAAATATAAATCTTGTCCAGTTAAGGTTAAATCAACATCATCATAATAAGGTTGTTGTGCAAAAACATTTTGTACAATTAAAATTAAGAGTAATAGTGTAATTTTTTTCATTGTTTTGTGTTATTTTGGGTTAATTGTTTTTTTGTAATAATGCCATGTAGAATCCATCAAATCCACTTTCGCTAGGAAATACTTTTTCTTCTTTTACAAATTTAAAATCTTTTCCGGATTCTCTTTTTAAAAATGCTTTTACCTGTAATTCATTTTCTGAAGGTAAAATAGAACAAGTCGCATAAACAATCTGTCCACCAGGTTTTACCATACGAGAATATGAATCTAAAATTTCTTTTTGGGTTTCCTTTATACGTTCCAAAAATTCTGGCTGTAATTTCCATTTGGAATCTGGGTTTCTTTTTAAAACTCCGATACCAGAACAAGGTGCATCTATTAATATTTTATCTGCCTTACCAATTAGTTTTTTAATTACTTTGCTAGAATCGATGGTTCTTGTTTCAATATTATGAGCGCCACTTCTTTTAGCTCTTCTTTTTAATTCCTTTAATTTATTTTCATAAATATCTAAAGCAATTATTTGTCCTTTGTTTTCCATTAAAGCAGCTAAATGCAAACTTTTTCCTCCTGCTCCTGCACAAGTATCTACTACTCTTGATCCTGGTTTTGGATTTAAAAACTTAGCAACTTTTTGTGAAGAAGCATCTTGAACTTCAAACCATCCTTTTTGAAACGCATCGGTTACAAAAACATTGGTACGTTCTTTTAGTTTTAAAGCTTGAGGATGTCCTTTTAGAATCTCAGTTTCTATTTCTAAATCTTGTAAATTGTTTTGTAATTGTTCCTTGGTAGTTTTTAAAGTATTTACTCTTAAAACAACATCTGCAGTTTGATTTAAAGAATGAATTTCTTTATCCCATTTTTTGCCTAACTCAGCTACTCCTAATTCATCTAACCAATCTGGGATAGATTCTCTGTATTTTCTAATTTTAGATAGTTCATCAAATTTCCCCTTTATCTTTCTAGTTGGAGTATTTTCAAATTGTGGCCAATCTGGTATTTGAATTCCTTTTAAAGTTGCCCATACTGTAAAAAGACGGAATAAGTTAGTTCGATCAAATGGTTCTTTTACGTCCGCAATTTTTGAATAAAGTCGTTTCCAACGTACAATATCATAGGTAGTTTCAGCAATAAATCCACGATCTCTAGATCCCCAACGTTTATCTCTTTTTAATGTGTTTTTTAATACTTTATCTGCTTGTTTCTGTTCATTAAAGATAAGTTGAAGAGAATCAATAGCTGCAAATACTAAGTTTCGATGTAATTTCATGTGTCTATATTATTTTATTAAATCGGTCACATGCTGTTCGCTATTAGTCATTTTCTTTATATTAAAAAATTTTAACATGCTCGTTTCATAGTTTCTAAATAGTTTGCAAAGGTATTATAATAAGCTCTATCGATTTGTTTACTTTTGAAAAAAAATAACAATGCGAATTCCCCTTATAATTATATGCTCTATTTTACTTATTTCTTGTAGTAAAAATGTGTCAAAAAATTTTAGTTCAGTATCTATAGAACGTGTTTTTACTGATAGTTTAAGTATTCGAGCAATTGAACCGATGGATGTTAACAGAGTTTGGTTTGCTGCTAATAATGGGAAGGTTGGCTTGATAGATTATAAAACTCCAAAGTTAGCTACCATTAAATATGAAGACTCATTACTTAATTTTAGAGCAATTTCTTCTATTAATAATGCTGTATTTGTAATAAGTATAGAAAATCCAGGTGTTTTATATAAAATTGGATTCAAAGAAAATAATGCAACAAGCATAGAAGATGTTTATACGGAGAAAGGTAAAAATGTTTTTTATGATGCTATTAAATTTTGGGATGATAAAGAAGGGATTGCAATGGGTGATCCTATAGATGGTTGTCTTTCAATTTTAGTTACTAGGGATGGTGGTAATAATTGGACTAAGCTTTCTTGTGATGTGCTTCCTGAAATTATAAAAGGAGAAGCTGCATTTGCTGCAAGTAATTCTAATATATCGGTTTATAAAAAACATGTTTGGATTGTTACCGGTGGGAAGAAAGCACGTGTGTTTCATTCACCAGATAGGGGAGCAACTTGGGAGGTTTATGAAACTCCAATCATTCAAGGAAAAAGTATGACGGGTATTTATAGCGTAGATTTTATAGATGATAAAACAGGGATTATATTTGGTGGTAATTGGGAAGAGCAAGATTTTAATGAAGGCAATAAAGCCATTACTCATGATGGCGGAAAAACATGGAGTTTATTAAGTAATGGGGAAGGACCGGGTTACCGATCATCGGCTAAATTTATTCCAGGTACGCAAGGGAG
>TARA_R110000787_G_scaffold101149_8_pt1 | contig 13646 bp, 8 predicted proteins | sample TARA_R110000787 | Tara Oceans TARA_R110000787 (sample SAMEA4397920) | marine metagenome | biome: Polar Biome; feature: [DCM] deep chlorophyll maximum layer (ENVO:01000326); material: water (ENVO:00002006), including particulate matter (ENVO:01000060) such as... | depth 35 m
ACACGGTCAAGTGATTCAAAGTCGTTTCCAGCAGCAGTTGTAACATCTTCAAGGAGCATCTTGTTTACATGCTCAGCGTGGTGCTTACCCATTTCTTCTTTTAGGACTTGGCGAACATCGCCCATTCCATCATCCTTATCGGATAAGAACATGCTAACTTCAGATAGGTCGAAGGTGTGAGCAATAGTCTTAGGCTTTGCTGCAACATGTAGGAACTCCGGTTTACTGGTGTCCGGTAGTGTTGCATTCTCAGCAAGACCGCCACCCTTCTCAAAGGAAGCGCGACCAGTCAAGATTCTCCAACCACTTCTTTCCCACGGTTTCTTAGGTAGGATTGAAAAGGCGTTAAACTCTTGGTTCAACTGTGACCATACTTTACGACCATATACTGCCTGATAGGAACCCGCGGTAGTGGACATCAGAGGGCTGTCTGCCTTCAAAATGTCGCCACTTGAGTAGGTATATCCTGTCTGTGCTGCACCACCGTAGTAGTATCTCTCCATATCTTGAACTGTTCTTACATAATTTCGTGCCATGTCAATCACTCTCCCCTTAATGCTTTGTTAGCCAATCGGTGAACATCGTCCCACGACATATTAGCCATCTCTGCTGTTTCGGGAATATTTACTGTGCTGTGAGAAACGCTCTTTGCGATTGTTTCTCCACTTGTGGTTGCAACATTACTAATGCGCTGGTCAAGAGCAACAACAGCCTTCTGTAATTCAAGAAGAGGCTTGCGCGAATCGAATGATTTGCGAGCCTTTTGGTTCTTTGCAATTACCTGTTCTGCGTTTAGGCGGTCTGAGAAATAATTCCCAAGAGAGCCTTTGAATTGTTGTTCAGTTGCCGCGGCTTTGTAAACTTCATAAGCCGATTCAATATCGGATTGAGATACATTGCTCGGTGCAAGGTAGTCAGACTTAATGACATTTGTGTTTCCGCGAGGCGCGGAACCAAAGTCCATCTTAGGACGCTTGGATGATTCGCCTTCGCCTGCGCCTTCAAGAGAACCTTGTCCGCGGTGGTCGAAGCCGGATTGTCCGGGTCCATATCCTTTAGTCACACTATCAAAGTGAGCGCGAGCATCAGCAACATCATGTCCACCGGACTTTGCTGTTTGCTCAAGCCAGTTAAGATAGTCCATTGTTATCATTTCATCTGCTTTTGCTGTCATATCTTCACCATATCCAAACTCCTCGTCTTCGCCGCCTTCTTCTTCGTCGTCGTGTTCGGGGAGTGTGTGTTTCTTCTTAGGAGGTGCGTCGCTAAGACCTTCAAGACCAGCAGGCATTCCGCCTTCTTCGTCTTCTTCGTCTTCTTCGTCGCCGGTAAACATTGCATCTTTCTCTTCCATGTCTTTCTTGTCTTTCTTAGGAGGGAAAGGGTTGTCGTTTTTATCATCTTCCTCATCGTCTAATTTCTTAGATAGTCTTTCCAATACGCTTTGTAGTTCCATCATCGGGTCCGTCATAGTATCACCTGTTATGTCTTCCTTAAGAATACGAAATTGCGCTTCAGGGTTAATTCCCTTCTCACATATCGTTACCTCATGGAGTTCCATACGACGGATTTCACGGTAATCACCGCGGGTTGCGTCGCTTTTGTTGACACGCTCAAAGGCTTGACCGCCTATTGAGAACGACCGTAGGTTACCTTTACGGATTTCTGATGCTACTTCGCGGGCTTTTTCAATATCACCGCGTAATTTGATAACAACAAACATGCCGGTATCGTCTACTTCAGACTTCCAAACGCGTCCACCGCTATCGGTATATGCAGGAATCACAGTCCCTACTTGAATATTGGAATGTGCGAGTTGCACATTTCGGAACCCATCTGCTTTCATGAATCCGCCAAATGCGTCTTTCAATGCACTCCTTGTGATAAGGTCACCTTGCTTGTCTACCATCTCAACAGATGCGTAGCCTGCCACAATCAAATCCTCTCCTAATCCCTTAAGGACGAGAGGTGATGAGGTGGTCGGAGCAAGGATTGCCATCAAACCCCGTCACGCATTATTTGTATATTAAACGCGCGGTTTGGTTATAGTGATATTTCCACGATTATCTGTTGTGGCTTCTTCGCCTTCAGTAGTGCGAATACGAGTTGTTTTTTTCTTGGATTCCGCGGGCTTTTCTTTGTAGTCACGCGATGCAGGGTCAAAGTCAGGCATTGTATCATCGTTCATGTTTGAAGTTGGTCCACGCGGGGATTCAACATCAGCACTCGCGTAATCAATACCAAGCCCTTCAACACCTGTGGATGTTATCTTCTCTTTTGATACGCGGTCTAACATCAATTCAGCCATTTCAAGTCCGCGCTTAATTATCTCTTCTTCTTTAGGTAATATCTTCTTACGCTTTTTTGTATGACCTGCGGGGTGTTCAGGGTCAACTTCCCTTTTCAGCAATACTGTTGCTATTGGACTCCAATACATTCGCATCTCTTCTGCTAATTTGTATAGATAATTACCATCCCACATACTTTCTTTCGCGTCTAACACCCACCCTTCATCATATTTCTCTACCGTGTATATCACTTCGTCGTTAAGTGCAGGGAACTGTATGTGAATACATCCTTTCTTCAAACGCGTCTTATGAGGGATTTTGAAATCTCCTTCTAAGACATATAATGATTCAACACTATCTGCTGCTTGGGGATGTCCATCTCTGTTGATACGCGCTGAACGAATAGTATATATCGGGTATTCATCATTTGTGCTTGTAACACCTGTGCAGAATATACTAACATATTCCCCTTTGTCGAATCCTCTTGGGCCTTTCGCGCTACCAACATCCATGTAATGTTGTTCTTCATACTCAACAGCACGCGCACCATAGTGTTCAGGGTGCATTATAGGACCAACGCCTATTCGATAATTAGTGCCTTTACGGTCAAGAACAATAACATCTATTTTCTTTTCCTTGCTCATACGAACCCATTTAGGGTGGCGTATCTCACCTCTCATGTAAGTTCCTTCCGCGTCTCTTAATAGAATATCAGCACTTGATTCTTCGCGCAAAAGAGATATTACATGAGGCATTCCTACATCATCGGTGCGTTTTGTGTTATATGGTTCAGGCATTTTGATATGCACCGAGGATTCAAAGTGCGCGCGTAGGTGTCTTACTCTGTCTTTAGCGGGCATATTGTGTGTCTTTTCATCTGCGGCTTCAAGCAAATCAATGAAATATAATCTCTTTTCGTCAATGACTGCGTGAACTATGAAGTCTTTATCATTCACTTTAGCCATCTCTTGCTTCATATCATCTGTCAATTCAACCAGTTCCATGTCAGCATTATACGCTTTCGCTTTCTTACCTTTCTTTTGTAAAATGATAGGTTGACCTTCAGGTATATGTGAAACAACCCAATCACCACTAAAGCCGCGCAGGTGTTTCAAATCACTAAGGTCGAAGATTCTATGCATTGATTTGATAGGAACAGGTCGCCCATCATCTTTGTAAATCAGAGTATCATCTGTTACTCTATCTGAACAGTATTGAAAATACTGCGCTGAGTTTCCTAAAGCCGCATCCATTGCTTCTTGAGAAGCCGCATGGTCCATATTCAAACCTTCACCAGCAGGTAAAGATTCACCCGTATTCAATACGAGTGGTTGTGGTTCGTTACTATATGATACTGTATCATCATAATTAGTCATACCCGGCTCACAATGGGTTAGTAATTGGGGATGCACACAATTAATATGTTGAGACTTTGGTTGGTGAAATAAATTATGCTTAGGTTCATCAACCAATAAGTTGAGAGGTCTATGGCGGAAAGTCATTGATGGGTTTATTTCTGTCCCCATCTTATCGCGCGATGCTAAACAAGTCGCAACAGCAGGCATTGTGGCTACTGATGGATGTCTGCCACCAATGGGTAATTCTGTTAGTTCAGCCGGAACCTCGCCTCTGTTTGTATTTGTTTTAGTCTCTTCTTGTAAAGCACCGAAGATAGTTTTCAAACGCTCCGGTAGTTTTGCCATAGTCTTACTACTCGCTAATAATCTGAATTGGTCTTCTCCTCGAATAGCATAAGCACTACCTTGAGTTTGCCCTTTAACATCTTGTAACACAGCACTCAACGCGCTGAGTTCCCTCTTCATACTAAGATGCGCATTTTTCTTCCCACCATAATCATAATGATGCACACTCTCTCCACCACTCATCAAAGGCATAGTCATACCATCGACTATTGCTTCACCCTCATGATGGTGACCGCCCTTGTGTGCATATCGCGCATGGCGTAATTTTTGGTATTGTTTATCACTAACAGGTTCGCCACTTGTTTGCTCATGGGGCCAATAACGCGCGAATAATCTCTTTATTAATTCTTCATTACTGTTTTTACTCTTACAAGATGCGCGCACCTTATCCAATGTTACTTGAGCGATTTTGTAATCTCTTTCTAATTCAGGGTCTTGATGTCCTATGTCTCCGTTGATAAATCCTTCTAACACTTCCCCACCAGTAGGTCTTTCACCTTTTGACTCATGACCTAAGAAATGCTCTTTAGCATTATGTAATGGTTTATCACCAACGCTGAAAGCCAAACGCTTTACTTTGTGATTAACTAATGAATCTATTTCATCCTGTGAAATTAATTTTTTAACATCAATACTTGATACTGTTTTTCCATCGCGAGCCATGCACGACACCTTCCCATTTTCTAAGAAGTCTCTTTTCTCTTCTGGACTTCTATTGCGCATAAACTTTTCACTTAATTCATACACCATTGATGCGTCAGCGCGGGTTTGATTATTTTCTCTCGGAGTTCCTGTTTTGAAACTATCAGGTCGCCCATGCTGTATTAGTCTCTTGAAGAAAGGATATGCTAATTTAGTAGCATTATGCATTTGAGCATATTGAATTATTTCATCCATCTGTTTTTCACTATAAGAAGGACTTGCATTGTAACCTATTGACTTATGCGCGTAATCCATTTGCTCTCTTAATGTCTTTTGAAGTAATTCAGTTTGAATCTCGTCTCCTTTGTTCGACGCGTCTCTTATTCTCAATCTTAAATCATGAGCCATTCCTTGATAATGTTCTTCGGGAGAGGGCGCGATAATGAATGCGCGTAAGTTTTCATCATCATCAAACATATGACCGTGTGTTGCAACAAGTTTTTTATTTGCTTCAGTATCATCCGTTTTCGGTTGTTTCTTTAATTCCCCCCAAGTCATACCATCAGCGGCGTGCCAGTTATCGCGCATAAACTCTTTCAATTCACCAGAACCCGCTAAATTATTCTTCCTAATAGGGTTAAGTTTCATCACACCTCCCTCTTGTTGAGAGATTTGCGCTTGGTCGTATTCGTCTTTGTAATACGCATTTAACCCACTTGTCTCCTCCTTACCTGTTAACTCTTCAACCATTTGATTTCCATCAGGGCGACCTAACACATCTTTGTGCTGCTTGGCTTTGAACTTCTCAATATCTAATTCACCATTTTCATCAAATAGATTTTGAAATTGCTCAATATCTTTCTCACTAATTGTTGTTGGACTATGATGCCCGTCTGCGAATAAAAGATTCTTACGACCTAACATTTCTGATACATCATCATCGGTTACATTTGTATTAAGTGAAAAATCATAAAGACCTTTATTCCTTTTTGCCTCTTTCAAATCAGAATACACTTGCTGCATACTGTGGAATGTGCGACCGTCATTTTTTTCTCGCTCCGCGGCGAGTCGCTGTGTTTTGATAGTTGAAAGAGCGTGAGTAGTTAAATTATCATTAAGCCGTCCTGATTTCATTTCAGGTGATAGAATAGCACCCAACGGGAAATCTAAGTTAGCAGTCATTAGAGAAGTAATGAAATTGAAGCCCGGTGATGCGGGGTATCTTTCTTTATCAATAGTATCTTCCCATTCTTCTTGCGATTCTGTTGAATCCATACCGGGTAATTTCATAGATTCTTGTGTTAATTGAGTATGAGTTTCAGGTTTATTAGGGTTTGATTCATACGCGGGTATCTCAACCTTCTTTCGAGTTTTGCCATTCTCATCAACATTATCCAACGCTTTTTCATGTCGTGTCTGTTCAACCTGACTCATACCCTGCTTATTCATGACGACTATCATTGATTTTTTATGTTGTATTCTTGTAGCGTCACTCATGTCTTCTGTATAACCCCAATTCTGCATAATAGCCGTGGTGTCTATCTGCTTCTTACGCCGTGGGTTTGGAGTTTTGCGCGTGTCTGGTTGAGTCACAGTTGGTAAAATCTTAGTTTCATCATCATAAGCAAACAAGACACCCGGTAAGGCTTGGTCAAACGCGTCTGATACTTCATACCACCCGCGTCCCATAGAACCAAAGCCATCAACTAACGAATGTATTACTTCATCAAGAGGTGTGGTTTCAAACTCCGGCTCTTCAACACCTACTTTGAAATTATGATTTATTAGTTTATGAGTATGGTTATAATTTGCTATCATTCCAAAATGCTCTGCTGATGAGTATTGATGTTCCGCGGTAGCAACAATATGATTCTGCAACAATTCAACATCTTCCTCACTCATCAAATCCCTTGCAACTGCAAGTTTGAAATTGGGGATTTTTTCTTTACTCATTGCGCGTATGTTATTACTCTTCTCTTCGCCTAACACTTGCCGCATCATATCATCATAAGCGTCTTCATCAAAACCACCAAATTGGATTTCCCAACCCTCATCAGTCCCTTTTGGATTGTTTTTGAATCCTTCTCTTTTCCCTATTATAGAACGCGGACTTATGTAATCTTTCCATTCATCGCCTACCTTCTGTCGTTTTACTTCGGAGTTTTGAAATCCCGCCATTACTTTATCACTTGGTCGCCCTGCTACTAAAGACGGTGATGAAGTATTTACATTCCCTGAATACAATTGAAATAATGCCTGATTAAACAACTTCATATTACGACTGATGAATCCTCGCGCGTGTTGTAACGGTCGAAATGCTTCATCGAGTTGTTTATCTTCAAAATGTTGCCCTCTTACAAATCGAGTAGAAGTCTCTTCTTCTATCCGTTGCGCTCCTGCACCATCAAAAAACCACTCTAACGCCTTGAGTCCATCTTCGTAATCAAGCATGGCGACACCAAGCATAGCAGGGAAAACACCCATTTCTCTACCCCTGTGTTCTTTCACAGTTTGGCCCATATTCTTTTCATGATTCATCTGACCTGTATCTTCATCATACATTTCATCAAACACAACATCTCTTGGTATTCCTCTCAATTCATACATTTTATGATGAATGAATGCGCCTTCGGAGGGAACTTGAGCATTTGGGAACTTTTTTTGGTATTCTTTAGCGTAGTTTTTGTATGCTCTTGCGCGTAATTTTTCATGTGTGGCTCCTGATTCATCCCACGGCCCAAGTATTAAAGGATTTTTAGCAGCCATAGGCATATCCTTTTCTGCTTTCACCATTGCATCATCTAACTTACCTCTCCTGTGATGATAAGTATCTCCTATCAGTTTGAATGCGAGTGGGAATGCAGAATGATAATTAGGAAGATGTTCTGTTGTGTGAAACAATCCAACTCTTTCTAAATGATGTTTTTTATGCGATTGATATTCCGCACCATGACTTCTTTTACTTGAAAACCGCCATCTATATGCCTTCTCTAATAACTTTCTGCGCATCTTGGGATTGTCCGCAGACTCATTCCACTCACCAATATCGAAGATTTTATGCATAATTCTTTCATGCGGCTTGCCGCGAATTGATTTATTAGCACTACGATGTCCCTCTTTGAATGCGCGTTTATGCGCTCTTTCACCTATGGTGGCTTTTAATCCACCTTCCGCTTTCGTTCTCTCTATCTCAACTGCTTTGTTAAGAAAGTCTTCCACACCATTTACATGACGAGGAACTGCAAAACCGTGATTCACTAAATTGTTTTTACTAAACATTACATCGGCGGCTTCATTCAAAGCGTCCGATTTCTCAACGAAGCGCGCTTGGATGTAGTCACTCATTACGCGAGTATGATAGCGATGTGCATTGTCTTTAGACACATTTCCACCACCTCAATAATAATCAGTTAAGTTGTATGCTCCAACGGGGTTTTTGTCAGACTTGTCCCCTTCGCTATTTTCATGCGCGGGTAAAGCGTTGTCGTGAGATGAGTGTTGCATAGCATCCAAGTTGATTTCTTCTTTCTTAGGGTCTGTTCGCTTTACATCTTCAACTACGGCATGGCGTTGATTGGTGTCAAAGTAGCCTGTCTTGACAGCCTCAACACCTGTTACATTTTGAAACAAGTTGCCTACTTTTGTATCAAACTGGTCTGCGATTACTTTTGCTTCTTTAAGAAGTGCTTCTAAATCCGGTGCTTTTTCACCTGCTTCAACTTTCATTGGCTTCATTGGTCTACTCTCCTACCTTCTGCTTCTGCGGCTGTGTTAGCCATCATGTGAATATCTTCCCAACTCATTTCATGCCAATCTTCATTTGTGTCTGGCATAGATATTCCCATTGACTCGCTCATATCTCTCGCGGCTTTGGAAATTACTTCATCTCTATCGCCGCGTAATGGGTCGCCCCATACATCTTCACTTGCGGGAGTAACTGCTTTTACAAATCCTGATTTACGGAGCATTGCTTGTGGGTTAGATACTTGCTTGCGCAACATTCCTAATTCAGCATCCATGCTCTCCATCTTACCTATGAGTGCTTTCATTAACATCATAGCGTCTGCTTCTTGAGACAAAGTGCGTCACACCTGTCCTTGCTTCTTGAAAACGCCACCGATTCTATCCGGTCCAACATACCCCATTGGGCGCGAGTTTCCTTTAGCAATGACATTCTCAATACTGTTATACTGAGCAACAGGGAAACCCCCTGCAAACTGCTCATTAGGACCGAATGGATTATTATTTTCTGTTTCGGATTTGTATATTGCAGTTACATCATCCGCAAGATAATCGCTTGTGGTTTGAATACTACGAAGGAATTGTTCTGCTGACACAAGGTCATTATTAGACAAGGCTATTTTGAACTCAGCCATAGCGGATTCTAACTTACGCACCATTGGGTCCATCTTCTTTACGCGGTCGCTCATGAAATAGCCCATTACTGCGCAACCTTTGAAGGTATCGCATCAAAAGCCGCTTTCTTTGTTTTTACTTGTAGGGTCTTTCGCTGCTTCAACCGCATCAAGAGCCTGTTCTGTAACACTCTTTTCTGCTCCGCGTTGATTCTTCTTTGTAGTAGGCGCGCCTTGTAAATGAGTTTCAGATGAAATTGGCGCGGGACCGTTATCACGCTGACCTGTTCCTTCTCCAAGTCCAACCATTCCAGCCTTCTCCATCATCATGAGTTCCGAACCACTCCTTGCTCTCTCATCTGGCTCACTTGTAAGAACTTGTCCGCCACCCTGTTGAGGTGGCATTGGTCCACCACCCGGAGGCATTCCACCTTGTTGAGGCGGCATTCCACCTTGAGGCGGCATTCCTCCACCACCCGGAGGCATTGGCATTCCACCTTGAGGTTGCATAGGAGGAGGCATTCCACCACCCGGAGGCATTCCTCCACCACCCGGAGGCTGTTGCTGTTGAGGTTGAGGTTCAGGTTTACTATACACAAATCGTATATCGCTACCAGAATCTTCTGTGAGGTCTGCTTGGAATCCAAGTTGTTGCATACGCTGTGCGATATTTACTTCTTGTTCGTCTCGTTTAAGACGCGTAACTTCATCTTCTTCTTCATTCGGATAAAGTGTTAATTCCCACTCATCAACACCCATCTCTTTCAATAGGCGCGGGAATAAGTTTTTTGAATATATTTTTTGCCCGTATTCAACAGCGCGATTAGTGACAAGTATTTGCATACCTTCGTTATTCAAACCGCCAGACTTGCCAGCATCCATCATGAATATGCTTGATACACCATAAAAAGCAGCGATGCGCATACGAACTTCATCGCGGATTGCGCTATATTGCATTTCATCGAGAGTGTCCATGAAGCGAACAAACTCGACTTTACCGCGACCCGAAGCAGACTCAATGCCTATCTTCGGAATATAATGAGGGTCGCGCTCCATCTTTTCTTCTGCACCTTTCCAGAATGAAGCAGTTGATTGAATGTTATCTGTTGTTATTGCAAGAACACCGCGAGGAATACGCCTCTTTTGATATGCAAGATAAATATAATTATCCATCGCTGTTAGCGTTTGAGCCTGTCTCCACATAGTAGCGACGGGGCTGCGACCATACAATTTAGAAGGATTGAACTTACTTGTGTGTAAAATCTCTCCGTCAATATAATACTGTGTCTTTCCTGAACCGGCTGTGTTGATATAATGAACATCTTGTAATGGTAATCTGCATTCATCACATTTCGTATAATCGCCGTTATGAGGGTATGTTTTGTCACGATGAACAGGACATATGAGATACCTGCCACCTCGCGAACCTCTCTTATCTGCAACAATTCTCATGAAGGTAGGGTCGCCACGCATGACTTCCTTGATTCGGAAAAAGGATATGTCCCCATCGTCAGGGTCAATGAAGTATTCTTTAATGAGAATGAGAAACGCGTCGTCAACAATATCTAAATCCCATTCAATTTCTCGCATAACATCCATGAATGATTGGTCCATAGCGTTTCGCTGGTCTAATAACCAGCGAGGGTATAGTATTTGGTCAACATCAGGAGAACCAAACTCTTTGTTACCACATAATGTGCAAGATTTAACAGTATCATGTTTATATTCTTCTTTGCAGTTGGTGCATTGTTTATGAAACTTCTTTTGCCAATAATGACCACGACGGAAGACTTCTTGGCAAAGTGTATTAATCGTAGTTCTTAACACAACTGATTCTTGAACGGTTGAATAAAGTGCAGGAATACTAACACCTTGAACGAGAACCGGCTCTTGAATACCGCTTTTCCATAGCGGCATGATTGGCTCAGGCGTGGTTCGTCGTCTGAATGGTTTCGAGAGTGAAGATAAAAATCTGCCTACCATACCTTTGTCTTCAGCCATCAAATCAACCTCTCTATACGGTGCGCGTCGTCCACAAGGCGGATAACTTCGTTATCCCGTTGTCCCCATGCAAGAACTTCAGCCTCTTCAACCTTCCACTCTCGGAGCAATTTCTCACGCTCTTCTGGAACATCCTTCCAATTTTCCCACTTAACAACACGATACAATTCATCTCTCCTTGATTTAACAAGGTCGCTTTTACGACCTCTCATGTCAAGTAAATGCAATACTGCGCTTGCTTGATTTTTTTTCATTTGAAGATGCGGGCCGATTCCTTTGAGTAATTTACGCAGGTCGTCCGCGCCATAAAATTGAAGTCTGTGTTGTGAGCGTGTGCTTGTTTTGTGAACCTTCAAATCTGTTTGAAGGACACCGCAACCTAACGCTTTGTATAGATTCTCGCAATGGATTTTTCCACGACCTCCTGTTGCAACAAACCCTGCTCTTGGTTCTCCGCGTTTAGTGATAGTGATGTAGCCGTCAGCGTCGAGGAAACCTGCCGCATAAGCCCATATATCTTTCACAATTACAAAATCATCACGAATTAACCCGTAATTTGTTCCAATTTTTTCAATATCATACTCTATTCCATGAATCTTTAGTATAGATGCCATTTTACGAATAGAGAGATTTTTTGGAGAACCAATTGAGTTGTAAATCTCGTTGGAAGATAACGGACCTCTCTTTTCTAACAAATCACTTGTGCGCGTAAGCCATATCGCTTCTTGCTTTTTGATATTGTCAATTGAATGTAACGATGATTTCCATTCTTTTTTCGCATCTTTTCTCATTTGATTGGCTTGCAACCACATTTCCAATTGATTATTGTCAAAATCACCTTCAACTTTCGCTAATTTTGAAATGACATCATTTGCTTTTTCCCATGTTGAACATGCGCGTCTTAGAGCATACTCGCGATTGTTTCCATGTTTCCTCAACGCTTGTAAGTCTCTATCGGAAATACCAAGAGAGCGTATCGCTGATAGATGATTATCGCACCAAGATAAAGATTTGAGAGTTGTATTGACTTCTTCTTTCTTTGCTACGCGTATTGCTTCTATCGCAAGGTCAATATCATCACGCATATTTTTTTTGATTCTTCTCGCCATACGCAACTCTTTCACCATTGATTCAGCGTCTTTACCAAACATAGATTGAAACCAACCGTTATGAGGCATAGCACTCTTTAGTTGTTGAGTAGGTAGTTGAGTTTGTTGTTGTTGAACTACTTGAGCAATTTGTTTTTCTTTTTCTTTTTCTTCAACATCATCAGGTTTTGGTGGCTCTGCACTACCGGCTAATTCACCACCACCTTCAGAGATAGTTGTTGAGCCATCGCCCATTTTACCACCTTGAATAGAACCTGCATTCTTCAATAACATTTCAAAGACCTTTTCGATAGGGTCGTCCTTGAGTATAGAACCTGTCCACATCTTAACAATTCCACCTCTTTAGTGACGCACCTTTCGGTGTTAGTTTACCCTTTTTAGAAGTTGCACCTTTCATTCCACCCATACGAGCGCAAAATGATTTGCGACGCTTGGCTTTCTTAGAGCCGGGTTTGAGTTTACTTGGTTTGGTTGTGACCGGAGGTTTGAGATTTGCCCCCGACTTGCGTTTCGCGGCGGCTCGACCTTTCGCGTTCAACCCACCTTTGGGACTGTGCTTCTTAGGATTGTAACCGTGAAATGGTTTTTCTTTCTTAGCCTTTATCACTTCTAAAGCAATTTCAGCAGGGGTGCAACAGTCACAGTATTCGTAATTCAATCAATCAACCCCAACATTAAATCATCAAGGTCAACCACGCGTTCACGGAACTCAGTAGTTCCCCAATGCGCTAACGCGAGAGCAATCGCAAAATCATCATGCCGCCCGATGCTATCCAACTTGCCCTTCTTCGACATGCCGAACATAAGTAGTTCCCGTTCTAACTCGCTCATAAGTGTTCGGGAGTTCTCATCGCCCCACGGTAATCTCATCTGCTCTTTCTCAAATCGCATAACCAACCCCATGAGAAGCGATTCTCGGCGTTGGCGAGTTGATATAAAGGTCTTAATTGGAAGGTCTGTGTCCGCGCGTAATTCAGTAGCGAAGACTCGCTGAAAGTTGTTAGCCTCAAGTTCAATCACATCAGGAGCAAACTTAGCATTGAGTTTTTGAATCTCCATAATCTGTGTTCGGAAATCCATATTCTTTCTGCGAACCACATGAACTAATTCAAGAAGTTCAGGATTGGTGGATGGGCGACGAAGCACCACCATAACTGTGTAGTCAGCCGACCTGTCTGATGAAATAGCAGGGTCCCAACCGACAAAGTATTGGTCGTCAGGGTCGCCATTTGCGCGATTGATGATTCTCAAGTCGTTGTCTTTAGCGGCTTGAAGAACTAATGATGGGAATAAACTGCTCATATCATCCATAGGCTCACACAGGTATTCGCGAGCGAATGCGATAGCAGGCATATCGTTTCTGCGCGCATCAAGTGATTCTAAATCCCATCGCTCCGGCCAAAGAGCAACACCTTTAGTATTGATAGCAGGATATGTTTCAACGAGGTAACCTTCACGCGCTTCTAATTCTGTGTAAAGGTCAGTCGGGGTAAACGGAGTCCCGACAATCATCAGTTTTGATGTGTGGTGGAGTGTAGGAACAAGAAC
>TARA_R110000787_G_scaffold286427_2_pt1 | contig 13621 bp, 10 predicted proteins | sample TARA_R110000787 | Tara Oceans TARA_R110000787 (sample SAMEA4397920) | marine metagenome | biome: Polar Biome; feature: [DCM] deep chlorophyll maximum layer (ENVO:01000326); material: water (ENVO:00002006), including particulate matter (ENVO:01000060) such as... | depth 35 m
GGGGAGTGAGTACGACAGAGTATGTTATATTATTAATAGGTCCAGAGCTTTTCTGTTAAACAGAAAAAACTTCTATACAGCTATTACTCGCGCACGGTCGCATGTAACAGTTATTACAGATCAAGATGCATTAGGCATGAGCCTTAATAGAAAAGGCGATAAATAATAATGATCATTTTCTTAAACGGACCTCCAGGAGCAGGAAAAGATACAGCAGCAACAATCATACGTGACTGTCTTACTAGTTGTGTCGATTATAAAATAAGTTCTCCCTTAAAATTAGGTATAGCATCTTGCTTGCAAATTAATGGTGACATTATAAGAGCATGTAAAGAAGACAAAGATGTGCCAGCAAATATCTTTAATGGACATACATATAGAGAGTTACAGATATCACTATATAAAGACTTCTTCCTAAAAAACTTCCCTGAGACTATCTTAGCAGACATAGCAGTAAGGCGACTAAAATTAACAATAGCTAAGTACATTACTATTTCCGATGCTGGCATGACACAAGAACTAAAAGTAATACAAGATTACTTTGGTCATAATAAATGTGCACTGCTAGAAATAGATAGACCTAAACATACATTTGAAGGTGACATTAGACAGTGGATTGATCCTGATATGTCATTTAAATATCGTGATAAAATAGTTAATAAACATGATAAAGAGCTATATAAAATACAAATCACACGAGTACTACAAAAATGGGGATGCCTACTAGATGACTGAGATAACAGAAGGCTGGTTAATGAAAGAATTTACTGCAAGAGCTAAAGCATGTCAGCTTAGTGCTGATTGCCTTGGTAGCGGTAAGTTAGACAGTGAAATTGTTATCATATCAGAAGCTCCTGGTGTCCAAGAAGTATCACAAGCTATGCCATTAGTAGCAGGAGCAGGTAAGCATCTATGGTCTGCGTTACGTAGTGTAGGTGTTACACGAAAAGATTGCTACACAACTTTTGTTGTCAAAAAACAAGTAGTACTCGGCAGTGATCCCAAAGATAAAAACCCAGTAAAGAAATCAGAAATTGAACATTGGGAAGGACTACTAGATTGGGAATTAGATTGTCTGCCTAATGTAAAATATATTATTTGTTTAGGAAATCTATCATTACATGCCATTACTGGTGAGTATGGTATTTCTAATTGGCGAGGATCAGTTGTTGATTGCTTAGTCGGCAGAAAAAGAAAACTTGTCAAAATGTTATGTACAAACAATCCTTCACACATTCTACGTAACTTGGCTATGGTGCCTATGTTTAACTTTGACATCAATAAACTAAAAAGGGTCATCGATGGGACATTTAAAAAGCATGAAGTTAAAGGACTTATTAACCCAACTTTCGATGAAGCTATGGAAGCCATTCAACAGGTTGAAGATGATGAAGCTCCAATCTCCATTGATATTGAAATCATTGCCAATGAAACTGCATGTATCGGATTTGCTAACAATGCATACACAGGAACTTGCATTAACTTTCGTGACGGAAGCAGCAATAGGTATAGTGTGGAAGAAGAATGCTTACTGCGTAAAAGATTACAACGACTATTTCATAATCCAGAAAAAAGGTTTATAGCACAAAATGGTTCGTTTGACTGTGGCTGGTTAGGTTATAAGGATAGAATAGATGTACCTAAAATTTGGTTCGATACATTACTCGCTCATCACACCTTGTACCCACGGATGCCTCATAACCTTGGGTATCTCACGGCGCAATACACGGATCATCCTTACTATAAGGACGAAGGTAAGACTTGGCGTGAAGGTGGAAACATTAATCAGTTCTGGGACTACAACATCAAGGACTGTTGTATCACTTGGGCCGTTCATGCTGCTATTAACAAGGAGCTTAAAGCACAAAAACTTAGTACCTTCTTCTTCAACCATGTGATGAGACTGCAACCTCATCTAGTACAAATGCAAATAGGAGGCATCAAAGCAGACATTATATTAAAAGATATAATTGCTGCCGATTTAAAAATAGAATTAGAGGAAATGTTAGATGAGTTCCATAAACAAGTCAGAAATGTTACTGGTGACGAATCTTTTACACCTAACCCTAAATCGCCTAAACAACTTAAAGACTTGTTCTTCAACTACCTTGGCCTTGTTGGACGAGGAAGTAGCACAAACAAAGACAATCGTCAACGAATGCTTGACAATCCTAAAACAACTGAAGAACAAAAGTCTATCCTCAAACTATTAAACAAGTATCTTACAGAACAAAAATTCTATAGTACTTATGCACAACAAAAAGTAGACCCTGATGGTAGACTTAGATGTGAATACAAACAGTTCGGAGTACAGTCAGCACCAGGAAGACTTAGTTCTTCAGGAGTAATGTGGGGTTCAGGAATGAATCTACAGAACCAACCTCACAGAGCATATCCTATGTTCGTATGTGATGAAGGGTACATGCTAAGTTACTTTGATTTACGACAAGCAGAAGCTAAAGTTGTAGCATACTTATGGAATGTAGAAGGACTAATAGAAAACTTTATTAAAGCAGAAACAGAAGAAGGATTCGATGTGCATAGAGGTAATGCTTCACGAATCTTTCAAGTTCCTTACGACGAAATACCAGCAACAGATTGGGATGAGAACTTGTTACCCACTCGTAGATACCTTGGCAAGCGTTGTGTTCACGGACTTAACTATCGTATGCAAGCACCTAAACTTGCTGAAGTATGTAACATTCCTATGCAACAAGCATTCGAAGCGTTTGCTAGTTATCATCGGGCCTTTCCAGAAATTCAAAGAGGATGGACAGATACAATTAATACTGTCAGAGAAGAACGACAATTATTCAGTCCGTTAGGACGTAGGCTTATTTGGTTAGAAGCATTAGATGAAAACTCATTCGACTCTATCATAGCATTCAAGCCACAGTCTACTATCGGAGACAAAGTATCAGCAGTTATCTATGAGTGTGAAGAAGATAATGAATGGCCTACAGAAGCTAGGATGTTACTCAATGTCCATGATGCACTTATTGCTATACATAAGCCAGAAGATAAAGATGTAGTACAACGTGTTATGAAGAAACATGCTGAAGCACCAATCATAATACGAGGTACACCAGTATCTATTGGCACAGACTTTAAACAATCAATGCCTGGAGAAGATGGAGTACACAGATGGTCAACACTAAAAGAAGTATAAAAGAAATAGATGGAAGTGAAATTGTATCTACAATAAGAATAGGCATGAGTTTTGGAGAAGATGAAGACCATGATGTAGTATTACATATGACTTCTCCAATGGAGGAGATTAGATGGGACACAAAATTGGAAGATATATACCCATTTAAGGAGCTAAAAAATAATAGACTAGAAGCTGATGATTGGTATATAGAAGAATGTAAGATGCATAGTAAAGAATTACTCCAACAAATGATGGAATTTATTATGAACATGAAACAGAAGCATGAACTATAAAAAGCTAATACCACAAGATTCATTCATAGGACAGTACTTAGAGTACATGTCTTATGTAGAGACAGCAGAATCATATGATTTCTGGTGTGCATTGTGGGCAATAGGAACAGGAGTTGGTCGTGAAGTATTTGTTAATCGTCCTAACAGCCCTGTTTTTCTCAACTGGTATATTATACTGGCAGCAGAATCAGGAACAACAAGAAAGAGTACTGCTGTCTCGTCAATCGCTAAACTTGTTGAACAACATCATAGTATTATTAAAGGCAAGACAAGTCCAGAGAATCTCGAACTATACTTGCATGATAAAAGTAAGGAAACTGGAACAGCAAGTGGTACGTTTGCAGTTGGGGAACTCGTCACAATACTAGGCAAAGAAGGGTATATGAGTAACATGCCTGGATTATTGACAGACTTGTACGAGTGCCAAGAATACAGAACTAGTCCTGGTACTATTGCAATGGGAAAACTAGAACAACGTAATGTTTATGTTACCTTTTTATCTGCATCAACTCCTGCTTGGCTTGTTACAGCAATCAACCCATCAGTTATTGAAGGTGGGTTTACTAGCAGAGTTATCTTTGTTGTTGATGAATCTCGAAAAAGAAATATAGCTTGGCCTAAAGAACGTGATAAGTCATTGTGGGAAACTCTTACTACTACGTTTACTGCTCAACTATCAGAAGCGAAATCAGTTGGAGGTATTACTATTAGTACTGGAGGATTAAAAAAGTTTACTAACTGGTACAATACCAGAGCCACCCATACTGATCCTTTCATGGCTTCCTTTGAAGCTAGAGAAGATGATCACTTGTTGCGAGTGGCTGCTTGCCTAGCTATTAACGATAAAACATATGAGTTACAAAGTACTCACATTGGGCTTGCAAGTAAAATTATTGCTAACGTCAAGAGAGGAGCCAATTCTCTTTTTGGAGGAGACATTACGTATCAAAGTAAAATGGTGACAGCAGTCAGTAGGATAAGAGAAATCTTAATAGATGCTGGAACTGATGGCATCAAGCATTCAGAATTACAACATAAGATACAACGTAAGTTAGACGCTACTGATCTACGAATGTTAATGGATGTCATGCATGAGTGTAACATGATACAAATGTTTAAAGTTAAGAAGGCTACATTCTATAGAGCAACACAGACAATCAACAAGTTGAATGTTAGTTCTGAGATACTTGCAAAGCTGAACCTGTAGGATTCTTTCTTGGCTGATAGTTGTTAAATTCAAATCCTGTTATATCAGTTCCAACATTCTCTTGTACTGATTGTGCAAACACTTCTTCCAATTTTTTAAGGATAGCCAACTGATGAGACTTGTATGTAGTAATACGAAGATTTAATGCATCAATGGTTTCGTCACGTTGTTTTATTGTTAGGTCTTTTCCTTTATACCGATCTCTCGTACTTGCTCCAAGTTCTGCTATCTCTCCCCTAGTTTGGGCAATGGCTTGGTCTAATGGCTTGATTGTCTTTAGAAACTCATTTGCTTGCATAGATAATAGCTGTGCTACTGGGTCTTGGGATGCTTGTAATGAATTGCCCCTTGATGGGGTCTTGCCAGACATTAATCCTCCAGAAGTAAGAATAGGTAATCCTTTAGCTGCTCGTTGTAATGCATCCTTCTTCCCTAATACATCTCTACTAATGTGTGGATCAGGGGAGTTACGTAATGCTTTTCCAAACAATGGTTGCAAATATCTAGCTTGTCGTACAACATTTCTAGCTAGTTCATCCATAGCAAACTCAGCCCTAGTATCTATACTTGTGGACTCATTGCCAGCATTAAATGCTTCATATACATTTACCATCAATGTGCCTCCTGCTCCAAAGATGTCTTGTATGACAGCAACAACTTCTTTGTCTATCTCTCCACCAATATATTTAGTTCGTCCATAATTAGGAGTTACTCTCTCTCCTCCAGTAAGATTTCTACCCTCAAAAAATGAAAATCCTTTTCCTTCTGTATCATCTGGCAATATCCCTGCACGTAAGTCTAGTCCTAACGAACTTCCTAATGCAGCAATAGGCGGAGGAATAGGAATATCAAATACACGAGATAGTCCAGCTAAGAAATGGTTTCCATCAGCTAATCCTGCTTCTTCTAGGCCAAATAATGTACCCATAGAATCAATAATAGCTCCTCTAAACATACTTATTTCTGGTGTTACAGGTACTAGTATAGCTTCCCAAGGAGGACTTCCTGGTTTAAATATTATTACATTATTATTTCGTTGATCTTGGCTGAATCCTTTCCAATAATAATCTTTGTATGACCATTGAACTCCTTCTGCATCTGGATAAGTTTTCCCATCATCGATTAAGTTATTGTATGCTACTTCTAATGCTGTAGGAATACCTACTCCAGCAGCAATAGTACCTATTGTTTTTTGTACTCCTCCCTTTCTTATGGCTCTCCCCATAGTAGACCATGATTGCAGCATAGCACCACTAAAAGGAACTACTGCATGGAATGCTTTTCCTGCATCACTTGATCCTCTTAATCTTACATCACCTACTAAGTCATTAGCATCCCTTCTTGCTTGTCTGCTGATGTTTCCTAAAGAAGCATTAGGATTCGCTAAGTGTGCTTCATGAGATTTTCTCATAGCAATACCTAGTGCAGTACCTTCATGCAAGGATGTGTTCAAGTGACTCCATATACGCCAGAATTGTGGCAGCACATTAGCCCCATATGTGTTAGATATGTGAGGAACAGCACTTTCTAATATATTAGTCATGTTTCCTTGGAACTCACTAGCCCCAAGAGATGATGCTGATCGTCCTGTTTCTCTTTGCAGAGGCCCAAGCATACTGTTCTTTACTTTGTTTGCTAATACATTCTTAGTTTTAAGTACCAAGTCTGGAGCAGCTCTAAACAATGTGCTATTAGTTTGTATAGACCTTGTAAGTAGATCAGCAAAATCTTCTGATGCTCTAGTACTAAAGAATTCCCAAGCACCTTTGTAACTATCTTTCCATACTTCAAAGGCTTCTCTACTAGCTCCTGCAATTCCTCCTTGAGATTTTAATGCAGCATTGAAAGCTCCAATCTGTTGGTTATATAAAAACGAAATAGGAGCAAATGGGGATAAGTTTCCAGTAGTGAATTGAGTAAAGGTATTTTTCCAGAAGTTACCAAACTCAAGTACTCTGTTATGTAGTGATGCATCAAACTCTAATGACTTCTTTAATTGCCTGTCTGGCACATGAAACCCATAATAAGTATTACCTCTTTGTACCCAAATAGCATCATCTAATTTAGCTATTTGTTGTGGAGTCATAGTGACCTCACCAGTTCCAAACATCTCAGCTATTTTCTTGTCACTATTAAATACTACATTAAGATTGCCTCCTGTATTGAGAGGATCATCTAAATTAGATGTTCCTATTAGCTTCACTCCTTTTCCATTATCACTAAATTGTGGGGCATCTATTCTCCAGATACCATCATCACCAATTCGTACGCCAGCAATCTTACTTAAAATATTCCATTGTTGGGCTGAACGTGTAGTATGTTCCATGACTTGTTGAGCATAGTGAGCAGTAGCTTGGAATGGATCAAGGGGAGAAGCAATACCATTACTTTCTGTTAATCCTTGCTTGTGCCAGTTGGCAACTCCTCGTAAAGTCTTGCCTGTGCTGGAATGAAAGCCCATATTAGTAGCTAATCGTTGATACCAAGCAGCCTTCTTTATACTTTCCTTGCCAGGAAGATATAACACTCCATCATCTATAGTGAATTGCTTCTTAATAGCATTAGCCCACTCAGCACTAGCTGTTCCTCGACGTACTGCTTCATCTAATACTGCTTCATTAATCTTAGCAATATCTTTCTGCATCTGATGTAATACTGGATTACGTTTTAAGTTGTCTATTCCTGCATTAAGCACTCCATCACCAACAAATGTCTTATTTCCTTGCCCATCTGTCTTGAATAATCCAGGTTTAACTCTTGCACTAGTCCCTCTAATAGTATCAACAAGAGCTTGTTGCTCTGACATTACAAGATTCAAATCATCTATACTACCATCATCAAATGCTTGTCGTAGTCCTTGAATTCGTCCATCAACATCTTTATTAATCGCATCTAATGCTGTTGCTCTCGTTCTTGCTATGTCTTGTTGAGCATAACCCATCCCATCCACAAACTCTTGTTGTAACTCTGGAGATAATCCTTCCCACTCTCGTTTGATATCTCTTAATGAACGTACTACTGTAGGAGAACCTTGCCCAAATTTACCATCTTTTAGGAATTGCTCTGTTACTCCAAATGGATCAACAATTTCTTGTCCTGTAATTTGTGCTATATCTTCATCAGGAATATTGGCTGCCTTGAGTTCTGTTTCTACATGCTTTGTCTTGTCAAAAGTATTCCCAAAGAACCTATTTACACCCTTATTAACTATGCTTCCTGCTTGTGTAATCGGTTGATCAGAGTTTCTAATTGTATTAACAGCATCTCCAAGAGCATTAGTCTGTGCAGCAGCATCTAATCCTGTTACAGTTGGATTACGTCCTGCTAATAGTTGCTTACTAAATCTAGCACCAAATAGTGTAGCTACAATAGCTGTAGTGCCTAGTGCTATGTTTCTTATGTTGTCACTATTCTCTTGTTCTTGTATCTTCTTTTCTGCTTGTGCTAATGGAGGCTCAGGAATGAATGCATCTTCTGCCTCAAATTCACTAACAGGAATAGAAGCATTTTTATCTGCTAAGTTTGTTGGGCCATTGATTGCTTCATCAGATAAGATTAATGGATGATCAGGACTATCTTGTAATGCTCTAACTCCTTGCTCTAGTCCTCCTCCAACTCCTACTTGTGTCCCAGCTCTTACTGCAAACACTTTATCAAACCCACTTGGTCCTTTACGAACAGTAGGTAATGCAAATGTAGTAGCCTTTCCTAGTGCACCTTTAAGTCCTGTAGCAGCAGCTCCACCTAAGAAGCCAGCAGGAACAGGCAATACAAGTGATGTAAGTAGTCTGGCAGCTTGATCTTCTGTAGACTTTGGATCTTGAATACCTAATGCATTGTTTGTAGCATTACGTCCTTTTTGTCCCAAGTCTACTAAGTCTTTATCTATTCCAGAACTTAGAGATTCATTAAAGTTATCTATATATCCTTTATCATTGAATGGATACTTAGCAGCAGCTTCTAATCCTGCTCCTACAACTCCAGCCACCATTGGAAGACCTGTAAAAGCATCAGAAACTCCAGCGATCCCTTGTTTAATAGGATTAGATGGACGTTCTGGCTTAAACTCTTTTGCATCAATAGGCTCAGGCTGAAACTCATCAACAGAAATTGGAACTTCTGGTGTGAATTGTGCTATAGGAATTCCTGCCATTAGTCTGCCTTTACTAAAGTAACTGTCCCATCAGACCATTGTTGATAAGTTCCTGATTGTCCTCTAACTGACCCTCTTACTGGCTGTCCTATTGGTTGTCGAGTAGCTGCATTAACAGAAGCCTTTGCAGCAGAAGGAGTGCCAGCTTTCCCTTCTGTAGTCTGCTCACTAGTATCTGTAGTTTCTACAGCATTAAATAACTTTATTGGTTTTCCATCAGGAGTAGTAAATCGAGTACCTTTTTTTACTACTCCTTGCGTGTCTTTAAACTTTCCTGGATTTCCTTTGGCTGCTGCTTCTGCCCCAATAGGAAGGCCAGAAATCTTATTGGCAAATGGAGAAGCCAATGCACTTCCTGATCCCTTTGCTCCTGCTGGAGTTCTAATCCCTGCTTGAGCATTAGCTAGAGTACTCGCAGAGTCTTTAGTAAATATGTCAGATACTCGTAATCTTTCTAAATTCTTTATCATCTCAGGAGAAAGTCTCTTAATAGCTGTAGGATTATTCAGTCCTTGGTCTTGGGCCTTTAAATCAAATGCTGCATTATTTTTTCTATTTCCTAAGTTTAATGCTCCTTGATTAGCTAAGTTCTGTACAGCACCCTTAATCTGTAACTCACGTAATGCAGAGTTATTTTGTACAGGTGCTTTCGATTGTAATCCTGCAAGTGGATTAACGAATTGAGCTTGTGCCATGATTTCTTATCCTTGATTACCAAGTGTTCTTAATGCATCTAAAAATTGTTTGTTTTGTTGTGTAGCTTGTTGTTGTGCAAAAACATTCCTTAATGTATTACTAACTGCTGTTGGAGCAATTGCCCCACTTAAATCAATAGCTGGTGCTGGTGGTGGAGTTTGAGCAATGACATTACCAGCTTGTCCAGCAGCAGGATTGCCCCCAGTAAATCCAGGAGCAGGAGCTTGAGGCGCAAATGCTGCATTAATATTTTGTTGTGTACTTAAATCAGCGGATTTAGCCTTGTTTAACAAATTTAATGCTTGTCTTTCTTTTCCAAAATCAAAGTTCTGAGATAATTCATACAACTTGTCTAATGTAGCAGGAGTTTCTCCTGAGTTATTTACGCCTCCAAAGTTTCTTCGTTGTGCCTCAATAACTTTGTCAGCCTGATTACCAAAGTTTCTTTGTGTAGTATTAATATCACTTTGCACAAGTGCTCTTGCTGCATCACGATCAGGCAGTTCAAATGAAAAGTTATTGCTAGCATTATTACGAAAGTTCTGTCTGCCAATATCACCTAAAGCAGCTATTTCTCTAGTTTTTGCTGCTGATTCATCTCCTGGCTGTGTTGTTCTAAACCCACCACCTTCTTGGCTAGTATCAGAAAATGCAGTGCCTCCTGTTAATGCTTCTAATCCTTTTGCTTGGTTACCTGCTTGTGATGCTATATTTTTATTTGCTACTTCTTGATTAGCTTTGTTAGTAGCTTGAGCACCAAAAAAATTAAATAATCCTTCTGCTGCTGATGTAAGTAGTGAATTAGCTGACATCTTAAAATGCTCCATTTCCTGTGGTACTAATACCACGATTAGTTTGTTGTGTTGACCCACCTTGGGCTTGCCTAGCAGCAAGTGTATCTAATATTCCACCGCCACGAGGACCACCAGAAACTAAACCTTGTGTCCTACGTCCAGCACCTAATGCACTGTCAATATCAAACAAAGGATTAGACCCAATTGCATCATCTATTTGACTTCTAAATCCAGTACTCTGATCGTTTAAGAAGTTATCACGTTCATCAGTAAATGCAGTAACATCAAATAAATCATCACCAAGCACAAATGAGTTGTTAGCTTCTTGTGCTCGTGTTCGTATGTCATTAAATCTATCATTAACTGCTGGAACAAATGACTGTGCTACATCAGATACTTGTTGCCTAATTTCTGGCTTTTGTGCTTGTAAATTTGTATTAGCATTCTGAGCACCAATAGGATTAAAGTTTCCTCGTGCTTGTTGATTACTAATTAACTTAGAACCTTGTCCAATCCGATCTTCTACAATGCTATCAATGATTGATTGATCAATATTAAATCCATCTTCTGGAAATATTGATGAGATTTGAGTGTTACCAAAGTTTTGAAACTCTTGTGTTTTTGTATCTAATGCTTGTTGCCCTAACGAACGTCCTACATCAGCATTCAATAAAGAATTAAAAGTATTTACTTGTCCTGCTCCTGGGGTAAAGTCACGTAATATATCTAATAAATTAGTCCTAGCATCAGAAGCAAATCCTTGTCCAGTTAATCCTAATTCTTCTACTAATGAATCTACTCCACCAATTGCATTATCAAATGCGCTTTTTGCTGCTCCAGTATTTAATATACTATCTTGTCTTTTTTGTTCTTCTTCTGCTGCCTGTCGATTAAGTTCTGTAATTACATTATTTAAATTAGTTGTATTTCCTCCATCATCTTCTTGAGATCTAGGAATTGCGCCTAAACCTTGTAACTTACGAGTAAAGAGATCAGCATCTCCTTTACTTTTTTGTACCAAAGAATTAAATGCTCCCTGAGATAATCCTCCAGGACGATTTACTTTTAAAGAAGTTAGTCCTTGATTTGCATTTCTAAAGAAATTTGGAGCAAATTTAGGATCATCATCTTGATCTCTTGATCCATCTTTTGCATTAGCAACCAACTTTTCTAACGGAGATAAAGATGGAATGCCAGCAGGAGGAGCAGGAGGAGCAACAAAATCAGGACTTTGTTGTTCATTAAATAAATCTAATTGTTCTCCAAAAGAACCAGGAATTACAGGACGAGCAACAGCAGGAGTGTTACTAGAATTAAGCAAAGAAGAAAATAATTGTTCTTGATCTTGTAAAGTACTCTGTTGAAACTGAGGAGAAGATAAAAGTGTTTGTAACAATGCTAAAGGAGGTCTTCTATCACTTTCAGTTTCAGCTAGTACATCTAGCGCCTCTAATCCTTTTCCGTCATCTACATAATTTCCAAACAAATCATTAATATAATCCTCAAATGGATCGAGAGAATTTTCAGTAAAAGGATTAGATACGTTAGCTAATACATCATTTACGTTAAGTCCAGGATCGGTACCAATCAAATTTGAAAGAGAAAAATTATCTATTTGTCCAGGAACTTGGCCTGGATCAAGCGCATATTGTCCTGCTTTAGCTGCTATTGATCCTAGTGGTCCTCCAGCTAAACCAGCAATAGCAGAAGCAACAGGAGAATCTAAAAAATTACCAAGCCCCCAGCTACTTCCTTCTTCAAATAAACCTGTGTCTTGATTATATTCTATTGTAGAATGATTACCAACAAGTTGGGCAATCTGTGACCATAAATCTGTAGCATTTTCTGCTGTTTGTAAGTAACTTTGGTCATATTCTGGGACTCCTACAAAATCACCTACATTAATATCATTAAATACGTCCTCGAAAAATGATTGTGACAACATATCTTCAATAGAAGATAATCCTGCATCAGCTCCTTCACCGAAATGATCTGCAAAATCATCCTCAAATCCCCCAAGAGCTGCATCATCATCACCAGCAAAGCCAGTATCACCTGTATCTCCATCACCTGTATCAGCTACATCAAACTCTACTAATCCTGTTCCTTTGTTAATTGCTCCTCCATCAGTAAGTTGATCAAGCAATGTCATTTCTTGAGGATTAATAAATGCAAGCCTATCTCCCGTATTATTAGGACGAGGAATTGCTTGTTTATTTAAGTGATCAATAGCAGCTTTATCTTTAGTAGATACTGTATTCTTTTCTTTAGTTGATATATTCATGGAGCTACTTCTTTCCTTTCATAGCTCTATCCCCAAACCACCATAAGACAGCAGTAGAACACATGTAGATAACTGATTGTATTATTGTCTCTTGTTGTGCAAGATCATTAGTTGTTGCATAAATATACCATACAATTGCTATTAACATCAATGTAAGAGCAGGTCGTATTAGTCTTAAAACAGCAGCTACCCACGGATAAGAAATCCCAGCAGACATGTCGTGTCGATAAGATGCTGATCGTGCTTTTCCTGCTTGTTCTTCTCGGACTATTTCTTGTTCATTTTCTAGTTCTTGTGACCTTAATTCAGCATTCAATCGAGTCATCTCTATAGTACGAAGATGCTCATTCTTAGCTTTCTTTTCCTCTGCTAACATATCAAGAAAGCCAAATGCTTTCCCAATTAGACTACCAATTACGCCAGTTAATCCACCTGTAAGTACGGATAAGATTGTTTCAAACATTACCACTCCCTCCTTTTACCCAAGTCTATGTGCACGAATGTATTATATTTCATGCCAAATCCTGTGAATCCCACTTCTTTTGCACAATGTTTAATAACACTCTTGTCTCTTCCATCTAATTTAATGTCAAATGCCGATGGTCCATTAGAACCCCTAACAGTATGACTAGACATAGGTGCGCCACCAATTACAGCATTATGATACGTACTTCTAAATGCAGAAGATACTGACACAGGACCACCAATAAATGCTCTAAAATTATCTAATGCTTCTAATGCTTCTTCATTAATCACAATAGAACCAGTTCCTTTACAAGCAATTTCTTCTGGGTGAAAGTATACCATGTTCCATACAGAACTAGGCACTTCAGTCCAGTGATCATAAGATAACATATTACGGATGCTTTCCATTATGCATAGATTCTAGTTTTTTAATCCTATCTACATTGCTTTCTGATAATACTAATATTCTTTCTAGTTCTCTATGTGACTTTTCTAACGCTGTAGGACTCAATATACCAGATAGTACAGTATTCTTTTGTTGGTTAAGCAAAATAGAGTTTTCTTGTTTGTCTGTTCGA
>TARA_R110000787_G_scaffold6861_14_pt1 | contig 13613 bp, 9 predicted proteins | sample TARA_R110000787 | Tara Oceans TARA_R110000787 (sample SAMEA4397920) | marine metagenome | biome: Polar Biome; feature: [DCM] deep chlorophyll maximum layer (ENVO:01000326); material: water (ENVO:00002006), including particulate matter (ENVO:01000060) such as... | depth 35 m
CGATGATTAGTGCCTCGTTACGCAAAGAAACTGTTGAAACACAGGGCCTCCTTACCATATTGGAGCCAGGTGAAGTGTATAATATGGCTAAAGGGATGCTCCGGGCCGACACGTTCACACTCACCCCTCACAAGATGACCGCTGACCCGGATCGCCTTGCGCGCGATCTGGAGGAGGCCATTCGGGTGATGGCGCAGGGACCGGAGCTTGAGGCGGCGCTGGCGGAAGCGACACGGCGGTTCAAGAGCGACGTCAGCGAGGACAATCTCGTTGAGCAACAGCGCTTGCTGGCGCTCAAGGCCGACCATGACCGTCGATTGGCGGAACTGGCGCAGCCCGAAGACATTGTTTGAACAGGTCGTTCCTTTGCGGAGCGACAGGGTTAGAACGGAACGTCCCTTTGGCGGACGATGCATTGGAATTGATCGCTCCCGCCAGAGGGAGCGGCGGAGTTAAGGCGAATAGATGGCGACCAAGGCGAACAGCAAGAATGCGGCGGGTGCAGGCGATGGTGGGGATGAAGGTGGCGATGCGCCCCTGCTCGACCTCAACGAAGCCTCGGTCAAGAAGCTGCTCGCCCGCGCCAAAAAGCGTGGCTACATCACCTATGACGAGTTGAACAACGCCCTGCCGCAGGACCAGATGTCCTCCGAGCAGATCGAGGATGTCATGTCCGCGCTCAACGACATGGGCGTCAACATCGTCGAAAATGAAGAAGCCAGCGAGGATGGCGAGGACCAGCAGCGCGAGGACGACAACGACGACGCCAATGAGGCGGCGGACGATGACGATGGCTCGCCGCGCCTGGTCACCGAAAAGAAGAAGGAAACGGTCGATCGCACCGACGATCCCGTGCGCATGTATCTGCGCGAAATGGGCGCGGTGGAGTTGCTCAGCCGTGAGGGCGAAATCGCCATCGCCAAGCGGATCGAGGCCGGCCGCGACACCATGATCCTGGGTCTGTGCGAAAGCCCGACCACCTTCAACGCGATCATCGAATGGTCGACCGCGCTCAACAATGGCGAAATGCAGCTGCGCGAGATTCTCGATCTCGACGCCATGCTCTCCAAAGACCCTGCCCCGGAAAGCCTGGAGGAAGGCGCCGAGGATGATGATGGCGAGATCAGCGAGAAGACCGCTGGCCCCAGCTTCAAGGAAGAAGAAGAGCCGGAGGAAGAATCCGCCGACGCTGATGAGGATGAGGAGGGCGCCGAACGCCGCCCCCGCCGCGTCGAAGAGGAAGAGGAGGAGGACAACACCCTCTCCCTTGCGCAGATGGAAGAGACGCTCAAGCCGATCGCGCTGGAGAAGTTCGCCACCATCACGGAAATCTTCCGTGCCTTTTCGGCCATTCAATCGTCGCGCATGCTGGCCATGGGCACCGGCGAAGTGCTGAGCCAGAAGGATGAGGATGATTATCAGGAACTGCGCGAAAGCCTGACCGCGCAGGTCGAGAGCGTCCAGTTCCATCAGCAGAAGATCGAATATCTGGTCGATCAGCTTTATGCCTACAACCGCCGCCTCACCGCGCTGGGCGGGCAGATGTTGCGTCTGGCCGAACGGCACAAGGTCAGCCGCAAGGATTTCCTCGACCGCTACGTCAATTTCGAATTGGACGACGCCTGGCTCGACCGGGTCAGCGGCATCGACAAGAAATGGGCCGCCTTCGCCGCCGCCGAAGCGCGCGCGGTCGAGCGCATCCGCAACGAAGTCAGCGAAATCGCGCAGGCCACCGGCATGTCGCTTGGCGAATTCCGCCGCATCGTCAACATGGTGCAAAAGGGCGAGCGCGAAGCGCGCATCGCCAAGAAGGAAATGGTCGAAGCCAATCTGCGCCTCGTCATCTCCATCGCCAAGAAATACACCAATCGCGGTCTGCAATTCCTGGATCTCATTCAGGAAGGCAATATCGGCCTGATGAAGGCGGTCGATAAGTTCGAATATCGTCGCGGCTACAAGTTCAGCACCTATGCGACCTGGTGGATCAGGCAGGCGATTACGCGCTCGATCGCGGATCAGGCGCGGACCATCCGCATCCCGGTGCATATGATCGAAACGATCAACAAGCTGGTGCGCACCAGCCGCCAGTTCCTGCATGAGCAGGGCCGCGAACCGACCCCGGAGGAGATGGCCGAACGCCTCTCCATGCCGCTGGAGAAGGTCCGCAAGGTGATGAAGATCGCCAAGGAGCCGATCAGCCTCGAAACGCCGATCGGCGACGAGGAAGACAGCCACCTGGGCGATTTCATCGAGGACAAGAATGCGATCATTCCGGTGGATGCCGCGATCCAGGCGAACCTCAAGGAAACGGTTACCCGCGTCCTCGCCAGCCTGACCCCGCGCGAGGAACGTGTGCTGCGCATGCGTTTTGGCATCGGCATGAACACCGATCACACGCTGGAAGAGGTCGGTCAGCAGTTCAGCGTGACCCGCGAGCGCATCCGTCAAATCGAGGCGAAGGCGCTGCGCAAGCTCAAACACCCTTCGCGCAGCCGCAAGATGCGCAGCTTTCTCGACCAATAAAACTTCGCTTTCCGGCGATATGATAAAGGGCGGCCTCCGGGTCGCCTTTTTTATGACGGCGTAAACGGGTCCTTTACCCCCTGTTGCTTAACCTGCGTTACGAAGCCCGTCGGCGGATCGGGCAAGACAGGAATCACGGCATGAGCGAAGCGGCACCGCGCTACCAATTTGGCGATATCGCGCGGATATTGGAGGCATTGGTTGCTGCCGATGGCACCGCAGCCCATAGCTATGCCTTGCGCGCCGGCACCGGTGTGGTCCGCGACACACTGCTCTCGCTTGGCGATCTTGCGGACGCCGCTTATTATCTTTGCCTGCTCCATGGCCGCCATCCCGGCGTCATCGACCATGCCGCCACCCGCTCTGCGGATAATGCCGCGCGCAACTGGGTGATCGAAGCCGCCGACGCCTTCGCTGCGGAGCGCGCCTATATTACGCAAGTTACCGTTGCCGCCGGCCCCGTGCCCAGCACCGCTGGCCAGGCCGATTGCGAAACCGCCGTCAGCCAGCAACGCCATGCGATCGACATGCTCGCCCAGTCCGACCGGCGCGGCTGTGCCATGGGTGCGGCGATGGCGCTGGTGCTGGACTGGCGCGCGGTGCGTCATGTGCTCGACATTGCTGCATTGCGCGCAGGCATTGAGCCCCATGCCTGCACCCTGCCCGACCGCGCCACCACGCTGGACGTCGCCCGCGCGATCGGTGGTGACGATGGTGTCGACCGCGCCATCCAGTTCGGCGCGCGCCAGTTGCTCAACCAGCATCGCGGCCTGTGGGACTTGCTTGCCGCCCGCGCCGACGTCCGCACCCGCCAGGGCTGATCGATCGGTAATATCCACGCGGCTTGCGCCCGCGTGCCGCTTTGCCTAGTCCAGACGGAGGCACAGGCGAAGCGGACGGGAACATATGCGTTTTGAAGGCACCAGCGATTATGTCGCCACCGACGATCTGAAGGTCGCCGTCAACGCCGCCGTGCTGCTGCGCCGCCCCTTGCTGGTGAAGGGGGAACCTGGCACCGGCAAGACCGTGCTGGCGCAGGAGATCGCGACCGCGCTCGGCGCACCGCTGATCGAATGGAACGTCAAATCGACGACCAAGGCGCATCAGGGCCTCTATGAATATGATGCCGTCGCCCGCCTGCGCGATGGCCAACTCGGCGACCCACGCGTCCACGAAATCTCTAATTACATCCGCAAGGGCAAATTGTGGGAGGCTTTCACGTCCCCTACCCTCCCCGTGCTGCTGATCGACGAAATCGACAAGGCCGACATCGAGTTCCCCAACGACCTGTTGCAGGAACTCGATCGCATGGCCTTCCACGTCTATGAAACTGGCGAGACGATCGCGGCCGCCGACCGGCCCGTGGTCATCATCACCTCGAATAATGAGAAGGAACTGCCCGACGCTTTCCTGCGCCGCTGCTTCTTCCATTATATCAAATTTCCCGATCGTCAGACGATGCAGGCGATCGTCGACGTCCATTTCCCCGGCATCCAGAAAATCCTGGTCGGCAAGGCGATGGATATTTTCTACGAGATTCGCGACGTCCCGGGCCTCAAGAAAAAGCCTTCGACCAGCGAATTGCTCGACTGGCTCAAACTCCTGCTGAACGAAGATATGCCGCTCGACGTCCTGCAGAATAGCGACCCGACCAAAGCCATTCCCCCGCTTCATGGTGCGCTGCTCAAGAATGAGCAGGATGTGATGCTGTTCGAGCGCCTTGCCTTCATGGCCCGGCGACAAGGCCGGTAAGAGCTCAACTCAACGCAGCTCTCTTCTCAATTCCCTCACGAATCCCCTTGCGCCTGCGCGCATTGTCTGTAGCCTTCCTGTAACTATTCAACGCCGCGCCAAGACGGTCTGGATCAGGAGACGGATGCCAATGCCCAAGCGCCCCCTTTTTCTAGCCGCCGCCGTCCTCTGTCTGGCCGCACCCTTCGTCGCGCAGGCCGCCGATGCGCCCGAAGCCTGGACGCCGACCGACAGCAGCATCCGCGCGACTGCCGCGGGGATCAGCCTGCCCCACAGCATCGCCACATTGTCGCTCACCAAAAGTGGTGAAGCCTCGAACGGCGGGCGCGGCGTCGACAATTATGCGCAATATGTTTCGCAGGACGGCGCGGTGCAGGCGACGCTCTACGTCTATCTGCCCACCTATGCCGACGCCTCGCTCGCCGCCTATATGACTGACAAAGCGGTTATGGAGCGTTTCGGCCCCAAGACCCGCCGCACCGCCTATGCCAGCGCGCCCGTGGCAGGGCGCACGGATGGCGCGATCCGCGCCGTCTATGACGACGCGGCCGACGGCGCGCTCACCACGGCTGCAGGTTTCGTCCATGCGGGCCGCTGGATCGTCAAGATCCGCGTCACTGGCCCCACTGATCGCCGCGCCGAAGTGCTGGCCGGGTTAGACGGCATGCTTGCGCAGATGACGCTGGATGATCCGACGTCGTTGCATGCCACCACCCCCGCCCGGTTCGACGCTTGCCCGGTCGCCGCCAACAAGGACGCGCGCCTCACCCGTACGACCGAACGTGGTGAAGCCGTCCCGCAGGACGTGCGCATGCCCCGCGAAGGCAAGGACGCCCTATGTGTGCGCGGCACCGTCGCCACCGCACAGGGCAGCTACGAAATGCTGCAGCAAGTGGGCCGCGACGACGGTGCGATCATCGTGCCGGTCGATGACAGCGGCACCGTCCTCGCCTTTGATCCCGCCACCAGCGGCGCGGGTTACAAATTGTCGATCCACATGGTCGGCCAGACCGATCTCTATGGCGTCTATGATCGCGTCCCCAGCGCCCGACAGGTCGCCGCCATTCTCGACGGCGAAGACCCCCATACGGCAAAAGCCAGTGCAACAGCGGCCTACACCGCAACCGGCGACGTTACGCTCGTACAGGCGACGCCGGCACGCTGATCCCGTTATCGTCGAGCGCTATCGATGGTGGGGGCGAGCGGATGGTTGTGCCCCGCAGCAGATCGGGCAAAGCATCTCGCCACCCGATCGATTTTCTTTCGACAACGCGTTGCCGAACGCTCTGCTGCGTCGAAGTCTAAAGAGCCGTGCGCGATGAGGAGATCAAATTTTCAGCAGTTTCTACGCCTGTGGCCGATGCGCGCGATGAGCTACAGAAGCCGATATTTCACGAACCAATCCAAGGTCTGGAAATATGGTGGGCCCGGCAGGAATCGAACCCGCAACCTAGCCGTTATGAGCGGCCAGCTCTAACCGTTGAGCTACAGGCCCCACCTGTCGATAATGGGGGGATTAGGCAGCATCAAGCGGCTTGGCAAGCCTCTGCACGCATCGGAACTGCGGCCAGCAACTGATCCAGGCTCGCCGGGCGGACACCACGCCGCGCCAGATGGTTCAACACTGCGTCCCACCAGCCGTAAAAGGCGGTCCGATCCGCCTCATCGCGGACATAGGGGGTATGACCCGGCTCCAGCGTGGGCGAATGAAAACTGAAATTCAGCAGCCGAACGCCTTCTTCCATCAGGGCGTCGATCGCCTGGATCGCTTCCTGTGCCGACACCCCTTCCGGCGTCAGTGGGACGCGGCTAAGCATCCGCGCCCGTGCCATCGCGCCTGCCAGCGGCCCCATGGTCTGGGCGGCGCGGTACAGGCGCTCTCCTGCCCCGCGCAAAAGCCCGACAAAGGCCGTCGAAAGCGGCAGCTCGACCAATGTCCGGTTTGGCCCCGCCCAATAGGGCGTGAGCGGCATTCCGCAAAAATCCGGTCCATATTGGCCGCTATAATCAAACCGGCTGCGCACTGAACTGTCGAGCCGAAATCCGGCTGCCTCCAGCAGACGCGCACTGTTGGGACCAACGCCATAGCGACCCGCTCGATAAGCGATTGGCCGTTGTCCGAATCGCTGTTCGATTCGGCGGCACAACGCCTCCAGCTTAGCCTGCTCGACCGCTTCGGGCAGAGACCCGGCATAGCTGTTGGCGGCCGTTACCTCTTCGACATGCGGCGGATTAACCCAGGGATGAAGATGCGCGCCGATGTCGGCCGCGCCGTCATCGACCCACTGCCCCATCATCGCGGCAGCGGCATCGCAATCGACCACGGGATAGTCGGTCACATAGATTGGCTTCACCCCAGCGGTGACAAAATAGCCTTGTCCGCGTGCCATGCCGTCCAACGCGGTGACGCCATGGCCAGTCCGACTGAAGGGCGCATTCCAGTCAAATTCTTCCTCGGTATCGACGAACAGCATGAAGCGCGTGCCGAAATCCGGCGACAACGCGATCCGGTCCTGCGGCGGCGGGGCAACCAGAAGATTGCCGTCGAAGGGATGAGCGCTCATGGCCGTCGGTTTACCGCCCAATGGTTGCGATAGGGTTTCCCCCATCCCCGAAGATCAGCCGTGATCAGCCGCATCGTCGGCGATCGTGGCAGCGGGGATCGCCAGCAACAGCCGCCCCGGTTCGATTTCCAGGCTGCCCCGGCAACTCGCCGCCAGACTACGGATCAATCGCAGCGAAAAGCCGAGGCCCAGCAGCGGCCCGTCGGCCCAGTCGCCATCGGCGCTGTAACCCGGATCCAGCAATTGCGCTTCTTCCAGTCCGGTCAGGCTCGACGGCCGGTCGATCGCCAACACGACCCGCCCTGCCCCGCCATCGGGCTGGAACCAGCAGGCCCCCGTCACCGTCTCCCCGGTCGGCGCGACCGAAATCAACGTCCGCAACAAATGCTGCACCATCCGTTCGCCCTGGATCGGGTCGATCCGCACAGGGGGCAATGTCGGCGCAATCGCGATGTCGATAGCTGATCCGCCTGCCTGCGCCTGATCTTCGAACCGGGCTGCAACCTGCGTTACCAAGAGGTCGAGGTCCATCATCTCCGGCGCGCCCGTGCCATCGCCCCGCGACACGCGCGCGGCAAGGTCGAGATCGTCGAACGCTGCGAGCAGGTGCCGCGCATCAACGGCGATCTTGCCCGCCATGTCGCGATACGCGACCCCCGCCGCGCCGAATAATTCCTGCTCGATGATTTCGGCGAAACCCAGGATCGCATTCAGGGGCGTGCGCAGTTCGTGCACCAATTGACGCAGGGAATCGGAAGAAAGACCGCTGATCGCCGAATGTTCGGGCTGGGCCGCGACTTCGTGCAGATAGGGACGCCGGGCCTGCCCACGATAACCCTGAAAGCGGCCAGAGCGCGGATCGAAAAAGGGTGTAGCCGATAGGCGCCATTCGCCCGACATCCGCCCGCCCACAATGGTGAAGCGGCCATTTTGAAAGCCACTGCGCCGGGCAAAGGCACCCGCGACATGGCCATCAGGGCCGCTGCCGCCGTCCAGCGCCACCTCGCCCAAGGAGAGGCCGATGAGGGCGGCCCGCGGTCCTTGATCGACCCAAAGCAGGATGCCGGATGCGTCCGTCTCAAAAGCGAATTGGCGCGGCGCTTCGGCAACGGGCGTTTCGCCAGGTGCGGAAGCGACGCCCACCGGTCGGCGCGTGCTGGTAAAATGGGCGATGCGATCGACCAGATTGCGGATCTGGTCCTGATCCTGCGCGGGCGGTCGCAAAGGCGTGACGACCGACGGCGCTTGCGATGCAGCCGGTTCGGCTTCCATGTCCGGCGTCAGCAACATGTCTGCCTCGCCCACCATATCCTGCCGCTCGGTGGTCAGCACCAGATCGACAGAACCGAAGGCTTCCAGCGCCTGTCGCGCCAGCGGGCCGACATCCCGACGTCCGCGCAAAACGCCCCGTGCGGTCGGCGTCAGTCGGGGCATCAGATCCGCCCAGATCGCATCAGGCAATTGCGCACGCGCCATCGCCGCCGCCGCTATCGCCGGGCGATCCTTGGCGAAAAATGCCACCAGGCTAGCCGATCGCAGCCGCCGACCCAGTTCCACCACCGTCGCGATTCGCTGCGTTTCGGATATCGTCGGCCGCAACGCTTCCAGTCGATCGAGTAATATCGTGCGATCCGATGCGCCCATGACCGTGCGGTCCGCGCGATCATGCTGCGCCAATAAATCGACACATTGGCGCCAGGACGTCACCGCACCCAGTCCCGCACGGTTATCGGCCGCCAGCACCGTTTGCATGAGATCGTTAAAACGCACCGAAAATCCCCATAAGCCGCGCGCCGCAGCCCGCTCGCCCTATCGTTAGGCGTTCATCGCGGCAAGGGAAAGGGGCGGCTCGGCGCGATCAAAAAGGATCGTCGCATAGTGGGACAATTGCATTGGCCTGAAACATTATTATGATGGGTGCTTCGAACAAGACAGGAAATAAGCACAATAATGGCCGGCCCGAATATCGACGACATCGACCTGCAGATCCTCGGAGAATTGCAACAGGACGGCAGGATGACCAACGTGGAACTGGCGCGCAAGGTCGGCCTGACCGCGCCGCCATGTCTGCGCCGTGTCCGCGCGCTGGAGGAAGCGGGCGCCATCACATCCTATCATGCGGTGGTCGATCCCGGCATGTTGGGCTACACCATCACGGTGTTCGCCATGGTGAGCCTCAAAAGCCAGGCCGAAGCCGATTTGACGGCATTTCAGGACCATATCGCGCTGCTGCCCGAAGTGCGCGAATGTCATATGCTGAACGGCGAAATCGACTTTATCCTGAAGGTCGTTGCCAAGGATTTGCAGAGCTTCCAGCAATTCCTGACGTCAAAGCTGACGCCCGCCCCCAATGTCGTAAGCGTCAAGACGTCGCTCACGATCCGCACGTCGAAAAACCTGCCGGGGGTGCCGCTGCCGGTCTGACCCGGCAGCGCGCGATCAGGCCGCCTTGCGGCTTTGCTGTTCCACCCAAACCGACCAGAAGCCGGCGACACTGGCCCAATCGCCGGTTGCCTGGCCAAGCGCAGCCTGCGCGCCGGGCAGGTCGCCCGAGCGCGCGAGCGCAACGCCGAGCCGCGCATTGACGCGCCCGGCATCGACACCGCCTTTGGTCAAAGCGATGCGATAATGTTCTGCCGCCTGGGGGAACTGCCCCAACGCGAAATAGCTGTCGGCCAGCGACGCGGCTTCCTTACCACTGGATGCGCTTGCAGCCTTCTTGGCCAGCGCAGGTAGTGCGGCGATTTCCTTGGTCGCCTTCGGCGTGACATTCTTAAGCAACTTACTGGTGGTCGGCTGCGTCGCGGTCAGCTTGCCGCCCTTGCGTCCGGCTTCGATGATCGCCTTGGCTTCGGCATAATAGCCCGCCTTTTCGGCCAATAGGGCATAGGATTGATAGTCGCGTTCGCTCGCCATGGCACCATTGGCGGCTTGCAGGCGATAGAGGTCCAGTTGCAACTGAGGTTCGACATCACCGGCCGCCAGATAATTGGTCAGCGCCGACCGCCACTCTTCCTTGTCGCCCGCCTGCCCCAGGCGATCGCGATATAATTGCCCGACCTCTGCCCAATCGCGCGCTTGATAGGCCATCGACAGAGCCCGATCGGTCCAGGCGATCGGCACAGGCTGACCCGAGGCGCGCTGCTGGGCAACGGCTTCCTGCACGAAGCGACGTGCGTCCTTGGGCTTGTTGCGACGCAACGCGATGTCGGCGCGCAGCATGGTTGCATCGACCCCGGCATAGCCCAAGGTTTTGGCATAATCGAGTTGCGCCGTCGCATCGTCATAATTGCCCACCTGATAGGACAGATAGGCTGCAACAAAGCGCAGACGCGGGGCTGCCGTCGCTGGCAGGGCGCTGGTCTTGAACACGTCCGTCAGCGCGATGCGTTGGGCCTGAACATCGCCGCGCATCACTGCCAGTTGGTAGCGCAAACTGGCCGTCGCATAGGTTTCGAAATCATTGGCTGGGGCCAAGGCACCGATCCGTGCGCTGGCCGTGGTTACGTCACGCGCCCGCACGGCGGCGTCAGCAGATTGCAGCGCCGCCCGGAACGTGTCGGACATGGCAATGGGCGGTCCTGCCACCACCAGCTTTTTCTTGGCCACGGCAGGTGTCGCCATCAGAATGGCGGCCGCCAGGGCCACCGGCAGACCGGATGTCAGATTAGTCAATCGCCGCATGGCCTTACAGGCCTCCCCACATCATTTGCCGGGATAATGCCCGGCCGCACATAAACCTATGCATCAAGCCAGGTCGGCGCGCCACCCCGGGGGATGGCGCGCCCGATTATCCAGCGCCCTTGCTGCCCAAATAGGCCAGCCACAGACCAGCGATCTGCTTGCGCGCGCCGCCCTGGACGGCTTCGAACGCCGCCTTGGCTGCAGCGTTGTCGCCGACCTTCATCTTGGCGATGCCCATGCGGGTGTTGATTTCGTCAGCATCAACACCGCCCTTTTCCTTGGCGAGTTCGAACATCGCCGCCGCCTTGGCATAATCGCCATAGCCAAGATACGCGTCGGCGGTCGCCGCTGCGATCTTGCCAGTGGCAGCCTTGCGCGCGTCGGCCTCCGCCGCACCCAGCGTGCTCTTGTCACCCGCAATACGACCCATGGCGGTCTGATACAGATCTCCGCCCTGGCTGGCATTCAGCACATTCTTGGACCGACCCAGATCGATCGAGGATTTGACCTCGCCATAAATGCCCGTCTTTGATGCCATTTCGGCATATTCCAGGAAGTCCCCAGCGACGACGAGGCCGTCCGATGCCGAAAGAAGGCGCAGCACGTCAAGATTTTCACGATTGGTGATGTTCGGGTTCGCGCGCTGGAACAGGCGTACCAGCGTCCGCAAATTGGCACCGCTCGGCTCGGCCTGATAGGCCATCTTGGCCCATTCGGTCACGTCCGGCAACTTGGCGGCTTCCGCGCGGCTAACGCCGATCTGATACCATTGGGCTGGCACCTGCTGACCGGATGCCTTCATGGCTTCGGCCGCTGCCTTGAGCGCGGCAAGGCCCTGCACATTGAAGCCACGTGCCGGTTCGACGGTCGCATTGGTCGTGCCTGCCTTGCCGAAATAAGCCTGCGCCAAGGTCGGGTTGACGCTTTCCGACTTCGCACCGGCGGCCAATGCCGCCTGCGCGCGCTGGATCGTCAGATCATAGTTTTTCGCATCAAGCGCCTGGTTGGCGGCGATCGAATTGAACTGCGCGGCCTGCTCCGGCGGCGTCAGGCCGCTATCGAGCATCTGGGTCAGCGCTTCGCTCTGCATCGCCGTATCCTTGGACGCGATCGACGTGTTCAGCTTGATCGCACCGATCTGATATTTGTCGTCGTTCGACACGGCCTTGCTGTCGGCTTCCGCCAGCGCAGCCTTGGCACCGGCAAAATCCTGCGCTTCGGCAGCCTTCTGCGCCGTCTGCAGCGACTTGATCACGTCGGGCGTGACGTTCAGCTTGGGACCGGCTGCCTTTTCCTCTTTCTTGTCCTTCTTCGCAGCGAAGGCAGGGGCCGAAACGGCACCGCCGGTTACGGCCAGAGCCAGTACCAGCGCGAACGGGGTAACAAAACGCATAATCCTCATCTCCTATGCACGCCTGGCCGATGGCTAGAGGCGCGTTTTGGGGGTTGAACGCCGATTAGGGAACGGCGCGTGAATGACTATTGAACAAGCCTATATCGGCTGATTTTGCAACTGTCATGCCCGCAGCTTCGTTCCAGCAGCGCCAAGGCGACAGCCGCTGTCCTTATCGATGCCCCGCGCGGGCGCGCGTCTGCGCGCGAGGGGTGACAGATTTGTTTCGCTCGGCTAGAGATCGCGCAACACAGCCAACATCATCGAAAAAAGAGAATCGCATTGACCGACGAGACTGTCCTCGCCGACCCTTCGGACATCAGCCCCGTCTCCATCGTCGAGGAGATGAAGACCAGCTATCTCGACTATGCGATGTCCGTCATCGTTTCGCGCGCCCTGCCGGACGTGCGCGACGGGTTGAAGCCGGTTCATCGCCGCATTCTCTTTTCGGCCCAGGAATCGGGCTTCCTCTACAACCGCCCCTATCGCAAGTCCGCGCGCCTCGTCGGCGAGGTGATGGGTAAATACCACCCGCATGGCGACAGTTCGATCTACGACGCCTTGGCGCGGATGACGCAGGACTGGTCGATGCGCGTGCCGCTGATCGACGGTCAGGGCAATTTCGGCTCGATGGACCCCGATCCGCCAGCCGCCATGCGCTACACCGAAGCGCGTTTGGCCAAGGTGGCGGGCGCGCTGCTGGAAGATCTCGACAAAGATACCGTCGATTTCACGCCCAACTATGACGCATCGGAACATGAGCCGCAGGTTCTGCCCGCGCGTTTCCCCAACCTGCTCGTCAATGGCGCGGGCGGCATTGCCGTCGGCATGGCGACCAACATTCCGCCGCATAATCTGGGCGAAGTGCTGCGCGCCTGCCTCGCCTATATCGACAATCCCGGCATCACCACCGACGAACTGATCGCCATCGTCCCTGGCCCCGATTTCCCGACAGCGCCGCTGATCCTGGGCCAGTCGGGCGCGAAATCGGCCTATCATACCGGCCGCGGCTCGATCATGATGCGCTCGCGCTATGTGATCGAGGAAGGGCGCGGCGATCGCCAGTCGATCGTCCTGACTGCCATCCCTTATCAGGTCGGCAAGAACGGCCTGGTCGAGAAGATCGCCGAAGCCGCCAAGGAAAAGCGGATCGAAGGCATCAGCGACATTCGCGACGAATCCAGCCGCGAAGGCGTGCGGATCGTCATGGACTTGAAGCGCGACGCGACGCCCGAAGTGGTGCTGAACCAGCTGTGGCGCAACACGCCTGCCCAATCGAGCTTCCCCGCCAACATGCTCGCCATTCGCGGCGGTCGGCCCGAATTGCTGGGCCTGCGCGAGATTATCGACGCCTTCATCAAATTCCGCGAAGAGGTCATCACCCGCCGCACCAAGTTCGAGCTGAACAAGGCGCGCGAACGGGCACATATCTTGCTCGGCCTGGTCGTCGCGGTCACCAACCTTGATGAGATGGTCAAGATCATCCGGGGTTCGTCCAGCCCGGCCGAAGCCCGCGAAAAGCTGCTGGCCCGCGAATGGCCGATCAGCGAGATCGCCCATTATATCCGCCTGGTCGAAGCCATCGACACCGAGATTTCGGGCGACGTCTATAAACTGTCCGAAGTGCAGGTCCGCGCCATCCTCGATTTGCGCCTGCATCGCCTGACGGCGCTGGGTCGCGACGAGATCGGCAAGGA
>TARA_R110000787_G_scaffold1778_5_pt1 | contig 13590 bp, 13 predicted proteins | sample TARA_R110000787 | Tara Oceans TARA_R110000787 (sample SAMEA4397920) | marine metagenome | biome: Polar Biome; feature: [DCM] deep chlorophyll maximum layer (ENVO:01000326); material: water (ENVO:00002006), including particulate matter (ENVO:01000060) such as... | depth 35 m
GACCACTTCAGGCCCGTGGGGAAGCCCGCACCACCACGGCCCCGCAGACCCGACGCCTTCATCTGGTCGATGATCCAGTCGCGCCCGTTCTTGAGGATGCCCGCCGTGCCATCCCAATGGCCCCGCGCCTGCGCGCCTTTCAGCGTGCGGTCGTGCATACCGTAGATATTGGTAAAGATGCGGTCTTGATCCTGAAGCATGAAGCTAACCTTTATGTGTCACGGCTGGCCGCGCGGGCCCGCCTCATCTGATATATATTGACCATTGCCCAGACCAACGCGGCTAAAGCAGCAAAATCGAACAACAGCGCATAGCGACCGGGCAGGCCGAACTGCGGTGCAATCCATTGCGCCGCGATCCAGAGCAATATCGTCACGGCGATCACCACGGCGACCAGACGGCCCTTGCGCGCCAGTGCGATGTCTTGTTGTTGGGTCATTTGCTTTGTTCCATGTCAGATCCAGGTCTGTCTACTGACGACGTTTGGACGGGTCGACCGCACCACCCGCGGCCAAGGCAGCAGCCTGCCCTATCCAGTTGTCGCGCTTGATCCGTCCCTTGAACCGCAGCCGAGCATCCACCCAAGCAACTTCCTGCGGGCCCCACTGCGCGATCTGGTCAAAATGATAGATGCCCAGTTCGTTCAACGTCTGCTCCATCTTCGGACCAACGCCACTGATCAACTTGAAATCATCGGCCCCGCCCGCGCGCGGCCCATCCAACGTCACAGGCTTGGCCTCGCTTTCATTGGATGTCTCGATCTCTTGCGAGACCGTTTTTGTGATATCCGCAATAACCGATGCGTCATCAGGCTCAGCCACCTCCGGCTTGGGTGCTGCATACCTGTAGCTTCCCTTGCGAGAGGCCAGTTCCTGTTGACCCTTCAAGGTCGCGGTTGGTTTTATGCCCGAAAATACCGGCTTTTCGGATTTAGCCGCCTCGGACGTGCCTGCCGTCGCTTCGCGTGCCGCGCCACCGACCGGGGCTGTGGCAGTACCGGTATCGGTCGAAGCGGGAACAATAGCGTCATCCAAAGTCGGTTCGTCTGCCGCTGGATCGTCAGATACCTGCGACGGTGCCGCGGCAAGCGCATCGGTATTTTCCGAACTTGCCGACATCGCAATCGGCTCTGACGTCGCGATCGGGTTACCCGAACCAACCCGCGCAGCGTGCCCACCGATCGGCGACGCTTGGTCAACCGGTTCGCCCGTCGCCGCGTCCCGCGACCCCAACGGATCTGTCGCATCGTGTGAAGTCGCCGCAACGGATGACTTGTCACACACCTGGCGCAACAGCGCGAATATCGAAAGGGCACCCAAAATGATGGCCAAGATGAGCGATACGATGAACCCCCAGCCGAATACCAGCCAGAGCAGCAACCCGGCAGCCAGCCCAACCGCAGCCCCCCACCGCGTACATTTCTGTCTACATTGCTCTTTTTGTGTCAAGTTAGCCATTTCCATCCCTTTCACGCCATCAAACGATCCAACTTACATTAGATATCATCTTTTTCGGCGCGGGACGAGATTTCTGTTTTTTGATCCGAGACAAGAACCTTGGCCTGGTCGACCCACTTGTCACGGGTGGCTCGGCCTTTGAAGCCTTCCAGGTTCTGATCGACCCAGGATACCTCTTCAGGACCCCAGTTCGCGATTTGCTCAAAGTGATAGATGCCCATGCTGTTCAGTTGCTCTGCCAGCTTGGGGCCGATGCCCTTGATCGATTTCAGATCATCTCCGGCACCGTCCTTTGGCGCGTCCAGCACTTGCGGTCGGCTTCCGGCCGCCGCAGCGCTATCGGGCGTGGGGGCCGCGACCGCAGCTTTGCCGGCCGCAGATTTTGTCGGCCGCGCGACACTGCCGGTTTCAGGTTTCGCAACAGCCTCTACATCCGCCGCCTCGCCGGGTGCTTCCGAGCGTTTGTCCGAACTGTCCCCAACATTGCGCGGTGCCGGTTCTTCGCTTCTGGTGCGTCCGCCCTGCGCCCCGTCGGGGCCGGCCGGGCCGAGATTGTCATCGCGCACAGGTGCCGGCGCGGCCCCATCCGACCCGGCCGATGACTCATCGCCGCGCTGCCACGGTGCGGTCAGCGGCACTTCGGTACCGTCGATCCGCTTGAGCGTATCGCCGATATCCACGGCCAACTGGACACTGGCATTATACTGGGTCTTGCCGCTGTCATGATCGACAAGGCTGGTCAGTCCAGACAGGGGTTCAGACGCGTAACGCCCGTTCTGGGGACCGGGTACAGGCACCTGACCTTCCGCCATTTCGTCGATCATGCTGCGAAAACGGTCGACGGTAAGATCTTCGTAATAATCTTTGCCGATTTGCGCCATCGGGGCGTTGGAGCAGGCCCCGAGACATTCAACTTCTTCCCAGGAAAATTTGCCGTCGTCGCTGATCTGGTGGGCCTTCGGTGCGATACGTTCCTTGCAAACGGCGATCAGGTCTTCGGCACCGCAAATCATGCAGGAGGTGGTCCCGCAGATTTGAAAATGGGCAACGGACCCAACCGGTTGGAGCTGGAACATGAAGTAGAATGTCGCAACCTCGAGACCCCGGATATAAGCCAGGCCCAGCATTTCCGACACGTGTTCTATAGCCGGGCGGCTCAGCCAGCCTTCCTGTTCCTGTGCACGCCACAGCAGCGCGATGATGGCACTGGCCTGACGGCCTTCGGGGTATTTGGTGATCTGCGCTTCGGCCCAGGCCTGGTTGGCAGGGGTAAAGGCAAAGCTTGTCGGTTGGTCAGGGTGCAAACGGCGCAGCATCAGATCAGGCTTTCGTTCTTGCGGAAACGGCGGGCGCCTCCGGCGGGAGTTTATTAGGCAAAATGAAACGGTGAGGTCGGCTCAACGGTCGACCTCACCGAAAACGATATCCATGGTACCGATGATCGCCGCGACATCCGCCAGCTGGTGACCCTTGGCGAGATAATCCATCGCTTGCAGGTGCAGGTAGCCCGGCGCGCGCAGCTTGGCACGGTAGGGTTTGTTCGATCCATCCGCCACGAGGTATACGCCGAATTCGCCCTTGGGAGCTTCGACGGCGCAGTAGACCTCGCCGGCGGGGACGTGGAACCCTTCGGTATAAAGCTTGAAGTGATGGATCAGGCTTTCCATGTCGGTTTTCATCGCGGTCCGGCTGGGGGGCGTGATCTTGCCACGGGCCAGGATGTCGCCTTGGCCTTCGGGCGCGCGCAGTTTCGCGATGGCCTGCTGGATGATGTAGGTGGACTGACGCATTTCTTCCATACGGACGAGGTAGCGATCGTAGCAATCGCCATTCACGCCGGTCGGGATCTGGAAATCGAACTCGTCATAGCATTCGTAAGGCTGGGCGCGACGCAAATCCCACGCGAGGCCCGAGCCGCGCACCATGACCCCGGAAAAGCCCCAGTCCTGAATGTCTTGTTCGGTCACCACACCGATATCGGCGTTGCGCTGTTTGAAGATGCGGTTTTCGGTCAGCAGCAGATCAATGTCGACCATGAAGCCGGTGAGAAATTTCTCGGCCCAGGCTTCGATATCATCCAGCAATGCAGGGGGCAGATCCTGATGCACCCCACCCGGACGGAAATAGGCTGCGTGCAGACGCGCACCGCTGGCGCGTTCGTAGAAGATCATCAGGTCTTCGCGTTCTTCAAAGCCCCAGAGCGGCGGCGTCAACGCGCCGACGTCCATCGCCTGGGTGGTGACGTTCAGCAGGTGCGACAGGATGCGGCCGATTTCGGAATAGAGCACGCGGATCAGCGAGGCACGACGGGGCACTTCGACGCCGGTCAGCTTTTCGATGGCCAGACACCAGGCGTGTTCCTGGTTCATCGGAGCCACATAATCCAGCCGGTCGAAATACGGCAGGTTTTGCAGATATGTCCGGCTTTCCATCAACTTTTCAGTGCCCCGGTGCAGCAGGCCGATATGCGGATCGCAGCGTTCGACAATTTCACCGTCCAGCTCGAGCACAAGGCGCAAAACCCCGTGTGCCGCAGGGTGTTGCGGGCCGAAATTGATGTTGAAGTTGCGGATTTTCTGTTCGCCGGTCAGGGCGTCGTCGAAACCTTTGGTACCATCCATCATTTACGCTCCAGCTCGGTCAGTTTGACACCCATCCACCATAACAAGGCGATCGTCCCGAACGGGATAAGACAGGCAACAGACCAGTATTTATTGATCCCGAAAAAGGGAAGTAACTTGACCATCGGGATGATCGCCAGGGCAGAAAGGATCAGCCACCAGATACCGCCCATTACTTGGCCTCCGGCTTTTCATCGCCGGGCAGAATGTATTCTGCCCCTTCCCAAGGCGACATGAAGTCGAACTGGCGGTATTCCTGCACCAGGCTGACGGGTTCATAAACGACACGCTTTTCGCTTTCGTCATAGCGCACTTCGGTATAGCCGGTGGTCGGGAAGTCCTTGCGCAGGGGATAGCCCCGGAAACCATAATCGGTCAGCAGTCGGCGCAGATCGGGGTGGCCGGCAAAGATGACGCCGAACATGTCGAACACTTCACGTTCGAACCAGTTGGCCGACGGGTGGATGTCGACGATCGACGGGACCATGTCTTCTTCTCGTGCCGCGACGCGCAAACGGATGCGCTGGTTCTGGTACATCGACAGAAAGTGATAGACCACATCGAACCGCTTGGCGCGGCCCGGGTAATCAACGGCCGTGATGTCCACCAGCGACGAAAACCGGCAGGTCGCATCGCTTTTGATGAATTCGACAAGCCCCGGCAGGTTGGCCTGGGTCACATCCATCGTCAGCTCGTCATGGGCAATTTCCCACCCCAGTATGCAATCGGGGCGTTTTGCTTCGATATAAGAACCCAGTTCGTTCAGTTGTTCTGACATATCAGCCCCTTAGCGAACAATTGTGCCGGTGCGGCGGATTTTTCGCTGCAACTGCAAGATACCGTATAGCAACGCCTCAGCCGTAGGGGGGCACCCTGGCACGTACACATCGACCGGAACGATCCGGTCACAGCCGCGCACGACGGAATAGCTGTAGTGGTAGTACCCGCCGCCGTTGGCACAGGATCCCATCGAGATCACATAGCGCGGTTCCGGCATCTGGTCGTAAACCTTGCGCAAGGCGGGTGCCATCTTGTTTGTCAATGTGCCGGCCACGATCATCAGATCCGACTGGCGTGGGCTGGCGCGGGGTGCGGTGCCAAAGCGTTCAAGGTCATAGCGCGGCATCGAGGTGTGCATCATTTCGACCGCGCAGCACGCCAGACCGAAAGTCATCCAGTGCAGCGAACCGGTACGCGCCCAGTTGATGATGTCTTCGGTCGAGGTCAGCAGGAAACCTTTGTCCTGCAACTCTTTATTGAGATTCTGGGTTGCCACGTCACGGTCCATTCCGGCCGTATAGGTCCCGGCGGCTGCTACTGCCATTCCAATGCCCCCTTTTTCCATTCATAGGCGAAACCGGCGGTCAACACGGCCAGGAACACCATCATCGACCAAAAGCCCGCCATGCTCACGTCTTTGAAAGCGACAGCCCAGGGAAAGAGAAATGCGATCTCGAGGTCAAAAATAATGAACAGGATCGACACAAGATAGAAACGCACGTCGAACTTCATACGCGCATCGTCGAACGCGTTGAACCCGCATTCATAGGCTGACACTTTTTCGGGGTCCGGGTTGCGCACAGCCAAAACGACGGCGGCAAGAATTAATACAATGCCAAGGACAATTGCCACGGCTAGGAAAATAAGGATCGGCAGGTATTCCCGCATCATGTCGTCCAAGGGGAAGCTCCTTTTGCGAATGCGACGCGCCACGCGCCATGTCAGCCAATCGGCACCATCGGCTCTGCTCGGTTTACTCCGCTGTCCCGTCAGGGTCAACCGAGCCCGCCACTTTTGCATCACCCCGTTTCAGGGTACCAAATGCCCCTTCTCGCTTGGCGATCGACCTCCTTGTGAACCGGTTGCATTCAACGCGTCGCGCTACCGGAACCTTGGCCCGGGGAACGAATGTCCGGAGGTGATCGACGCGGTGGTGTCCTCTCGCGTCTGGGAAAGGGGGCGGTGTAAACTCCAGGTTTTAACCCAGTCCGATCACCCCGAAACCCAAGCCGCCTTGCGTTTGTCAAAAAACGCCCCGATTCCTTCAGCGGCCTCGTCGGTTTCCCAACGCGCCGCGAGTGCCGCGATGGTGTGGTCGACCACCTGCGTATCGATGCGCGGGCCCAGATCACGCGCCAGCTGCTTGGCGGCCGCCACGGCACCGGGGGCACATGACAGATATGGCGTCACTTCAGCCTCGATCGCCTCGTCCAGCTGGTCCGCATGGACGGCCCGCGCCAGCAGGCCCAGCTCTACGGCCTCGGCTGCGCCGAACAGGCGTGCCGACATGAATACGCGCCGCGCCCGTCCTTCGCCCATGCGGGCCAGCACGTAAGGCCCGATGGTGGCGGGGATGATGCCGAGCCTGGTCTCGGTGAAGCCCATCTTTAACGTGTCCACTCCGATCGCTACATCGCAAACCGAGGCCATGCCGACACCCCCGCCAAACGCATTGCCCTGCACACGCCCGATCAGCGGTTTCGGCAAGGTGTTCAAAGCACCCAACATCGCCGCGAGCTTGGCCGCCTCAGCCGATCGTGTCGCTGGATCCATGTCGCGTTGCGCCTGCATCCAGCCCAGATCGCCGCCCGCACAGAAGCTTTTGCCAGCACCGGTCAACACCACCACGCGTACGGCGTCATCCGCCGCCAACGCCGCCGCGGCCTGGGTAAGCTCTGCGATCATCTGCGCTGACATGGCATTATGCTTCGGTTCGCGCGCCAGCGTCAGCGTCGCCACCCCGCGCGTGTCGGTTTCCAGCCTCAGGGTATCGTACATCAATCAGCCCTCATCGCACGCGCCATTGCCGCGGCCTCTTCGATCAACTCCTGATCCAGCCCGGTACGATAGCCAAGCGCCGCCAGATGGGCATTGACCTTCTCGGTCGCCACGTTGCCTGCGGCACCCGGTGCATAGGGGCACCCCCCCAGCCCTCCGACGGCTGCGTCAAAAACCCGGACCCCCAGGGAAAGAGAGGCATCTATGTTGTCGATCGCCCGCCCGTTGGTGTCATGATAATGTCCCGCCAGCCGACCCGCCGGGACGACGTCGCGCACCGCCAGCAACATGCGCGCAATCGTGTCCGGGGTGCCTGCCCCTATCGTATCACCCAACGAAACCTCATAACATCCCATTGAAAACAGGCGATCCGCGACCTCGGCCACCTTTGACGGGGCCACGATGCCATCATAGGGGCACTTGATGACGCACGATACATAGCCGCGCACGGGGATATCGACATGCCGCGCCTCTTCGAGGATCGGCACGAACCTCTCGAACGCCTCGTCAATGCTTACGTTGATGTTTTTCTGACTGAACCCTTCACTGGCAGAGGCAAATATCGCGATTTCATCCGCTTTGGCGGCCACCGCCTCCGTATATCCGCGCAGATTCGGGGCCAGCGCCGCATAGCGTACGCCTTCTCCCCGGGTGATCCCCTCTAAAACCTCAGCCGACCCCGCCATCTGCGGCACCCACCTGGGGCTTACAAAGCTCGCCACTTCGATCCGAGAGAACCCCGCCTGGGTCAGCATATCCACCAACGCGATCTTCTCCGCCACCGGTATCTCTCGGTTCTCGTTCTGAAGCCCGTCACGCGGCCCCACTTCGAAGATCTCACAAAAGCCGTTGTCCATCCCTACCCCTCCCATTCATTTTGCCAGATAAACTCAAGATTCCGACCCCGGCCTCATTCGACCGGCCAAGGCTCAAAGAATGCCTGATCGAACAATGGTACATCTTTGGGCAGTGATTTGCGAAACGCTTCGCGATCGGTGATCCTGTCATACCAGGCGGAAACATTCGGATGGTTATCGAGCTTCGCAAAAAACCGTGCCATATAAACCGCTTGACCCACGTTGACATCCGCCGCGGTAAAGCCGCTCATCAATAGGTAATCCTGCTGAACGATCCCGCCACCAAGCCGCGCTTCCAGCGCATCATAGCATTTCACGATCCGCGCGGCTTCCAGCTTCATCACGATCGGGCTGCGCATGGTGTCCTCGCGCAGGGCCACATGTTGCTGGGTCAGTGCCGCACAATGCTGCGAAATGGTCTCTGCGAAATGTATCCATACTAACCAGGCCATCCGGTCCGGTGCCCCCGGCATCCGGCCAAGCCGGTCCGGGCTGAACCGTTCACACAGATATTCAGCGATCGCACCGGTCTCGAACATCCGCTCCCCCTCGATCTCCAGCGACGGCACGCGGCCGGCCGGAGAAATGGCCAGATAACCCGGATCGCGCAGGGATTTGTCAAAAGCGTGGATCGAAACCTCGAAAGGCACGTCCAGCTCGTGCAGCAGCCAAAGCGTACGCATGGAACGGGTCTGTTCGACGTGGTGCAAGGTAATCATGTCGGGGTCTCGTCCGGTGCGGCTTCAAGCCGGACCAACGCTGCCCCGGCTTCCACCTGATCCCCGGCCGCAGCCAGAACCTCGGCAACAATCCCGCTCCGGGCTGCCAGCAGACTATGTTCCATTTTCATCGCTTCCAATATTGCCAGACGAACGCCCTTTTCCACTGCCTGCCCCACCTTCGCATCGATCATCCGCACCAGCCCCGGCATCGGTGCCTCGATCAGATTGCCATCGCCATGCCCGCCGGCGGCACGCGCCAACGGATCTATGACCGCAAAACTTATCCCATAGTCGGCGAAAACGGTCACCCGATCCCCTGCCTTGGCCACCCGTGCCGCCGGCTGCCCCCCGATAGACCAGCGCCCTGCGACACGCCGCGCGACAATCTCTTCGTCGCCGATCTGCCATAGCTGATGATCTGGCGACAATACCTGCACATGCACGAAATGATCCTCATCCTGCCAGTTCAATCCTACCTGACGGCGCAACGGGTGCCACAGGGTAAACCCGGCGTCTGATTGAGGCTCAAGCAAGTCAAGTGCCGCCATCCCCGCCAATGCAACATGATGCGGCTGCACGCGAGGCGGCACCGTGAGTGCGTCGATATCACGCCCGATCAGCCCCGTGTCCACCTCCCCCGCGCCAAAGCTTTCGTGCGCGGCAAGTGCGCCCAGAAATGCCAGGTTCGTGACAGTCCCCGCGACTTCGCATCGACGCAGCGCCGTACGCAACCTCGAAAGGGCGACGTCGCGGGTCGGCCCGTGTACAATCACCTTTGCAATCATCGGGTCGTAAAAAGGGCTGATCGTGTCGCCGGCGCGAACCCCACTATCGGCGCGACAGCGTTCGTCAAAGATCAGGTGTGTCAATGTCCCCGTCGCCGGCAAAAACCCCTTCGGCACATCCTCTGCATATAACCGCGCTTCAACGGCATGGCCGTTGACCTGCAATTCCTCCTGACGCAAAGGCAGTCCTTCTCCTGCCGCCACACGGAGTTGCCATTCCACCAGATCAACCCCCGTGATGGCTTCGGTCACCGGATGCTCTACCTGTAACCGCGTGTTCATCTCCATAAAGAAAAACCCGTCCGGGCGCAGACCGTCGGAACCATCCACGATAAACTCGATGGTCCCCGCCCCGGCATAGCCAATAGCCTCGGCCGCGGTCACCGCCGCCCGCCCCATCGCCGCGCGCATCTCGTCGGTCATGCCGGGTGCCGGGGCTTCCTCGATCACCTTCTGGTGGCGACGCTGCAACGAACAATCGCGCTCGAACAGATGCACCGCCCGCGACCCATCCCCAAAGACCTGAACCTCGATATGACGCGGCTTGGTGACGAACTTCTCGACCAGCACATCGGCGTTGCCAAAGGCAGTCTTCGCCTCGGACCGCGCACTGTCGAGCGCGGCTTGAAAACCGGTCGCCTCCTCGACAAGCCGCATGCCTTTGCCACCGCCCCCGGCGACCGCCTTGATCAACACCGGATAACCGATCCTGTCCGCCTCTGCCGCCAGCAGCGTGTCATCCTGATCGGCCCCGTGATATCCCGGCACCACCGGCACACCCGCCTCGACCATCAATGCCTTGGCGGCATCTTTAAGCCCCATCGCGCGAATGGCCTTTGCCGACGGTCCGATAAATACCAACCCCGCCGCTTCGACGGCCTCCACGAAATCGGGGTTCTCGGACAGAAAACCATATCCCGGATGGATCGCCTGTGCCCCGGTCTCCTGGGCTGCCCGAATGATTGCGTCACCCCGCAAATAACTGTCCCCAGGGGCAGACCCGCCAATATGAACCGCCGTATCGGACATCTGCACATGTTTTGCCTCGGCATCCGCGTCAGAGTAGACCGCGACACACCGCACGCCCATGGCTTGCGCCGTTTCCATCACCCGACACGCAATCTCGCCCCGGTTCGCAATCAGGATCGTATCAAACATCGCGCAGCTCCCTCAAAACCTTCTCATCTTCATTTTGCCAGATAAACTCCGGGGGTCCGGGGGCTGGCCCCCGGAAAGTCTCTCCAAGCCCCCTCACATGCGGAACACACCGAATTTCGTATCTTCGATCGGTGCGTTCAAACTGGCGCGCAGTGAAAGAGACAGCACCTCGCGGCTGTGGCGCGGATCAATCACCCCGTCATCCCAAAGCCGCGCGGTCGCATAAAGCGGATGCGACTGTTTCTCGAACATATCAATCGTGGGCTGCTTGAACGCGGTCTCTTCTTCCTCGGTCCAGCTGTCGCCCGCCCGCTCGATCGCGTCGCGTTTTACCGTGGCCAGAACGCCGGCTGCCTGCGCCCCGCCCATGACCGAAATGCGCGAATTCGGCCATGTCCACATGAAGCGCGGGGAATAGGCGCGTCCCGCCATGCCATAGTTACCGGCCCCGAACGACCCGCCCACCAGCATGGTGATCTTGGGCACATTGGTCGAGGCGACAGCTGTCACCATCTTGGCTCCGTGCCGCGCGATGCCTTCGTTCTCGTATTTGCGGCCGACCATGAAACCGGTGATGTTTTGCAAGAAGACCAGCGGGATCTTGCGCTGCGAACACAGTTCAACGAAATGCGCGCCTTTCTGGGCGGATTCCGAGAACAACACGCCATTGTTGGCGATGATACCGACGGGGCAGCCTTTGATGTGGGCAAAGCCACACACCAGCGTCTCGCCAAAGCGCGCCTTGAATTCGTCGAAGCGGCTGCCATCGACCAGCCGCATGATGACTTCGCGGATGTCATAGGGTGTGCGGGCATCGGCGGGCACGACGCCCAGCATCTCGGCCGGATCATAGGCAGGGTCTTCGGCAGGTTGCCACTGCACATTCATCGGGGCCGCGCGGTTCAGCCCGGCCACGGCACGTCGGGCGAGCGCCAGCGCGTGGGCGTCATCTTCGGCCAGATAGTCGGCCACACCTGACAGACGGGTATGCACATCGCCGCCGCCCAGATCCTCGGCGCTGACCACCTCGCCCGTGGCGGCCTTGACCAAGGGCGGACCGGCCAAAAAGATTGTGCCCTGCTCTTTCACGATGATCGACACATCCGACATCGCGGGCACATAGGCCCCGCCCGCGGTGCACGATCCCATGACCACCGCGATCTGGGGGATGCCCTTGCCGCTCATCCGCGCCTGATTATAGAAAATCCGGCCAAAGTGGTCACGGTCGGGAAAGACCTCGTCCTGATTGGGCAGGTTGGCGCCACCGCTATCCACCAGATAGATGCAGGGCAGATGGTTTTCCTCGGCGATCTCTTGGGCGCGCAGGTGTTTTTTGACGCTCATCGGGAAATAGGTGCCGCCCTTCACCGTCGCGTCGTTGCACACGATCATGCAGTCGATGCCCTGCACCTTGCCGACACCCGCGATCACACCCGCCGCTGGGGCGGCCCCGCCATAGAGCCCATGTGCCGCCAGCGCCCCGACCTCAAGGAACGGCGATCCGGGGTCGAGAAGGTTGGCCACCCGTTCGCGGGGCAGCATCTTGCCGCGGCTCACGTGGCGGGCGCGAGATTTCTCGCCGCCGCCAAGCTCTGCCGCATCCGCCGCTTCGCGGATGGTATGCAAGGCCGCCAGATGCGCGGCCTCGTTGGCCCTGAAGCTTTCGGATGAGGGTAACGCCTGCGAAATAAGCTTCATTTAGGTCTCCTTGGTCGGTTATATCTGTCGGCGAACGGGCTTGTCATTGGCTGGTTTCAGACATCGCGCGGGCTTTGAGCTCGCGTCGGATGACCTTGCCGGTCACGGTCATCGGCAACGCATCGAGAAAGGCCACTTCTCGTGGATAAGAGTAGCTGGCGAGCCGGGTTTTCACCCATGTCTGCAACGTTTCTGCGTCAACTGTCGCCCCTTCCTTCAGTACCACGTATGCCTTGACGATCTCGGTACGTAGCGGGTCAGGTTTGCCGACGACACCGCAGGTTGCCACATCGGGATGGGTCAGCAGGCAATCTTCGATCTCGGCAGGTCCAATGCGATACCCTGACGAGGTAATCACGTCATCCTCGCGGCCTACAAACCGCAGATATTCGCCGTCGAACATCCCGCGGTCACCTGTCAGCATCCAGTCGCCACGATATTTTAGCGCAGTTTCTTCGGGGCGCTGCCAATAGCCAAGCATCATTGACGCCGACCCTTTGCGGATGGCCACGTCGCCTTCGCCTTGCGCAGGGGCACCGTCGGCGTCCAAAACCGCGACGTCATGACCCGGCACCGGTTTGCCGATACAGCCCGGGCGCGGTGGAAACTGTGTGCCACTGCTGGATGCCACCATGTTGCATTCGGTTTGCCCGTAGAATTCGTTGATCGACAGGCCAAACGCGGTTTGCCCCCACGCCAGCATTTCCGCCCCCAGTGGCTCGCCGCCCGATGCGACTGAACGCAGCCCCGCTATGCTGCACGCCCCAGCCTTGAGCATCCGCAGCGCGGTCGGCGGGAAAAAGACGTTGCGCACATCGCCATCGCGAATGATTTGCACACAAGCTTCTATGGAGAATTTCGGCAACCGTGCCGCCACCACCGGCACACCAAGCGCCAGCCCGGGCATCAGTACGTCGAACAATCCGCCGATCCACGCCCAATCGGCCGGCGTCCATAAACAATCGCCATCCTGCCCCAGGATATCGTGGCTTAGGGACACGCCCGGCAGATGGCCCGTCAAGACCCGATGCCCGTGCACGGCACCCTTGGGTGTGCCTGTGGTGCCCGATGTATAGATCAGCACAGCCGGATCCTCGGGCCCGGTGTCGGCAGTTGCGACAGGGTCGCCGGCGATGCCAAAACTATCGGCCATTTCCGCCTGCGCCAAATCCCCCAACAGGTCGCGCCCTTCGGTGTCGGTCAACACCAGCGTGATTCCCGCATCCTGCACCCGGGATGCCAGCGCGTCATGCTTGAACAGTTTGAATAAAGGTACTGAAATTGCGCCTATTTTCCAGATAGCCAGATGTGCCGCCGCGCACCACGGGCTTTGGCTCAGCAATACGCCAACGCGGTCGTTTGCCTGTACGCGCTGCCGCAGGGCCCGCGCCAAGCCATCAACCATAACGGTCAATTCACCAAAGCTGACATCGCGCCGCGCCGCACCCGTAAGATCAATGATCGCGACCTTGTTGGCATCGTGCGCCAGACACTGCGTCGCCATATTCATCCGG
>TARA_R110000787_G_scaffold85049_3_pt1 | contig 13581 bp, 11 predicted proteins | sample TARA_R110000787 | Tara Oceans TARA_R110000787 (sample SAMEA4397920) | marine metagenome | biome: Polar Biome; feature: [DCM] deep chlorophyll maximum layer (ENVO:01000326); material: water (ENVO:00002006), including particulate matter (ENVO:01000060) such as... | depth 35 m
TCCATTCGGCGAATTCACAGCTGCAGGTTTTGTACACCTTCCGCCCGATCAAGTTGCATCTCCAAATGGAATGATATTAGAACATGATGGTGCTAATGTATTAATGTCTGATGTTGCAGACGGAAAAATTTATCGTGTAAATGTAGCCACAGAAGATGTAGAAATGATTTATGATCATCCGTATGGTGTGAATACCATTTATAGAGATAAAACGGGAGCAATTTGGTTTTCCCAATCTGCAGAGAGTACTAATTTGGGAGAAATGTTTCAGGCTGCCAATTTACCTGTACCAACTGGTGCTGTTTTTAGAATGGCCGATTTAAAAAGCACACCTCTTAAAATTATGGATAGCCTTTATTTTGCTAACGGTATCACAATGGATAAAGATGAAAAACATCTATTTGTAGCTGAGACCATGATGGATAGGGTTCATAAATTAAAAATTGACATTAAAACAGGTGTAGTAAAATATATTGGTGTGGCCGCCAATGTCGGGTCACCTGACAATATATTAATTGATAAAGAAGGTCGATTAATTGTTGCTTCTCCTCTATATAATCAAGTGGTAGCAATAGATTTTAATAATCATTCGCAACATATAATTTTTGATGGTTCCACCAAAGATAATTTAAAGAAAACGAATGAATGGAAAAGAAGAAGTCATTTGGGTATGGAGAGACTTGAATTACTTTCTCCAGATTTGTTTAATCCCCTACCAGGATAACTTACAGGTATGTTCTTCTCTAATGATGGTCTAACACTTTATATAACTAATTTAGGGAATGACCTTTTAAAATATGACTTATAATTAAAACAATTCAATATGAAAACAATACTCATCAAAGGAACAAGCAAAGGAATTGGACTTGATACAGCATTAGCATTTGGTCTTGCTGGATATAAAGTGTACGCTACCATGAGAAGCCCTGAAAAAGTAGAAGACTTTAAATAATTATTAAATAAAGAATAATGCAGTTAAAAAAAGCACTTCTAACGACAATACTTATTAGTTTAATAGGGATAATCACTTGGGAAGTGTACTGGCGTTCTCAAGGATATTACCCTACTTTAAATGATGAAAAAGCCCTTTGGGCAAAAGAACGAGCTAAAGTTGAAAAAGCTTCAGATAATGATGTTATTATAATTGGATCTTCTAGAATTTATTTTGATATTCAAAAAAAGGTTTGGGAACAAGAAACTGGAAAAAAACCCATTCAAATAGCTTCGCCAGGAACATCTCCTTTACCTGCATTACACGATATAGTAGAAAACACTAATTTTAAAGGTACTCTTATAGTTGGGGTTACTCCTGGATTATTATTCTCTACTACCTATCCAAAAGCACCACCTATTAATAGAATTCAATCGAGAATAGATTATTACGAGGATATGACCTATGCTCAAAAATCTAACTATTTCTTATCGGTCCCACTTCAGAAAAACTTAGTCTTAATGTCTGGTGATGAAGAAGAATGGGCTGATGATATTGATTTAAAGTCACTATTAAGAAGGGTGAATATTGGAAATAGGATAAAAGGCCCAAAAGCACCCCCATTTTATAATTTTGGTGATATTTCATCGGACAGGAATATGGCGATGTCTAATAGAGCAGCTACAGACACTGCATTTGCAAACTCTATAATTAAAGTATGGAGTTTCTTTGGAAAATCGTCGCCTCCACCAGAGAAAGATGCCACTACTGCATATTTCGTTAATGATGCTGAAAAATTTATAAAGCGTGGTGGAAATCTAATTTTAGTAAGATGCCCGTCTAGTGGTGGAACTAGAATTGCAGAAAACATGTTTCTACCTAGAGAAAGATACTGGGACTCCTTGGTTGGTTTATTGCCTGCAAGAAATTATCATTTTGAGGATTATAATCAATTAAAAAACCTAAGGTGCCCAGAAGAATCTCATTTAAGTAAGAAAGATGCAGAATATTTTACTAGAGAATTATCAGAAATCTTGATTCAAGATAAGGCAATCACTAACTTTAAAACCAACTAATATGTTATTTAATTCATTAAGTTTTATCGTGTTTTTTGTGGTTGTTTTGGCTTTCTATTATTCCAATTTTTTAAATTGGAAATCAAAAAAAGGATTGCTTCTATTTGCTAGTTATATTTTTTATGGAATATGGAATCCACCATTAGTAATCCTCTTATGGATTTCGACCATGGTAGATTGGACAGCTGGTAAAAGATTGGCAGTAGAAGAAAACCAACGCAAAAGAAAACTTTGGTTATACTTAAGTATGGCTGTTAACTTAGGGTTTTTAGGTTTCTTTAAGTATGGAGATTTCTTATTAGAAAATTTTACATTTTTCATGAATACAATTGGATTGGAATACCAAGCTAGACCTATGGATATTATTCTTCCAATGGGGATTTCTTTTTATACTTTTCAAACGATGTCCTATACTATAGATCTGTATCATAAAAAAATTGATAGAGCTAGAACGTTTTTAGATTTCGCATTGTATGTTACATTTTTTCCGCAACTAGTTGCTGGGCCAATTGTAAGAGCTAAAGATTTAATAACACAGTTTTATGAGCCTAAAAAAGCAACCTTCAATCAATTTGTTTGGGGGCTATTTTTGATAACATTAGGTCTTTTTCAAAAAGTTGTTTTAGCAGACACCCTATTATCAAAAACAGTAGATACCGTTTATAAACCTGGGCAAATTTTAAACTTTTGGGACGCTTGGAGTGGCACTTTGGCATTTTCAGGACAAATATTCTTCGATTTTGCAGGGTATTCAACTTGTGCTATCGGAATTGCATTAATGCTAGGTATTATCCTTCCTGATAACTTTAGATATCCTTATGCATCGCTAGGGTTTTCAGATTTATGGAACCGATGGCATATATCATTATCAAGTTGGTTAAGAGATTATTTATACATCCCACTTGGCGGAAACCGTCACGGAATCACCAGAATGTACGTAGCATTAATGTTAACAATGCTTTTAGGAGGAATTTGGCACGGAGCTGCTTGGACATTTATGGTTTGGGGAGGATTGCATGGAACTTATTTAATTTTAGAAAAATTACAAAAAAAACACTTCCCTTTTAAAATTTCTGCTTGGAATGGCTTATTTTTAGCTTTCACAACTTTTACATGCATCAATTTTACGTGGGTATTTTTTAGAGCAAGAGAATTTGATACTGCTTGGAATATGATAAAATCAATGTTATTTCTAAATGCTGATGGAGTGAAAATTTTATCATCATTTGATATCATAAAAGTATGTGTATTGATTGGAGTTTTATTTATTACACACTGGCTAATGAGAAATACATCTGTAAAAGAAGTTTCGAAAAAAATATCACCCATATCCTTAGGGATAGTTTGGTCTATTATGATCGTATTATTGGTAATTGCTCAAGGTAGCGGTGAACAATTTATTTATTTTCAATTTTAAAAATGCCATTATTCTTATCTCCATTAGAAGCGTTTTTACATTGGGAAAAAGAAATCCCCGATCATTCCTTTTTACTTCAACCTATTAATGGTAAAATAATAAAATACACCTATAAAGAAGCTGGATTAGAAATAAGGAAAGTAGCATTAAAATTACAAAATTTAGGATTAGCGAAAAAAAGCCATATTGCACTGCTATCTAAAAATTGTGCTCATTGGATGATGTCAGATTTAGCAATAATGATGGCAGGGTTTGTTTCCATTCCTATTTATACTTCTTTAACTGCAAAAACGATTCGTCAAGTATTAACCCATAGTGAGTCTAAAGCTATTATTATTGGTAAACTAGACGACTATTCTTCCATTAAAAAAGGAATTACAGCCATTCCTAAAATAGGAGTTGAGTTATATGGAATTAAGGAAGAATACAGTTGGGAAAATATCATACAGTCGGATGTTTCTGACATCACAATTAAATTTCCAAAACTTTCAGATACACACACCATCATATACACTTCAGGAACCTCTGGAGAGCCTAAAGGTGTAATACATAGTGTAGAAAATTTTATTAATAGTCTACATACCATTCAAAAAATTGTTAACCTACCTAGCCATCCTAGATTGTTCTCCTATCTACCCTTGGTTCACGTAGCCGAAAGGGTAATTTGGAGCTATGGTCTTACTATAGGCGCACAATTTAGCTATCCAGAATCATTAAAAACCTTTGCAAAAGATTTAGAAAACACACAGCCACATGCCTTTTTTGGAGTTCCAAGAATTTGGGTGAAGTTTCAAGAAATTATCTTATCTAAAATACCTCAAAGGAGATTGTCCTGGCTTTTAAAAACTCCTATAATTAAAGACCTAGTAATAGCTAAACTTAAACAAAAATTAGGATTAAAAAATAGTGAAGTAATTATTTCTGGAGCTGCTCCAATATCTAAAGATGTGATTAATTGGTTTAAGACCATTGATATAGAAATTTCCCAAATTTATGGAATGACTGAAGATTGCTGTATTTCACATTTTAATACGCCTCCTCATAACAAAGTAGGAACCGTAGGAAAGGCTTTGCCCGGAGTAAAAACAAAAATAACTAGTGAAGGGGAAATTTGTATCAAGAACAATTGCTTAATGAAAGGATATTATAAAGACCCTGAATTAACAGCAAAAACATTTGATGAAGAGGGTTATTTAAAAACTGGTGATAAAGGTGAGTATGATGCGGAAGGTAATTTATCAATTACAGGGAGGATTAAAGATCAATTTAAAACGGATAAAGGAAAATATATTTCTCCTTCACCTATCGAATTAGAAATATCTAAAAACCCTAATATAGAGCAAGTGTGTTTGGTAGGTAGTGGCTTACCTCATCCGATAGCATTGGTTACCATTTCAGAAATTGGCAATTCTAATTCTTCTTTTGTAATTTCTAATAGTTTAATTGACACTATTAATCAATTAAATAATCAACTAGAAAGACACGAGATCATTAAAAAAGTGATCGTCTTTAAAAATCATTGGACCATAGAAAATAACTTCTTAACTCCTACTTTAAAGTTAAAAAGGAATTTAATTGAACTTGAAAATCAGGATCATTATTTGACCTGGTATTATGATAAAGAAATTGTCATTTTTAAATAATTATTTTCATTTCTAACATTAACATTATTAATCTATGTGCGATTTAATTTTTTAATATGATCAACTTCTTCAGAAAAAAACGTAAAAAAATGGCAGACGATAATAAAGCCTTAAAGTATACTCGGTATGCGATTGGTGAAATTACATTAGTAGTAATAGGAATATTAATTGCGTTAAGCATTAATAACTGGAATGAATCTCAAAAAGAAAAGAGAACCTTACTTTCTACTTATGCTATCGTTGCTAAAGATTTAAAAAACGACATCAATGACATCAATGATATTTTACAATATTATGAATCTATAAAACCATGTTATGAAAAAATATTAGATGGTAAAATGACTAAAGAGGATTATATAAAAAATAAAGAATGTTCAAGGATTTTAATGAATTACCCCGACTTTTCAATAGATTTAAGAGGATATAATTTAATAAGTAATAATTTAAAATCAGACACAGATAGTTTAACCATAGATATAGTACAGTTTTATTCTAAAACTACTCTTGAAATTGAATTGAATGAAAAATCAAAAAATATAAATTTCAATAACAATTATATATACTGGCAAAATAATAGTAGCTGGTTTTCAAGTTTTATTTTAGGAAGAGATAAAACAAATTTAAATGAAGAGTTTATTGAATATTCGATAAATTCTCAAGACTATAAAAATAGAGTTGCTTTGTTTTATTTAATAAATTATCAGGTTCTTTCAATTCAATATGAAGAATTTAAAGTAAATGCTGAAATTCTTGTAAAAAGAATTGAGGAATTTAACTCGCAGATGTAAGACTATGATCAACTTCTTCAGAAAAAAGCGTAAAAAAATGGCAGATAACAATAATACATTAAAATATGCTCGATATGCTATTGGTGAAATAGTACTAGTAGTAATAGGAATATTAATTGCACTAAGTATCAATAATTGGAACTCACAAAATAAAGACAGAAAATACGAAAAGGAGATATTGCACTTAATTAATCAAAATTTAGTAAACGATTCTATAAGTTTAACACGTGAACTAAATACAGCAAAGAATTCAAATGAAGCTTCAGAACTATTAATCGAACAGTTGAACTCAGGAATCATAAATGATAGTTTGAACTTTTTGATGGGACAAATCATAACTTTCGAGCGGTTTAAATCTACATCCAGTGCTTTTGAAGTATTAAAAGCAAAAGGGATTGAGACCATTTCAAATAAAGAATTACAATTAGCATTAATCACTTATTATGACGAAAATTTATTTAAAGTATATCAAAGCCTGAATGATGTAGAGCTATCATTTAAAACAGACTGGATGCCAATTATAAAGTATAATTTCAAGGATTTTAAATGGAGAAAATATTCCATACCTACCGATTCAGAAAAGTTCTTTAACAATCCTTCTACGATCACACTTTTCAAAATATTTAAAGATAATCGATTAGGTACTATTAGGAATATAGAACTAGCTCTTCTCAAAATTTCTGAAGTGAGGGCACTATCCAAAAAATCTCAAAAAGATTAAAATTTATAGAATAATTAGAAATTTAAATTGATTGGCTACTTTAGTGAAAAAATTGCAATCATTTAAAAATAACTTTAAATAATGGATTCGTTTAGCATTGTAATGACCATAGCCATTATCCTTTTTGCAAGATTAGGAGTCCGTTTGGTTACCAGATATATTGAAATGAAAAAGGAAGGAAAGGAAGGAAAGGAAGGTGAAAAAGAAGAAAAAAATTAATTCCTTCAGAAAAAATAAATGCGATATCATCACCCTTAACAAGTATGTTTCTCGAAAATAAATATAATTCAACTATGAAAAACTGCACACTATTAGCCTTATTATTACTTGCAACATCAACTCTATTTTCTCAAACAGAAAAAGAAAAAGTAGAAAGTACCGTTGATAAAAATCAGATTGAAGGACATATTTATTTCTTAGCAGACGATGTATTAAAAGGGCGAGCTACCGGTAGCGCAGAAAATAAAATTGCTGCTTCTTATCTAGCAAATGCGCTAAGAGGTTATGGAGTATTACCAAATCCAAAAACTGGAAATTATTATCAAAAAGTAAACTTACAAAAAACAACTCCACCTTCTCAAAGTGCTATTTCTATTAATAATAGCACCTATGAGAAAATCGCAATATTAGAAGCAAACCCAATAGATTTTATAGGCAAAGCAATTAATTTAGGATTCGGATTAGAAAGCGATTATAAAGGAAAAGAGCTTAGCGACAAAATGATAATAATTAAAGCTGGAAATGCCGAAAGTCAAGATGCAAGAACTGCTTTTGGAATGAGAAATGAAAAAATAGAATTGGCTAAAAAACATGGCGTTATAGGTATTATAGAATTAGTTAATACCAATGAAAGAACCTGGAGTTATATTGATCATAATTTTAATGGGGAAAGCCTAACTGTTCTTTCTAATGAAGAAAAAGAAGATACAAAAAGTAACTTTGTATATACTTGGGTATTTGATAAAGATGGTAAATTAGGAACCGAACTAGAATCTGTAAAAGAAGTCCCAGTATCCTTAATGATGTCTGCTAAAAAATCGACGCCAGTACTATCTCAAAATGTAATTGGTGTGGTGGAAGGTACCGACCCAGAACTTAAAAATGAATACATTATTTATTCTGCACATTATGATCATGTAGGTATAGGAAAAGCCGATAAAACAGGAGATACTATTTATAATGGAGCCAGAGATAATGCGGTAGGAACAACAACCGTTTTAAGTATGGCAGAAAATTTATCAAAATATCCTACAAAACGTTCTGCACTTTTCATCCTATTTACCGGTGAAGAAAAAGGCCTTTTAGGAAGTAAGTTTTATGTAGATAACCCTGTAATTCCGCTTCACCAAATGGTATACTGTTTTAACAGTGATAATGGCGGTTATAACGATACTACCTTAGCGACTATTGTAGGTCTTGAAAGAACTACGGCTTCTCAAAACATTAAAGATGCTGCAACTGCATTTGGATTAACAGCCATCGATGATCCAGCTCCAGAGCAAGGTCTTTTTGATAGAAGTGATAATGTGCATTTTGCTAAAATGGGGATCCCCGCTCCTACTTTTTCTATGGGTTTCACCTCTTTTGATGGAGAAGTAACTAAGTATTACCACCAACCTGGAGATGAAGCAGACACCTTAGATTATGATTATTTATTGAAATTTTTCCAAGCGTATGTATTATCTGGAAGAAATATAGCGAATGACCCAAACACTCCTTTTTGGACCGCTGGTGATAAATATGAAGAAAAAGGAAAAGAGTTATATAAAATTAATGAACTAAAAAACTAATAGCTGCCCATAGCAATTATCGTAGCAATAGCATTAGGTTCAGCATTTGAAATTGGAGTAGCCCTTTGGCTAATTTTAGCTAAGAAGAAAAAGTAAATTAACCTTATTTTTCTTATTACATTCTTTCAGGAACTTCAATTCCTAATAAACCAAAAGCAGTTTTAATTACATCTGAAACCGCTTGAGAAAGCTGGATTCTAAAACTTTTCTCTTCCTCATTATCGGCTCCTAATATGGAAACGTTTTGATAAAAAGAATTAAACGACTTTACCAATTCATAGGTGTAATTCGCAATTAATGCTGGACTGTATTGTGCTCCTGCTTGCTGAATCGTTTCAGGAAATAACTGCAATTGTTTGATCAATTCCTTTTCCTTTGGATGTAATGCTAATAAATCACTTACTTCAGTTGGTGTTCCTGCTTTTCGTAAAATTGATTGAATACGAGCATAGGTATATTGTATAAACGGACCTGTATTTCCTTGAAAATCTACACTTTCTTCAGGATTAAATAAAATTCGTTTTTTAGGATCTACTTTTAAGATGTAATATTTTAAAGCTCCTAATCCAATGGTTTTGTATAAACCTTCCTTCTCGTCTTCCGAGAAATCATCGATTTTCCCTAACTCTTCACTAATTTTTTTAGCCGTTTGAGCCATATCAAAAATCAAGTCATCCGCATCTACCACCGTTCCTTCACGAGATTTCATTTTTCCAGAAGGCAAATCAACCATTCCATAACTTAAATGAAATAAATTTTCTGCCCATTGATAGCCTAATTTCTTCAAGATTAAAAACAATACCTTAAAATGGTAATCTTGTTCATTACCCACGGTGTAAATCATACCCGTAATTTCAGGATAATCTTTTACACGTTGGATCGCAGTACCAATATCTTGTGTCATATACACCGCCGTTCCATCACTACGTTGTACAATCTTTTCGTCCAATCCATCTTCGGTTAAATCGCACCAAATAGAACCGTCTTCTTTCTGAAAAAACACATCTTTAGACAGCCCTTCTTTTATAACTTCCTTACCTAAAAGATAGGTATTACTTTCATAATATAACTTGTCAAAATCTACTCCCAGCGATGCATAGGTTTTATCAAATCCTGCATATACCCAACCGTTCATCGTTTTCCAAAGCGCAACTGTTTCTTCATCTCCAGCTTCCCACTTAATCAGCATTTCTTGTGCTTTTATTAAGGAAGGTGCTTTTAATTTAGCTTCCTTTTCAGAAAGACCTTCCGCAAGCAATAGAGCAATTTCCTTCTTGTATTCTTGATCAAATTTTACATAATAATTACCAACTAACTTATCTCCTTTTAAACCTGTGCTTTCAGGTGTTTCTCCATTTCCGAAAGTTTCCCAAGCCAACATACTTTTACAAATATGAATTCCACGGTCGTTAACAATTTGAGTTTTATATGCTTTTTTACCAGATGCTTTTAAGATTTCAGCTACTGAGTATCCCAATAAAATATTACGAATATGACCTAAATGTAAAGGCTTATTGGTATTGGGTGAAGAGTACTCCACCATGATCGTTTCTGCTTCACCAGTTACTTTTCCAAATTTTGAATAATCGGAAGTCTCCTTAAAAAAGTTTAAAAAGTAAGCATCACTAAATACTACATTCAAAAACCCTTTTACCACATTAAAACGGATCACTTCTTCCACGTTTGCTACCAAAAAATCTCCAATAGACTGACCAATTTGTACAGGATTTCCTTTTACAACTCTTAACATTGGAAAAACCACTACCGTAATATCACCTTCAAACTCTTTGCGAGTAGCTTGAAACTCTACACTTTCTAAATCTGCTTTGTATAGCTGACTTATTGCTTTTTTAATCTGTATTTCGAGCGTTGCTTGAAGGGTCATGGTCTTAAATTTAAGAATGCAAAGATAGCAGAAATTAGTTTTGTTTTTTATAAGAAATTCAAGCGATAAAATAACTATTTCAAAACCATAAGGTAACAATTGCGTAATCTTAAAAACGCCAAGTCAGGCTTTATTTGCAGAAAAAACATGGAATTATTTTTATTTGCTTTCGCTTCTTTATTTTCAATCATTAATCCCTTAGGAACCGTACCCGTTTTCGTTGGCTTAACCAGTGATGAATCTTCTATAGAACGGAACCACACCTCTTTACTAACAGCCATAAATGTGATTGTTATTCTAGTTATTTCCTTTTTTCTAGGAACCTATATGCTTAACTTTTTTGGTATAAGTTTAAACGCTTTGCGAATTGCTGGAGGTTTAATTATTGCTACTTCCGGATTTGCTTTATTAAAAGGTGAGTTTTCAAAACATAAAGGAATGAAAAACCAAGGGGTAAAAAAGGATCTTAAAACACGAGATAAATTTTCATTAACCCCATTAGCAATTCCAATGCTAGCAGGTCCAGGTTCCATCTCTTTACTGATTACTTTTAGCCAAGAATACCATACTACTCAAGCGGTAATAATTATTGTTTCTGCCATTGTAGTGGTGGGCATTACTACCTATTTTATTTTGCGAAGTTCCTTTTTAATTACTAAGTTTTTAGGAGCCTCTGGAATCAATGCGATTTCTAGAATCGTTGGTTTTATAGTAATTGCTATCGGTGTAGAATATATTATTGGTGCTATTTTATCTATTTTTAAAATGATTGGCCTTTAAATCTTTAGGCAAAAACACTTCTGCCATCATACAACGGGCACTTCCACCTCCACAGGCTTCTATGGTGCTTAAATCGCTATGTACAATAGGACCATGTTTTTCGATAGTAGTAATTTGTTCTGGGTTTAAACTTTTAAAAGCAGCAGTACTCATCACCATATAGTTTTGGTCATGTGCACCTTTAACTTGTAACATATTTCCCGCAAACTGTTTCATTTGATCTTCTGAAATTTTCACCAGCTCCTTACCATCTTCTTTTAGGTTTTGAATGACCATTTTCTTTTCAGATTTACTATCGATGGCATCTAAACAAATCACCGCTATATCCTCACCAAGAGCCATTAATACGTTGGTATGGTAAATAGCCAATCGTTTTCCATGAACGGTCTGATTGGCATTAAAAATTACGGGAGTAAATTCGAAATCTTCACAAAACTCAATCACTAAATCTTCGTCTGCACGAGGCGATAAGGCACAATATGCTTTTTGGTTTACACGATCTAGGATTAAACTTCCAGTACCTTCCAGAAAGAAACCTTCCTCCTCTGCGGTGGTATAATCGATTAAATCCTTAATTATAAAACCTTCTTTTTCCAACCTAGCGAGGATGTCTTCTCTTCGTTCTCTACGTCTATTTTCGGCAAACATAGGATACAAACCAACATCGCCATTTTCATGAAAACTGATCCAGTTATTCGGAAAAACAGAATCTGGAGTTTCCATTTCTTTAATATCATTTTCTACAATAACCTGTACACCAACAGCGCGTAGTTTTTCAACAAAAGCATCAAACTCTTTTTGAGCTCTGGCATTAATTACAAAATCGCTAAAACTCAAGTCCTCCTGAAAATAGTTATTTACAGCAGTTTGTTCGTTCATTCGGTACGCCACGGGGCGAATCATTAAAAGGGTATTGGTAATTTGTTGCATCGTGCTAGATTAGACCACAAAATTACTCCTTTTTATTATTGAAATAGGGGGTTTTTTTCCTTGATATTAGCCTTCATTAAAAATGGTGAATCAAAATACTAACATAAAATTATTCGCCTGCCATAGGATATCATAAACCAAACCTGTCCAGTGTATAAACATTAAAAAAACAAAATAAGGATGAGTTATTTAGTGTAGAGCTCTAAAACGAATTTAAACGTACCTTTGCACTCTTATGATAATTAACAAACTTTCAGACTGGCTACCAACAACAACTAAAGAAGTAAAAATTAGAGGTTGGGAAGAATTAGATGTTATTCTATTTAGTGGAGACGCTTATGTAGATCACCCTTCATTTGGACCCGCTGTTATTGGTCGTATTTTAGAAAGTTATGGATTAAAAGTAGCTATTGTTCCACAACCAAGTGTGAACGATGATTTACAGGATTTTACAAAATTAGGAACGCCAAAATTATTTTTTGGTGTTACTGGTGGTTGTATGGATCCTATGGTGAGTAATTATACGGCGACTAAAAAACGTAGAGATAAAGATGCTTATACACCAAATGGTGATAAAGGATTTCGCCCCGATTACGCCACATCAGTCTATTCAAGTATTTTAAAAGATAAATTTCCAGATGTTCCTGTTTTAATCGGAGGAATTGAAGCTTCTCTTCGTCGTGTAACGCATTACGATTATTGGAGTGATAAACTAATGCCAAGTATTTTAGAAACTTCTAAAGCAGACATGTTGGTTTATGGTATGGGAGAACAACCGTTGCGAGAAGTTGTTGAGCTATTGCAAAAAGGAGTGCCTTTTTCAAGTTTAAGAACCATAAAGCAAACCGCTTTTTTAGTAAACAAAGAGGAGACCATTCCTAAAAATAAAAATTGGGACGATGTAGAAATTCATTCGCATGCGGTATGTTTAAAAAATAAGAAAAAGTTCGCCTCTAATTTTAAAGTGATAGAGCAAGAGTCTAATAAACTTAGAGCAAGACGAATTTTTCAAGGTGTAAAAGACAGAACATTGGTGATAAACCCACCCTATCCAACGATGTTAGAAAAGGAAATTGATGCTTCTTTCGATTTACCATACACCCGTTTACCACATCCAAAATATAATAAACGAGGACCCATTCCTGCGTTTGAGATGATTAAGTTTTCTATTAATATTCATCGAGGTTGTTTTGGTGGTTGTAGTTTTTGTACGATTTCGGCACATCAAGGAAAGTTTATTGCAAGCCGTAGTGAAGAATCTATTTTAAAGGAAGTAGATAAAGTTGCTAACATGCCAGACTTTAAAGGCTATCTATCAGATATTGGAGGACCTTCCGCTAATATGTATAAAATGAAAGGTAAGGTACAATCCATTTGTGATAATTGTGTGGCACCTTCATGTATTTCGCCTGTAATTTGTAGTAATTTGGATACGTCTCATAAACCGTTAACCAAATTATATCAAGCAGTAGATAAACATCCTAAAATAAAAAAATCATTTATTGGAAGTGGAATTCGCCACGATATGTTGGTGCCAGAATTTAATAAGAATGCAGACCCAGAAGAATTAGATGCTTATACGGAAGAAGTGATGACAAAGCATATTTCTGGACGTTTAAA
>TARA_R110000787_G_scaffold285016_2_pt1 | contig 13547 bp, 17 predicted proteins | sample TARA_R110000787 | Tara Oceans TARA_R110000787 (sample SAMEA4397920) | marine metagenome | biome: Polar Biome; feature: [DCM] deep chlorophyll maximum layer (ENVO:01000326); material: water (ENVO:00002006), including particulate matter (ENVO:01000060) such as... | depth 35 m
TGCAAAACCGTTCGTGATGTTTCGCTTTTTTCCCAATCATCAGTAATCTTTGATGTTACTTCTTCGCGAGCGTAGCCCATTAATTTATTAAGATTGCGGGTATCAACATCAGTATTAATCATTGTCCACAATAGTTGCTCGTTTTGTTCTTCTTGGTTATGTAGTTCAATTGGAATGTCTGAGATGTTTTCATTCCACGTTGCGCCATCCGTAGCATTATCCTCAGGCTTAGTTGAACCACCCAAATCACCAAAATCAAGCAATGTTTTGTCTGGGTGATTAAGTGTACCGGGGGGAGCTATCGTGCCTTCTTCTGCGGATGCCCAATCGTATATAGTTGAATCTTCTTCTAAATATGTTTGTGCAACTACTAAACCTTTATTGCCATGTCGATCACTTGAAACTTGCAATGACCACTTTTCGATCTTCATTTCTAACGCAACAATATTTAATCTCGGGTAATCAACTGTGACAATGTCGCCCGCTTTATCCTGTAATCCGATTAGGTTGGTTGTCAATGAAACCTTACGTTCCATGCGTGAACGTCCAAGGGATATTTTAGCCAACCGCTGGGCCATAGTGACAGAACTTGTCATAGGAAACGACACTTCTAAAAACTGTTCCTGACCACCATCATTAGCTAAGTACGTAGCATTTTGATACGTCGGGTATGGCTGCAATTGATAGCCACTTGAAGCATCATAAAAATCACCGCGCACTCCGTTTGTCTTATCGCTTAAACTCTTTTTAGCTTCATATGCAACTGTCCCGATAAAATGATCCGCATTACGAGATTTAACCGCTGTCCGCGCCTCACCCGCATATAAGAACCACTTGCCGTTTTGGAACATTAACTCGCCAGCCATTGATGTTAGTATCTTTTTAATGTTGATCTTGTGCGTATTGGACGTATTGATAACCCCGTTGCAAGTATATCTGCTTTCAGTACCACCGGCATCAAGTGCAACCGCTTCTTCACAAACATTAATGGCGGCAACCCAACTCGCCCAATCAATTAATGACGAACCGATAAACTTGCCGTAAATTCTTTCACCGTTATCTGAATGTCCAAGCATATAATCAAGCAAACATAAAGCAGGATTATCTGACCACGCATAAGTTGTTTCCGTGCCTATTCTATGTGTGCCGGAACCACCCGCCGCCGTGTTAGTGGTGTCAAGCCTTGGATCGTACATCTTACGACCCTTGAAAACATAAGTAACAGTTTGTAAGCCGTTTTTAAATTCGACCTCGGGATCATGCTCAAATCTGTTAACAACATAAGCCAAGCCCGCGCCAACGTGTGTTGATGTCCATTTAGACGATGCAGCGACTAGGTTTGCTTCTGCAACTTGACCCGCACCGCCGAGTTTTTCGTATTGCTTCCACTTGCCGTTTTTAGCAGTATTACTTGTAATCGTAACCGCTTCATCACCCCATAAAACCGTTTCAATACTTTCAATTTCATGCCCTGCAAGTAAAGTCACCATATGCAGATAGATGTTATCTGTGCCTGTGGTATCTCTAAATATTAAATTACCCGCGCTTTTTACTTGCCCATATGCGATTTCACGCACCATATTAGTGTTCACCGTCAGGCTTAATCTTTGGCCCGCGCTTTCGTTCTCAAATTCTTCTCCAGCACTAGGCCCGCCACGAATTAAACTTGTAAGACCAGAAAGAGCAACACCGATACCTAAAGTCGCCACACTTGAAGCTGAAACCGCAGCACCCAAGAACCCCGCTACAGGCGCAGCAAACACAACTAGGGCTGCACCTACGGCAATCGTAACCGCTGTTTTTACTATATTACCCATTAACGACCCACCTTAAATGCGTAATCCGCTGTTAATGTTCCCACTTCGATAATGCCGTGCGTTTCACCATCATTACCGACAAAGTGCGAATTAATGCCGCGACAAATTCCCACCGAGTATGGGTTTTTAATAATTACTAAATCACCACGCTGGGCCATTGCTACTGGTATTGAATTGCCAAAAATAGAACGCAAAGTTTTATAAACTGTGCCACTTCCTATTTCGCGTAATTGTTCAGCTGCCTCATGCTCATTACTGTAAGTACCGCGAAACTTCTTATATAAGTCTGCACCCGTCATAGCCTTAACGGCACCATTGGCAAAAATAATGCAATTCCAAGTTTTAAAATTAAACTTTTTGTGATGCACTTTTAAGACATAAGCATTTAAACGCTTAGTCCAATCTTCGCGCCTTGTTATTTTAGTTGTCATTCTCGACCGCTCCTGTCACCGCCGCCAAAACCACCGGCTCGACTTGGTGTTGTAACGATGACGTTTTCAACACTTGAACCCCACACGACTTCCGCTAGTTGTGTGTCGGTTAAATACTCGAAGAAATCATCTGTTGCGTAAATTTCTTGTTGGACTTGGTGTGCGTATCTGCGAAAGAACCTCTGGTTTAAAGTGGTGGTTTCATTAACCAACATCAATTCAATCGCGCCTGATAATTCCTTATCAATAAAGGTTGGTTTGCCAATATAACCCGCTGATAATTTGTAATATTCAATTGCTGCACCGGTAGGATAAAACAAGAAATACAATTCAAAGGATCGACCTGTTTGGTCATTGGTTGCAAGCTCATCAATAAAGTTTGGAACACTTGCATGTGGTATGTGAGATAAAATAGCTTTGATAATGTAGTCAGATAAATCAGCCCCCTCGGTGATGCCTGTTAACTCACCCATAGAGCCAACACCTAACCACGTTTGCCCCGCAAATGTAATATCACCCGTTCCTGTGTGAAGGTATGCCGGGTCACCTGCAATGTCTAAAAATAATGCAATGCCAATATCAATTTCAACATCGTTATTAATATTGTTATCAAGTGCCGTGCTTATTGCCGCGCTTATGCCTCTAGTCAAGTTCTTCCTCCCAAGCAAATGAGATAACACCTGTTTTCATGTGATCGGTGTCAATTGTGTTTTCAATGCCTGATAATTTAGCAACCATCTTAGGATTAGCCGTGGTAATCACCGCATTGTTAGCAGGGGAAGCTCTTAACTTTGGCATGATTTCTATAGTAGCATTTCCTGCGCCATCTGTAACTACATCTTCTTTTAATTCGTAATATTGTGTCCCGATTTGTAAACGCTCGCCCGCCAACATTGCTGTAACACTAAAAGCCCAGCCATCCGTTATGATTGAGCCGCCTGTTTGTGAAGCACCGTTAACCAATGGCGTTCCTGTAACCACTGTAGCAGGGTTTGTGTTGTCAGGGTCAATTGCATAGAATGAACCGTTATCGTCTATCATTGCCCTCATCCAAGAGCTTACAAGACGCAATTGAGTTGCTGTTAGTCTTGGCGTTGAATAAACACCAATCCAACGGTCTGTTTTACCCTCATTCCATGACTGTCTTGATTTTTTTCGAGATGTGGCATCAAATGTTGATTTATTAAAATCTAATTTAAACCTTGAAGCATTGAAAGAAATGCCCGCTGGTAACGCTCTTGGATAAGTTATCGTCATGTTATAATTTGTCCTGCTAAGTCTTCCGCAACTCGCCGTCTTGCCTCGTCAGCAATGAACGGAGCAGCTTGCATTATTTGCGCCGCTATAGTGGGAGAAACATCTGGGGAAAGGGTAATATTTTGATTCACAATTACGTTTGAGCCACCGCCACCAACCGAACGGTTTGGTGAGATACGCCCTGCCGATTTACTACTAAAGATTTCAGGTCCGTTTTCACCAACAAGATAAGGCTTGCCGCCTTGTACGTCACCACCAGCAGCTTTTGCACCGAATAAACCACCAAGTGCGCTTGCGAAGCCACCTAATACACCACCGCCACCAAAAGCCCCTTTAAATATACTCTGCAATGGTGCGATGATTAAAGCATCAGCAGCCATCTTAATGAGAGTGTTTTTAAATGCTCTACCTAAAGAATCAAGTGCATTTTCACCGTTTGCAACACTATTGATAAACACTTGTCCAAAATCTTCCGCGAATTGATCCGCAATATTTTCAAGAGCTTCAAACTGTTGCTTTTTGCGTTCAAGCTCGTCCGTGATTGCCCCAGTCATAACAAGCTCTTCTTGGTACATGTCAAGAAGTCTTTTCATTGAAACCCGCTGCTCGTCTGAAATTGTTATTCCATCTTTTTGTAGTTCTTTGTTGATTTCAAATTCAAGATTTAATCGTTCTGCTTCTGACGCTGTGCGTCCAAGCATATCCGCAGAATGTGCCTCTAGTGATATTCTATCTTGGATTGAATCATTAATTTCTCTTGAACGGAACATACCTTCTTCATCATCCGTTAGCCTGAAAGGTTTAGCTTTAATTAAATCTTTAAACTTAGGCTGAATAGAATCTGGTGTCGCCCTATCAGGAACTTCTTCTGCACCTTTTGGTTTTACCAGACCCTCTTTAACGATTTCTTTAATTCTTGCCTCTACCTCAGCCAATTCCTTATTTAAACCGGGTAAGAACCTAAAATTCATAAAGCCCGCTTCTGGATCACGGTCAATAGCCAATAAAAGCATCCGTCTTTCTTCTAGTAAATCGTTATATTCTTGACCTCCGGGCATTAGTGAAAAATCGGGAGATTTCATTTTGTCGGTTAAAAATACTAATGATTTTGCAAGAGTTTCCGTGAAACCAAACTTTTCGTTTAGACCATCAATATTTAACGACATGGCATTTACAAAACCACCCCACGCACGGCTCATTCTTGGTGGTATTTTACTCACTCTCTCCTCAACTTCTTCTGTGGAGGCCAATAGTGCTTCAAAAACCATTTTAGATGAAAGTTTTCCCGCGAGAACCATTTTCCGAAGTTCCGATGTCGATTTACCGAGACTCTTTGAAATAGCCTCTGCCACCGCAGGGATGTTTTCCAATATACTGTTAAATTCTTGTGCCCTGAAAATGCCCTCGCCTAATCCTTGAGCGAGCTGGACTGTACCGCTTCTCATCCCTGCGGTGGTCGCACCACTTATGATACCAAGTTTTTGAACTGTGTCATTTAATTGTAGAAATTGAGCGTTTGTGCCACCAAGGTCTTTAGCCGCAATTGCCAACCTTTGAACAAGAGCAACATTGTCCTCAATCGCACCACCAGTTTCAATAGCGGTTTTAGTAATGCCATCCCACATTTCTTGAAATCCTCCAGATTCGCGTGTGGCATCTTTAATTCTGTCTTGTAAAATGTCGATCTTGTCAGCGGTTTGAAGAGCATTTTTACCGGCAAGCACAACCGCAGCCGCCAGACCTACTTGAATAGATCGTGTAAAGTTTGAACCCCACGACTTAAATCTCTTACCAGACTTCTTTACACGATTATCAATTTGATCAAGTTTGCCATCAGTTAAACGTGCCGCTTTTCTAAGATTGCGCTCCATCTGTGCTGTTTGTGCTTCCAGCACTATGACCATTCTTGCTAGTTCTTCGCTCATTTGATTGCCTTAATAAACGCTTTAAATCCGCGCTAGATGCTGGTGATATTTCAACTTGATCTTTGTCTGGGTCAACACCTTGAGATTGTAACCATCCTCGGTGCATGTAATATAATTCATAAAATGTAGAATTCCAAAACTCAGATGGTTGCCAACCTAATTGGCCTGCCATTTGTAGGAAAACACCCCAATCTAATCCCTCTTGCTTGCCCGCTTTGCCTTGACTGGGTTTTTCGCCACGGGTACGAGCTTTTTTTGAGGATCAAATGTCTTTATGATTAATGTTTGTAATGTAAACGACACAACTTCAATACCCACAGAACACATCATCTCAAGAGCTTCTTCTTCTGAAATGTCAGCACAAGCAGACAATGTTGTAGCGACATCAGCCATCATGGTTGAATGCTGCAACATGATACTTTTGCCAGTTTCACGTTCTATCTTTTGTATGGCTTTGAAAGTTAGCCGCAGGGGATACTTGACCCCCTGCCACTCAATATAATCTTTATCCATTTGTTACGCAGCAGTGTAAGTAATTGCGCCAGAGCTTTCAAATGAAACTGAATAAGTTGCTTCACCGTTATATTCACCCGCATGTTCAATACTCGTACATTGAAAAGTACCGCCGAGTGTGTCGCCGCTTTCAAATTCAAATGTATAAGTATCTAAAGTTTGAGCTGCTAAATCGGTGAAAAGAGCTATCTGAGATACATCATCAGTGAAAACACCGCTACCAGACATTGATGCTGATTTAACACCGCCAGCCGCTAGTAATGTTCTCCATCCGCTGTCATCTTTTGTGGTAATATCCACAGTTTCAGAGTTAAGTGAAATTGAGTTGCTTCTTAAAGCCGCAATCGTTGTCGCGCCTTTTTTAATTAGGAGTAAACGTCCTGCTTCTGCTGCCATTTTAATATTCCTTTAGACATAAAAAAACCACCCATTATGGGAGGTCTATGGTTTGTTTTAGGCTTATGCCTAATTGTGTGAAAGATATTCTATATCAACCCACCCATGCCGAGTTACACCATCAACATCGGTGATTGATTGAGAAGATTTATATTGCCCTTGAGTGAAGTTTTCCCCCGCAAAGGTTAAACTAACCCTATCAAGTGCCGTTCTTATTTGCCCCATTATAGTGGCGCATGTATCTCGGTTAGTATGCCAAACGTGAATCCGCATTTCTGACCGTGAACCTGTGAAATCCTTAGTTGACCAATCATTCGCACTAAATTCGTCAATATCTACATAAGGCAATGGAGCGTTTAATGGTGCGCCGTTGTAAATTGTAACACTTAGTGCTGAATTTAACGCCGTATAAACTGCCGCTTTAATTGAATTTTCCATTAGCCACTTTCTTCAATGCTGAATCAACAGCTTTATTAATAACGCGGGCTGCCTGTTCTTTTTTTGATCTATACGCTGTACTTAAAAAAGGAATTGCTTTACGTGGTTTTAAAACAACCCCGTTTTTACTTTTACCACCGCGTGTCCCGTATTCTGTAAAGTTAGCCCGCCAACCCACTTTTTTATATTTGCGGGTGTTACCTTTTTTCCAATAACCTAACTTAACCGCCAGATTAGTCTTTTTTATATGTATGCCATCTCTAAGATCACCCTCATCAACAGGAGCGTTTCTTTTTGCTTCATTATAAATAAGCATTCCAGCGTGTTCGATCTTATCGTTTAATGACTTTTTAATCTCTTTTGGTAATATTTGTTGCAGTTTTCTTCGTAAATTAGAACGGCCTCTGATACTAGATTTGCGAGCCATATTCACATTCCAAAGTTAAAAACTGTTCTGGCGTTTCTTTGTCTTGCATCCATCGGTCTGATATAGACCTGATCTGCATTTCTTTTGTTCCCCATAAAACATGATTTGAAGTATCAATATCAGTTCTATAGTGTATTTTTACTAAATAAGTTTGCAAAGAAGCCAGCCTACCAGCATCCTCGCCCTCTTTACCGCGTACAGGTTTCACAGAAGCCCACACAGTAGCCGTTGTAGTTTCTGTCTGCGTTTGTGCTCCCGTTGCACTTGTAACCACTGAGTAACCCTTAATGATAATGCGCTCTCTCATGTGTCCTAAGTTCATAACGGATGCACTCGCTCATCTGCTAGTAAAACTTTTGCCGTTTCAGGGATTTCTGAAAGGTTATCACCCACAACCATGCGATTAATAAAATAATGACCAACGAAATAAAGAATTGCTTGTTTAACCGTTTCAGGAACGTAATTCCAGTTTGCCCCATATCCTGCTTGATATACTATTTTTACCGCGTCTAAACTATCATCGCGAGTTGAAGGCCAATCAAAATTATAAGCAGGTTCTATACGCGCCTTTTTAAATTTACTGCCCTCACCTATTTGTGTATCGGTAAATGTTTGGTTTGCACCATCCCCATCAGTATAAGACAAACTGGTTAATGATTGAAACGTCACCACTTCTGGCTCAATAACTATAGGGAATTTATCAAAATATTCTGTATATTCACGCTGAATAAATGGTCGTCCACAATAAGCCTCCGCACGAAGGGTCGCCGCTTGAATCAAACCAGCAATTTCCGCATCTGAATTATTATCATCAATTTTTAGCCATGTTTTTGCTTGCTGTATTGAAACAGGGAATGATGTAGGAGATGAAGTTTGGATCATAATTGCACACACCTTAAAATAATAGAACGGTCATCAACCACGCCATCGACAGAAGTGGCTCTGCACGTTAATCGATAAACTTCGCCCAAAGTCCCGCCATCAACATTAGTGGTTGCAAGTGGCGTCACAAGCGTTGGTGATGATAATGTCAATCCTGTTGGTGTCGATGACCAAACAGCAGAACTTACCGTGTCGCCAGCAGAAAGCCACGATGTGAAATCCACACTATAATCAATCGGCCCCGCATCGGGATCGTGGGCAAAATAACTCATTTTTTAGCAGCCTTTTCTTTCTTAGAAACCTTTACTGCTGTCTCTTTTTTTACTGAGCGTACAGGTAACGCTGCACCACTCTCAATAAGACTATCTGCTTCATTTGATGAAACTTCGATTATGTCACCCGCATTCTGGACGAAATTAAATCCTACGCGGCTAATTGTTAATTCTACTTTCATATTCTTACTTTCATAATTAAAAAGAAGGTGGGTGAGAGGCGAACCCCTCACCCAGTAGTTATTAAGCAGCAGCTAGTGCTAAGAACTTCACAGCAGCAGTATCAGCAAGCTCACCGTCAAGACGGATATAACCTGCAACACCAACGCCCGGGAAGAATGTGCTATCGCTAACAGAACCGATAAGTGGTGCGCCAACTTTACGAACCATGTATTTACCGAAATCACCGAAAAGCATAACTCTTGAGTTAACGCCATCACCAAGACCAGCTATTGCTTGGTTAACGCTGTAATTCTGACCGTTAAATGTTCCCGGAGTACCAGATTTCACATCACCCATTTGCCATAGGTAGTTGCCATTTCCGTCTTTAAGTTTACGAACAGCAGCAAGTGTTGCATCGTTAAACATAAAGCGAGTTTTTGGTGACATACGATAAGCAGGATCAACAGAATGTTGCAAATCCATGATTTCGTCCCATGTGATTGCAGTAGTTGATGCAGCAACTGTACCAGAAGTTGAAGCAGTAACAACACCGTTTGGATCGCCCGTGCCATCGCCTGTAGTTAGTTCAAGGTTAGCTCTACGACCTAGACGCTCGCCAAGTAAGCTACCAATGAAAGACTCAACAGCAATAACGGAATCATCAAGAAGTTCTTTCGAGATATTCAGGAACTCTGTGTTATAGGCGTGTGCATTCAGTGTTTTTTCACCGAAAACAACATCAGCACCACCATCGTTAGTTAATGCAGTACCTTGAACATGCTGAACAACAGCTTTTGCAGTATCATTCACTGTAGGGATAGTAATAGCACCACCGCCTGTTGTGTTGATTACAGTACAAATGTCTTCGTTATACATCGGTCCCCATGCAAGCATAGATTTAACAACTTCGTTATGAAGCTCAGTCGGGATAGTATAACCACCAGCAGCCGCAGTAGTAGTTTGAGCGCGTGATTCAAGAACAGAACGAGCTTCTTCACTCATGTTACCTGTTTGTCCACCGCTTTTTAGATACTCATGGAAAGCACCACGGTAATCAACTGATTGACCTTCGTCTTGTCCGCGAACTTGAACATCGTCACCACTTGGACGGCGCACGTCAGCTTTATTCAAACGAGCTTCAATATCAGCAAGTTTTGACTCACGTTCAATTTTAGCTTCTAGTTTGTCGTGATCTGCCATAATAGCATCATATTCACTTTCGATTTCAGCTGCGCGAGCTTCATCAGTATTATTGTCGATTTCATCGAACTTAGAACGGGCATTAGTTACAAGCACAGCTTGCTTTTCCCGCATATCTTTTAAAATTTGTGTCATTTGAAATTCCTTTTTGACATAAAAATAGCACCTTAAAAAAGGAGCTGGTTAAATAAGCAGGGTCTTGTTATTCTGCCGTTCTCTTGGTTTTAAGACCAAGGTTCATTTTTAAACGCCGCCTAGTATTAGCCGCATTAAAATTCTTTTTCTTTTTTTCTTTTTGATAAACATCTAATGAACGCAAGCCGATCTCAGTGCCGCCATAAGCAGGATCATTCACAATAGAAACATCAAATAACTCTGCTTCTTGAATTGTGCGAAGTGGAATATCTTGAGTTTCATCCCAATCTTGCTTTGTGGCTCTAAATGCGAAAGACATTTTATCCAAATCACCGCGCTTCATCTTAGGAACAATTTGTTGGACATCAGGATCAGAAGCATCAAGCTCAGTTTCCATATATAGACCGCGTTCATCTTCTTTAAGAATCAGTGTACCGCTTGACGTGCGAGCCAAAGGTAAACCGTCATGGTTTACAAGAAACCGTACATCATCACGATTAACTGCGCTTGTAAACGCTCCCGGTGCGATCACTTCTCTAAACATGCCGCCAATATTTGTTTCTTCATTAAAGACTGACGCATAGCCAGAAACTTTAATACTTTCACCATCTGCCCTAAATTCAGCGGGTGAAGTTCTCATTTCGATTTTATCAACCGTCATTTTCGTCAACTCCATTTTGTGTGTCTAATGGGACAGTCGCCCCTTGTATAAAGAGCTTGTCCGCATTACCCGCTTTGGGTGCATCGTTCTCAATTTTTCTAATCTCATCAGGCGTTTTGAATCCATTTTGAATTGCTGACCCATAAGCCTCATATCGTGCCTTAATATCGCCGCGTAGAAGTCCGTCAATATTAAATTTAATGAACAATTTAGAATTGCGCCCAAATAATTTTAAGTTCATTTCTTGTTCAGTCTGTTTTACCCACCGGCGTAAAGTATGCTTGACCAATTGCAAATCTTGCTGTTCCGTATTAGAGAACGTGCCGTATTCTAAATCTTGTAAAAAGGTAGGAGGCAGATTATAAATCCGCGCTATTTCCGTAACCGTGAATTTCTGCCCCGCTATTAACTGCATCTTGTCTGGGTCTGTGCCAATAGGCTTTAATTCATGGCCGGCTGGTATTGGCAAAGCAATCTCACGATTATTCGCACCAGCTCGTAAGCTGCTGGTTAAATCTTTGCTTGCACGTTTCATGGCTTCCGCATTTGAAAATGGACCTGTTAAAGTAAAGGGAGGCACACCGCCGTTTTCCATTAATTTCGTGCTAAACTTGGTTAATTGAATAGCTTTTGAAACCACATCTTTGTTAGTCATAATCGGAGAACGTGTACTAATTAAATCAGACTTTAAAGAGTAAGGTACATCGATTATTTCGTTAGCATTAAAGACTTTGATATTGCCATCATGTAATTCATAAACCTTACGACCATTAACACGCTTAACCGTTACCTTGACAGGGTCTAAAGGCCAAAGGTTCATTAATTCCCCTGCTCTATTACGCTCAATAAAAGTAAATTGTCGCCCGCCCGTAAAGGTTTGCTCAAAAGAATATTTTCGCCAGTCAAATGATGACATCTCATCATTAGCTGCATTGTTTAGAATGTAACGAGTTTTATTATCTAGCTTAACCCGTCCGTCTTTTTTCTGTCTATAAAGATCAATAGGTAAACCCGCCATCGTACCAGCCAGAAACTGTACCGCCGCCCATATAGCAGGTACACCTAAAGCATTATCTATATTCACATTTGCCCCGGAAGTTTCAAGACCAAAGAACGCGAAAAAATCGTCAGAACTTTGTTTTACTCCACGCTGTTCTGCTTTCTCAAAAAAACTTCTGCCAAATATTTGCATTTAATTATCCATATTTAAAATTAGGGTCGTCCCACGGTGACGTTGGTATTAATTCTTCTTCATGTGTGCTTGCCATCGCAACCGCCATTACAAGAGAAATCATACCATCAATTCGACCACTTGATTTTGCCTTAGTTAACTTTTTATTCCCAGCAGGATCAGATTGAATCACAGCATTCGCCGCGCACATATTCATCACTGGGTTATTATCGTGTAATAACTTTCCGTTTAAGATTGCGCTTTCAGTATCACGCAAAGCTGGTGACATGGATTGAAAACCCTGCCCAAACTCTTTAAACTTTAATTCAATATCATCTTCCGTAAAACCAACGTCAATCAGGCTGCGTTTAAAGTGCCTAAAGTTCCATCTGTCAAAAGCACAAGATCTAACATCAAGCTCATCAAACAAATTGCGAATATAAGCCGCAATATATGAGTATTCGATACTTTTGCCTTCAATTGTCTCTAAAAACCCTTGTTTTGCCCACATATCATAAGGCACACGGTCTGCCGATGACTTCTCTTTTAAACCGTGGCTTGGTAGCCAGAATGTCGTTTTAGTCTGAAACTTACCATCAACCAACGCCACCAACGTGCAAGCAGTCAAATCTCGCACCTCGGATAAATCCAGCCCCAAATAAACAGGATAACCCTTGAAACTTTCTAACATTTCACCAATGCCGCCCTCCCATAAAGATTTGGAGATAAACGGGCTGTCCATCTCAACCCGCTGATTCAATATCAAGTTTCTATATTCTGGCTCACGACTTGGCATCCTTTTAGCATCATCTGCCATTGCCAAGGTTTCTTGAGCATTCATGAAATCACCGAATGCCGGGTTAGCTTGCTTTATTGCCTTTTTACTAAATGGATCAAGTTTCTCATCTGCCGTGTGTAAACTTAAAACCACCCTTTTGTCATTCGCTTCTTTTGCATCATCAATTAATATACTTAACAAATCACCCGCCGTAGGTGCTTGCGTACTAATCACAATAGATAACGGGTTTTCTTGTGCGCCCGTTGCTGTTTCTAACGCTTCATATAATGGGCTGCGCGGGCCTTTAACTTGTCCCAACTCATCGTGAACAATAAATACAGGACTTAAACCATAAGCCGTTGATGCTTCCGCAGACAACGCCCTGTATAAAGAGCCAAGTTCACTACAAAGTAATTCTTTTTTAGTATCCCTCACCGTTACATAACTGCTTAAATCAGGCGACATTCTCACCATCTTCGCTGCAAGATTAAACAAAATACTTGCTTGATCCCTTGATTGAGCCGCCGAGTATAATTGGCTATTGTGTAACGCTTCTGGCCCGCATAAATGAACCATCAACAAACAAGCACTTAAAGCAGTCTTACCATTCTTACGCCCAAATGATATAATTGCTCGCCGCGTTCCGTTCTTGTTATCATAAATCTCTTTAATAACTTTCTTTTGCCAAGATCTTAATAAGAATGGCTTACCAACATCACGACCCTCAGGAATTACTAAATAACCCTCAATCCAATCTATAACACGCTGACCGCGTTTTATTTGTCCCACGGCTTACCGCCACCCTTAGATTTATTGGACGCTGTATCAGCCGCTCTTGTTGAATACTTTGCTTGTTGCGTTATTCTCATTCTTGTTGCCAAGGCAGAAATGGCACGACCTTCACGCTCTTGCATTTTTAATAATTGGTCATATGTTGCAAGGTCACTAATATCGCCAAGTTCTTCCCACTGACAAACTAACTGCGCAACACGATTAGCTGCTACAACGTGACGACAATATTGTGAAAGGATGGAATGCGTTTCTCTCGTAAACCAATCAGCTGGCATACGATCAACAACCGC
>TARA_R110000787_G_scaffold11153_2_pt1 | contig 13514 bp, 10 predicted proteins | sample TARA_R110000787 | Tara Oceans TARA_R110000787 (sample SAMEA4397920) | marine metagenome | biome: Polar Biome; feature: [DCM] deep chlorophyll maximum layer (ENVO:01000326); material: water (ENVO:00002006), including particulate matter (ENVO:01000060) such as... | depth 35 m
TGCTGCGGATACGATGCTGACCATCGCCGCCGATCCCAAGCACCTCGGTGCGCGGATTGGCATTACTGCCGTGCTGCACACCTGGGGATCGGCACTGACCCACCACCCGCATGTGCACATGATCGTGCCCGGCGGTGGCATCGCGCTGGACGGGACGCGCTGGATCTCGTCTCGCGCAGCCTTCCTGCTGCCGGTGCGCGTGTTGGGCGCATTGTTCCGCCGACTGTTCCTCACTCGCCTGCTGGCATTGTTCGATGCAGGCAAGCTGTCCTTCTTCAACGCCTTGGCGGGCCTGGCCTCGCGTAAGGCCTTCCTGCGATATCTGTCGCCCATCCGTAAGAAGCGCTGGGTGGTCTATGCAAAACCGCCCTTTGAGGGGCCGCAGGCGGTGCTGGCGTATCTCTCGCGCTACACGCACCGCGTTGCCATCTCGAACCGGCGGCTCATCGGCTTCGACGAGGCCGGCGTGACATTCCGGTACAAGGATTATCGCCGCGATAGTGCTGAACGCCAGCAGGTCATGACGTTGGCGACGGACGAGTTCATCCGCCGCTTCCTGATCCACGTCCTGCCGCGCGGCTTCCACCGTATCCGGCATTATGGCCTGCTCGCCAGTTCGACGCACAAGGAGGCTATCGCGCTCGCGCGCAGGCTGCTGGGCGTTGCTGCGCCGATCGATGAACCCGAACCCGGCGAACCGCCCGACCATCGCCCGCCATGCCCATGCTGCGGCGGACACATGACCATTATCGAGACCTTCGCCCGCTGGTGCCAACCGCGCGCACCACCAACGCCAGCCTCACACGCCCGGAGACACGCGCCATGATCCGGCATGGCTCGCTCTACATGACGGTCACGCTCATGGCGTCCTGGCCGACGACCGGGCGCATGCCCATCCCGGAATTAAAGCGGGCGCAGGACACGCTGATACGTAAAACCACCGCTGCTAGCGGCCTAACGCCGCTCGAAATCACGCCGCTCCGCCCGATAGTCGCACCTCCGGCCCGGCAACGTTTACACGCCAGAACCACCCCAAAGCCTATTTACCCATAGAGCAGCGCGTGGGGCCCGCGGGTTCCTGCACTGGAGGCTTTCGTACGCAAGCGCCCGAAACCCTTCACAGAGTCAGTCATAAGCGGACTGACCGCTCATTGGCGCTCCATTTTCCTAATTGGACGGCCTGGATTGGCGCATACCAGCCATTAGGCGGGAGACGCCCTACAGCCCTCCCGCCCACACCCTCTTTACCGCAACAACTCCCGCGCAATCGTGTTCTTCTGAATCTCCGACGACCCCTCGTAAATCCGCGTGATGCGAATGTCGCGATACAGCCGCTCGACTGCAAAGCCCCGGCAATAGCCTGAACCGCCGAAGATTTGGACCGCCGTGTCGACCGTCCGGCTGCCGGCTTCGGTGCAGAACAGTTTGGCCATGGAGGCAAGTTCGCGCTTTTTCTCGCCCTGGTCGTAGCGCCAGCAGGCGTCGAGCAGGATCAGGCGGGCGGCGCGCATGTCGGTCGCCATGGTGGCGATATAGTGGCGGATCGCCTGGAAATCGGAGATCACGCCGCCAAAGGCGGGACGCTGCTTGGATTCCTCGATCGCCAGTTCCAGCGCATATTCGCCCATGCCGACGGCGGTCGCGCCGACATTCATGCGGCCCTCGTTCAGGCCTTCGAGCGCATAGTGGAAGCCGCGCCCTTCTTCGCCGAGCAGGGCGTCGGCGGGCAATTGGCATTCGTCGAAGGTCAGTTCATAGACGCCGGGCGTTGCGGTGCCCATCAGTTCGATCGTGCCAGTGACGGCAAAGCCGGGCGTGTCGGCGGGCATCAGGAAGGCGGAAATACCGCCGCGTGGCCCCGCCGCCTTGTCCGTATAGGCGTAGACGATCACATATTTGGCGTTCTTGCCGTTGGAAATATAGGTTTTGGAGCCGTTGATGACCCAGCCGTCGGCGTTGCGGGTCGCGGTGGTGCGCATGGAACCCGGATCGGAGCCGCTATTGGGTTCGGTCAGGGCAAAGGCGATGGGAATATCGCCCGACACCATGCCGGGGATCAGCAATTGCTTCTGCGCTTCCGAGGCATGATAGACGATGTTGCGCGCGCCCGGACCCATGAGCGGGCGCAGTTCGGTCCAGAATTGGGGGGGAAGGCGGGCAAGTTCGATCTGCACCGCCGCCTGCGCGAGGGCGCCGAGGCCCAGGCCGCCATATTCCTCCGGCAGGGACAGGCCGAAATAGCCATTGTCGACCAGCGTTTGCCGCACGATCGGCGGGACTTTGCCGGTGGCCTGAAATTCCGCTTCATAAGGGAGCAGGTCGCGCACGATGGCGCGGGTGACGTCGCAAAATTCCTTGATGTCGTCGGGCAGTTCAAAGTCCACGGGGTGCCTCCTTCTTATCCGAATCCCTGGGGCGCTGCGTGCGCCTCTCGACATTGGTCCTACCATTGCTGTAATGGTCAGTCCATTAAATTTTCCGCTAATTAAGCCCAAGGGCCGCTGTCCTTTGGGGCAGTTGTCCGGTAAGGCTCAGGCGGCGCGACGACGCACAGCGCGCGGGCGCAGGGTAACAAGAGTAAGCGGCATGGCGACCGATCCGTTCGACCTTAATCTGCGCCACCTGCGCGCGTTGCTGGCGATCCGCGAACATGGCAGCATCACGGCGGCGGCCGATGTGGTCAGCCTGTCGCAACCGGCGCTGACGCAGGGGCTGGCCAAGCTGGAGCGGCAATTCGGCTACACTTTTTTCGAGCGGCGGTCGGGCGGCATGGTGCCAACGCCCATGGGCGACATCGTGATCGAGCGCGCGCGCGCGGCGCTCGATCATCTGTCGCAGGCGGCCAAGGGACTGTCGGGCGTGTTCCATTATCCTGAGCGGCTAATGACGATGACGCAATTGCGCGCCTTCCTGGCGCTGGCGGAGGCGGGGAGTTTCGCGGCGGCGGCGCATGGCAGCACCCTGTCGCAGACGGCGGTGCATCGCGCGGTCGGCGACCTGGAGCAGATGATCGGCGGGAAGCTGGTCGAACGGCGGGGGCGGGCGGTGTGGCTTAATCCGGCGGGGAAAAGGCTGGCACGGGGCACGCGGCTGGCGGTGGCGGAAATCGTCGCGGCGCTGGCGGACATTGGGCGCGATAGCGGGAGCGGGAGCGAGCTGATCGCGTTCGGGGCGCTGCCATTGGCGCGGCCTTATCTGGTCCCCGCCGCCATGGCGCGGATGGCGCGGAGCGATCCGCGCGCGGCGTTCAAGGTGCTGGAGGGAAGCTGGCGCGAGCTGGTGGAGCCGCTGCGCGACGGGGTGATCGACATGGTGGTCGGCGCGTTGCGGCCGTTCGAGATTGCCGATCTTTATCAGTTGCCCTTGTCGGAGGATCGGCTGGTGATTGCGGCGGGGAGCCAGCATCCGCTGGCCAAGGTGCCCAGGCCGACGATGGAGCAACTGGCCAGCTATCCCTGGATCGTCGCGCCCGCCAATTCGCCGTTGCGCGAACAGTGGGAAAAGCTGTTCGGGGCGGGCAAGGCGCCAGCGACGCCGGTCGAGTGCGGGTCGGTGATGATCATCGGGCGGTTGTTGACGGAGGGTGATTTCCTGACCCTGCTGTCGCCCGATCAGGTGGCGTTGCAGATCCGCAGCGGGCTGCTGACCCAAGTCGGTCCGCCGCTGGAGGACAGCAAGCGCGTGGTAGGGATCACGACGCGGCGCAGCTGGCGCCCGACCGCGACGCAGCGGCGCTTTCTGGAAATGCTGGGCGAGGCGGCCAAGGGCGAGCGGGTGGCAGGCGCGCCGCCTGACTTGCGAGAATCGGGCTGGGTGTGAGGCTATCGCGGGTTGCCGGCCTCAAGCGCGGCGATGCGGCCCTTCAGACGATCAGCAAGCGAAGGGCGGATCGGCTGTCCGGCGAGCAATTTGCGCCATGTATTGTAGCTGATGCCGAAGCGGGCGTTAAGCGCTTCGTCGGTGCGGCCAGTTGCCAGCCTTTGCATCTGGAGGATCATCTCCTCCTCCAGATGCACGCCATTGCTGTTGTTATGCTGCACGATACGCGCCTCAGTCCAGGTTGATCCAGACCGCCTTCGTTTCCAAATAATCCTCGATATGGTGCGGGCCGGACTCGCGGCCGAAGCCGCTCATGCGGTAGCCGCCGAAGGGGACGGCGGGGTCGAGCATCTGGTAGCAATTGACCCAGACGGACCCGGCGCGGATGCCGCGCGCCATGCGGTGCGCGGTGCCAAGGTCGCGGGTCCATACGCCGCTGCCCAAGCCAAATTCGGTGGCATTTGCGCGGGTTAGAACCTCCTCGATCGTGTCAAAGGTAAAGGCGGAGAGGACCGGGCCGAAAATCTCCTCCCGCGCGATCGTCATGTCGTCGGCGACATGAGTGAAGATGGTGGGTTCGATGAAATAGCCCGCATCATAGCCCGCGCCGCTCATGCGATTGCCGCCGGTCAGCGGACGGGCGCCTTCTGTATTCGCGCCTTCGATGAAAGCGAGGATCTTGTCCATTTGGGCCAAGGAGACAACCGGACCCATCTGGGTGGTCGGGTCCAGCGGGTCGCCGACCTTGATCGTCTTCGTGAAGGCGGCGAGGCGCTCCATGAATTCGTCGTGGATTGTGCTTTGCACGAACAGGCGCGTGCCCGCGCTGCAAATCTGCCCGGCATTGGCGAACACGGCCATGGCGGCGGCAGGGACGGCCTTGTCGAGATCAGCGTCGGCAAAGACGATGTTGGGCGACTTGCCGCCCAGTTCCACCGTTACGCGCTTCATCGTTCCGGCGGCGGCGTGCAGGATCTTTTCGCCGACGCCGGTGGAGCCGGTGAAGGCGATCTTGTCGACGTCCGGGTGGCTGGAGAGCGCCGCGCCTGCATCGCCAAGGCCCGTGACGATGTTGATGACGCCGTCCGGCACGCCCGCTTCCAGGCACAGCTCGCCAAAGCGCAGCGCGGACAGGGGCGTCTGTTCGGCGGGCTTCATGACGAGGGTGCAGCCGGTGGCCAGCACCGGTCCGGCCTTCCACACTGACATGCCGATCGGGCCGTTCCATGGGTTGATTGCTGCGACCACGCCGATCGGTTCCTTGAGCGTATGGGAGAGGACGTCGCCCATCGCGCTATTGTCGATCGTGTCGCCCGCGATCAGCGTTGCCTGCCCCGCATAATAGCGCAGCAGCGCACCGGCGCGCGCCTTGCCCATGATCGTGCGGCTATAGGGTGCGCCAAGGTCCAGCGTGTCGAGCATCGCCAGTTCCTCGAAATGCTGCTCCACCAGATCGGCGAGGCGCAGCATGATGCGCTGGCGCTCCACCGGCTTCATCCGCCGCCATGGCCCCTCGAACGCGGCGCGGGCCGATTTGACCGCGCGGTCGACATCCTCCGCCCCGCCCTGCGCAACGGTGGCCAACAGATCGCCGGTGGCGGGGTTGCGGGTCTCGAACCGCTGACCCGACAAAGCGGGGACGCGCTGGCCGCCGATCAGCATGTCCTGATGCGGGGTGTCGAGCAAGGCGGGGCGCGGGGGGATGATGAGTTGGGTCATGGGAGCTTCTTTCAGGCGGCGATGTTGGATGTGACGGCGTCTTGCAGGATGAACTGTGCCGCGCGCTGGGCGATCATCATGGTGGGGGCGGAGGTGTTGCCGCTGATGATGTCGGGCATGACGGAGGCATCGACGACGCGCAGGCCGGATACGCCGCGCACGCGCAGGCGATTGTCCACGACGGCCATCGGGTCGCTGTCCGGCCCCATCTTGCAGGTGCCGGTCGGATGATAGGCAGTGTTGACGATCTTGCGCAGGGCGGCGTCGATCTCGGCGTCGCTTTGATGCTGCGCGCCCGGTTCGATTTCTGCGCCGGTCATGGCGGCGAGCGCGGGCTGGGCGAAGATATGGCGGCAGGCGCGAAACCCGGCGATCAGCGTCTGCATGTCATAGGGATCGGCAAAGAAATTGGGATCAATGACCGGCTTGTCCTCCGGCCGGTTGCTGGCCAAGCGGACCGACCCGCTGCTTTTGGGACGCAGCAACTGAATGAGCCCCATATAGCCGTGGCGGCGGGGGACCGAACGGGCGTCGAGCTTCAGCCCGGCGAGGAAGGTGATCTGGATGTCCGGGCGACCCGTTCCGTCGGTGCAAAGGAAACCGCCGGCCTCCGCGACATTGGACGCCAGCATTCCTTCGCGTTTCAGCAGATATTTGAACGGGCTGGCCAGGATGCGGGGCAGAACCTTGGCCGATACGGCATAGGATTCCGCCGACGGGTTCTCCATCGCGACATGGACGGTGGGATGGTCCTGCAAATGCGCGCCGACGCCGGGCAAATGGTGGACCAGGTCGATGCCCATCTCGCGCAGATGATGCTGCGGCCCGATGCCTGACAGCATCAGCAGTTGCGGCGAATTGGTCGCACCCGCGCACAGGATGATCTCCCGCCGCGCCGCGATGGTGCTGCGCGCGCCGTTCGTCTCTATTTCCAGCCCCACCGCGCGACCCCGGTCGAACAGGATGCGGCGGACCATGGTGTCCGCCATGACGGTCAGGTTGGCGCGATCCAGTGCCGGGTGGAGGAAGGCGCGGGCGCTCGACAGGCGGGTGCCGTTGCGTTGGTTGAGGTCGTAACGGCCAAAGCCGTCCTGCCGATCGCTGGCAAAATCATCATTGCGGCGATGCCCGGCTTGTTCTGCCGCGTCGACGATTGCGGCGCTGACGGGGTTCCAGCTTTTGGGCTTCTGCACGTCCAGTTCGCCGCCCTTGCCGTGCCAGGGCGTATCGGGACCGGCGTAATTTTCGACCGCCTTGAACGCGGGCAGGACATCGTCATAGGCCCAGCCATCATTGCCCGCATCGGCCCAGGCGTCATAGTCCGCCCGTTGCCCGCGAATGTAGACGCCACCGTTGATGGCGCTGCATCCCCCGAACAGCTTGCCGCGCGGAAAGTTGATCGTACGGTCGTTGACGGCGGCGTTGCCGGTCAGCGCCTGTTTCCAGTTATATTTTGCGTGCGGCAGCAGGAAGATATTGCCGACCGGCATCGCGGTCTTGAGGTTCACCGGCCATTGTTTGTCGGATGGCCCGGCTTCGAGCAGGGCGACGCGGTTGGCCGGGTCGGCGGACAGGCGATTGGCCATCAGGCTGCCCGCCGAGCCGGAGCCGATCACGATATAGTCGAAGCTGTCGCTCATAGAATTGCGTCCTTGCGGCCGAGCGCGGGCACATGGCCCCGCACGGCGATGAAGCCCAAGGCGTTGACCAGCATCAAGGCCGCGAGCGCGCCGAAAAAGCCGAGATTGCCCCAATCGATCAGGACGGCGCCCGCTACCGCGCTGACGATAGCGCCGATGCGGCCCGCCGCACCCATCAGACCCAGGCCGCGCGCGCGCAGTCCGGTCGGAAAAGCGTGCGCACCGACCGCGAACATGGCCGACTGGGCTGCACTGGCGAACAGGCCGAGCGCGCCGAGGCAGGCTAGGACGGCCCCTTCGTTCCGCGCGCCACTGATGGGGAGGAGGGCGAGGGTGGCGCAGACGGCCGCCCCCACGATCGCCATCAGGATCAACACCGGACGCGATCCGAAGCGGATGATCGCCAGCGACGCGATCATCGCGCCGATGGTGCCGCCAATGTTGAAGCTGGTCAGGCCAAGGCTGGCGGTCTGCAGGCCAAAGCCTGCGCTGGTCAGCATGGTCGGCGCCCAGTTGAACATGAGGTAGATCATGAACATGCCGGAGAACATCGCGACCGACAGCGCCAGCGTGTCGCGCAACAGCGCTGTGCCGAACAGGTTGCGCATCGGTTCGTAGCGGGGCGCTTCCCCGGCGGCGAGGGGGATGTGGGCGACAGAGGCGGGATCAGGGTGGCCGATGCGGCGCAGGATGCGGTCGAGTTCAGCGCCGCGATCGGGCCGTTCCGCCAGATAGCGGGGGGATTCGGGCAGGACGAACCATAGCCACGCGACGAAGATCATCGTCACGCTGCCGCCGATATAGAAGAGCCAGCGCCAGCCAAGGCCCGGCAGGATCAGCGCGGCCGCGACCCCGCCCAATATCCCGCCGATCGACACGCACACCACGCCGAAGGTGACGGCGACGCTGCGCCAGCGGACAGGGGTGAATTCGGCGATCATGGCGCTGGCGGTGCCGGGGACGCCGCCAAGGCCCACGCCCGCCAGCGTCTTGAGCGCAGCGACCTGCCACAATGTCGTGGAAAAGCCGGTGAGGAGGGTCGCAACGCCGAAGATAGCGACGCCGATGATCAGCGCGCCGCGCCGCCCGAAGCGATCGCCGACCCAGCCCGACGTCAGCGTGCCGATGGCCATGCCGACAAAGCCCAGCGCGAACACGGACCCCAATGCCGTGCGGTCTATGCCCCATTCCTGGAGCAGCGAGGGCGCGGCGAGGCCAAGCATCTGATTGTCGAGGCCGTCGAGAATGACAGTCGCGGCGATCATCAGCACGGACCAAATCTGGTAGGACGACATGGGTATGTCATCCAACATGCCCCCTGATCCCGCCGGACTGCTGCTGCTGCCTTCTATCGTGGCGACCGCCAAGATCGTCTCCTTGAGCCTGGGCCATGTGTGGCCGCTCTATTCATTTATCGACAGGCAATTGAAAAACCGGAATATCGCAATCAGATGTCGAGGACGAGGTTGGCACTTTTCGACCCCGAACAGCAGACCATGATCGACCTGTTGGCGGCTTTGTCGTCATCCGACAGGAAATGGTCGCGATGGTCGGGAATGCCGTCCAGCACCTTGACCTCGCAGGTGCCGCAAATCCCTTCGGAACAGGCGAAGCCGACATTGACACCGGCGCTCAGCAGCGCGTCGAGCATCGTTTCGCCTTCTTCCACCGCGATGGTCTTGCCGCTCCTGGCCAGTTCCAATGTGTAGCCGCCCTCGGTCGCCATTTCGGTTTCGGCCGAGAAATATTCGATATGGGCATGCCCCTTGGGCCGGTCGCAATTGATGGCGAGGAAGGCATCGAGCATCCCGCCGGGGCCGCAGCAATAGAGATGCGCGTCGGCGGGCGCAGCGGCGCAGATGGCTTTGAGGTCGAGGCGGCGGCCACCGGGGATACCGTCATAGGCGATTTCCACCTGGTCATAATCTGACAGGCGATCGACATAGGCGGCGCGCTCAGGCGAGGCGGCGACATAATGGAGTTCCCAGCTACGCCCAAGTTTTTCGAGACGCGCGATCATGGGGAGCATCGGTGTGATGCCGATCCCGCCACCGATCATCACGGTGTGGCTGGCATCCTCCACCATCGGAAAATTGTTTTTCGGCTCCGATATGTCGAGGATCTGGCCGACCTGCCATTTTTCATGGATGTGGCGCGATCCGCCGCGACCGTCGATCGCATGATGGACGGCGATTTCATAATAGCCGCGAAAGGCGGGGTCATTGACCAGCGAATAGCTGCGCGCCAGACCGGGGGAAAGCTGGACGTCGATATGCGCGCCCGGATCGAAGGGCGGCATCAGCCCGCCATCGACGGGTTCGAGGATGTAGCTGTTGATGCCTTCGGCCTCCCAGCGGATGTTCTTCAGTCGTGCGCGCATCACCCTCTCCGTCCGGTGCGATGCGTCTCTTGGCAGGGCCGGGGCGCCATGGATCGGCGAACCGGACAAACCGCAATGCGTGTCGTCACCTCTATCATCCTTGTCCGAGGCACCGGGGCATGGATCGCCCCGGCCCTTATATATGTGTCACTCAGCCGCTTCGACCTTGTCGGGCCAGCGTACCGCCTTGGCCAGTGCCGATTCATAGGCGTTGGCGAGCGTGTCGCTAGGGTCGTGCAGGAAGGAGCCTGCGCGCGCGCGATAGAAGATGCTGGGGTCTTCGATGCCCGGTGGCAGCGTCCCCTTGTTGGCGAGCGCGCGGGCGGCGAGCAGCACGCGGCGGCGGACGCGGGCGATCATCTGGTCGGTAGGGGCCAGATTTTCAAAACTGTGGTCGGTGATCGGTCCCATGCTTTCGGTCACCGCCTGATCCTGCATCGTGATGTTGGGGATGCCGGTGAACTGGGTGCCGTTGCGCTGGGATTCGCGGTCGATCGCCCAGTCATTCTTCTCGCTATCGGGCGAGCGCCAGCGGCCAAACCAGTCGGTCGTGTTGGGCGCATATTCCAGCGGCGCGAACAAGGGCGTGCCGTCCTTGAGCGTCGACGTATAGGCCGGGTTGCCCGCATCCACGCCGCAGGTGATGTCGAACAGCATCGAATGTTCGTCGTCCATCGGCACCCAGGCGCGGGCGATCGCGCGGGTGGCGAAGCGGTTGTTGGGTGTCTGCGTCCAGAAGGGGAACATATAGTGGGCGACGCGCCAGCTCATCTGGCCATCATCATTCGGGCGATAGCCGCCATACATGACGCCCCAGTCGGCCTGCGCCACCTCATAGTCGGGCGCGCGGTTGAGGACGGTCGGGCGCATCGGATGATCCTCATCCAGATCGTCCGCTTCGATCGAACCGACATGCAGGAAGCCGACATGGCTGGTGTCGATGTCACCCTCCAGCGCCTGGAGCCAGTTGCAGTCGCGCTGCAGGCACCAGATTTCGGCGTCCGGGTGCATCGTCGCTTCGATTTCCGGCAAGGGCGGCGGGGCGGACTGGTTTTCGCCCATATAGACCCAGATCAAGCCGTTGGCTTCGTGCGTCTTATAGGCTTTGGCATGGACCTTGTCCTTGAAGTCCATGCGGGCGGGGACGGAGGGCATATCGACGCACTTGCCGTCAACGTCGAACTTCCAGCCATGATAGACGCAGCGTATGCCGTTTTCCTCGTTGCGGCCGATGAACAGCGACGCACAGCGATGCGGGCAGCGATGGTCCATGATGCCTACGCGGCCTGAACTGTCGCGGAACGCGATCAGCTTTTCGCACAGGATCATCAGGCGCAATGGATCACCGTCAGCGGTAACTTCGGACGACAGGCAGGCGGGCAGCCAATATTGGCGCATCATCGTGCCCATGACCGTGCCCGGTCCTACCCTGGTCATGTCGGCGCTATCTGTGGACTGCATGAGTTTTTCAGCCTCTTCCTTGCTTTTCGTTATCGGCGCGGCGTGAATCGAAGCCAGTGCCATTCCCTGATCTCTGACTAGAGCCACTCCACGCCCCGCCCCAATCGGAATGTGGTCGGACCATTCAATAAACGGGACGATGCTATTGCGCCTCTTTTGTTTTTGCTGCTTCACGGTTGGCAGACGGCATCAAGCCGTGTTGTCGAGGGAGAGTCCGGGAATGCCTTTCAGCTTCACAACATCCTGCGCCATGGGCGCGATCATCGCCGCCATGACGAGCGTTTCGGCCTCTGCGCAGGCCGATCAGCCAGTGCCGCAGGACGCCGCGCCCCAGCAGGCGATCTTCCCCGAAGACATCGTCGTCACCGCCGAGCGTCGCGAATCGACGGTGCGCGAAGTGCCCTTTTCCATCGCGGCATTCGGCGGCGAATTGCTGCGCGAGGCGCAGGTCTACAGCCCCGCCGCGCTGACGCAGCAGATGCCGGGCATCACCATCAACACCGCCGACAAGTCGCTGTCGATCGTCGCGATCCGTGGCAATGTGTCGACGTTCCGCACCGCCACGCTGGACACGCCGGTCGCCTATTTCATGGACGACGTCTATTATGTGTTCAACAACGACCTGAACGCCAACTTCTATGACACCAACCGCGTCGAAGTGCTGCGCGGCCCGCAGGGGACATTGTTCGGACGTAATGTGGTGGGCGGCGCGATTGCGGTGGTCACCAACAATCCTGAATTCAACGATGATTATTTCGCCCAGATCAGCGGCGGCAATGGCGGCTTCGTGCGGACCGAAGGGATGTTGAACGGCGCGCTGGTAGAGGACAAGATCGCCGGACGCTTCGCGTTCAGCACTGAACATAGCGATGGCCTGATCGACACGCCCAATCAGTCGGGGCGTTATGGCAAATATGACAGCTATTCGGCGCGCGGCAAGCTTCTGTTCCAGCCGACCGATACGCTGCAGGTCGTCCTGTCGGGCGATTATAGCTATACCAAAGGCAATGGCGGCGCGATCCAGCTCGGCATTGGCGGTAATCAGGTCATACCCGATACGTTTGGTGCCTATACCGACGACGAATGGACCAATAACGACTTCGTATCGTCACCCTATCGCCAGCGGTTGCGCGGGGGCTATCTGCGCGGCGACCTCGACCTGCTCGGCGGTACGCTGACGTCGATCACCGGCTATCGCATGAACGACAGCCGCGCGATCAACGACGACGTGCCGGTGGGGACGGTCGTGCCGGTGTTCGACCGCCGCCAGGTGGTCAAGAACCGCAGCTTCACGCAGGAAGTGCGCTTCGCATCGGCACCGGGCCGCTTCTCCTATGTCGTGGGTGCCTATTTCCTGTCGGCGGATGTTTCGACGACCAACATCTTCTTCTACAGCCCACTGCCCGGATCGGCCGTGCCCGGCAGCATCCGCCGCAATCCCGACGTCACCAACATCACGCGCGTGCAGGACGGCAATGTCCGCAGCCTGGCCGTGTTCGGCGAGGCGACGTTCGAAATCACTGACAATCTGGCCGTAGTCGCGGGCGGTCGCTACACGTCGGATCGCAAGAAGGTCGATTATCGTGCCTTTTCGACCACGGATGCAGGGGCCATTCCCGGTTTCGGCTTCCCCGGCGAAGTGCGCGCATCGGGCGGCCGCACCTGGGACGCCTTCACGCCGCGCTTCACGATCAAGTTCGAGCCGACTGAACAGATCAACATGTATGCGACATATGCCAAGGGATTCAAATCGGGCGGCTTCGTCGACAATGCCTATCGCGACCCGACCATTCCGCTGGAGCCGGAGAATGCCGAAAATTATGAAATCGGCGCAAAGTCCCGCCTGTTCGACAACAGACTGGATCTGAACGTCGCGCTGTTCCACCAGACGACCAAGAATCTCCAGAATTTCTCCGGCGCGGGCGGTATTGCCCATACCTATAATGGCACGCTCAAGATGAAGGGCATGGAGGTCGAATCCGTCATTCGGCCGGTCGAAGACCTGCGCCTGACCGCCAATTATACGCATCTGGCCGGCACCTATACCGATCTGCGCGATCCGCTGGTGAACCTCGATTATTCGGGCAATCCGGCCAAGTTCGCGCCGCGCGACAGCTTCACTGTCGGCGCGGCCTATACCGGGCGGCTGGGCAATGGCGCGACGTTGACGCCGCAGGCGGATTTCAACTTCTCCACCCGTATTTCGACCGACGACGCCAATACGCTGCGGCTCTATGACAATCTGCATCGCGACACGCGGGGCCGGACACTCAATGCCCGTCTGAATTATGAAACAGCCGATGGCCGGTTCCAGATCGGCCTGTGGGGCAAGAACCTGACCAACAATTATCAGATCGTGAATGCGGACGACATCACCGCCTTCCTGGCCGTGCCCGGCAATGGCACGACCTATTGGAAGATCTTTACCAATACGCCGCGGACCTATGGCCTGACGCTGTCGATCCGCCGCTGACCAACGGCATGGGCGGGGAGGG
>TARA_R110000787_G_scaffold14424_4_pt1 | contig 13505 bp, 20 predicted proteins | sample TARA_R110000787 | Tara Oceans TARA_R110000787 (sample SAMEA4397920) | marine metagenome | biome: Polar Biome; feature: [DCM] deep chlorophyll maximum layer (ENVO:01000326); material: water (ENVO:00002006), including particulate matter (ENVO:01000060) such as... | depth 35 m
CTCATCAAAGATGCTGGTAGTACAATACGGGCCTGTTCGGCACATACGCCCTTCTTTAATAGGCTCTTGTAGTGTTGCAGCGGCACTGAGTACATGTCTTTTTTATACGTATCCCACCCGTACATTTCAGAGAGGGTTGTACCTTCACTCGAACTCCCCTGCTTAACATCCTCTGCCCGATACCGCCATACATCAGGTTCATAAAACACAGGATCATCAGCTACGTAGCGCCTGCTAATCTCATTCCAACGTAGGAACTTATGCTTAACTAACTGACGTGCTACGAAGATAGGTGCCTTTACATGGAAGGACGCGAAGGCATGACCAAAGGGACTGATGTGGTTATGTTTAGCTAAGTACTTGATTAACTTCTTGTCACCTTCCTTTAACTCATAGGTACCTAGGGTATGGTCAGTACATACTAACTCTGACTTCTTACCAAAGGATACCCTTGCTGCATTCACAACTGAAATGTCTGAACCCATGTGGTCTATTAGTGTTGCTTCAATCATCTTTATTTTCCTTTTCTTGTTTCTTTAGTTCTTTGTGGTAAGCAATAACAGCCTCAGCAGCAGCCCTAGCAATAGCAATAGAATGAGCAGCGACGTAAACATCAGCAGCATCAGCGGCAACAGCCTCATAAGCAGCATCCATTGCAGCCTTTAGTTTCTCTAGTTTAGTCATCTTTGGTTTACTAAGTTCTTTAAATAACTGTGTATTAAGTTTAACTTCAATCATCTTTGCTACTCTTTCCTGTGTACGTATTAATCACTTTATCTACAACGTTGTGTGTCAAACACTCTTCTGGCGTCAACCATTCGTCTGTTGCGTGTAGAAGGTTCTTCCTGACATACTTTTCAGTCTTCTTAGTAAACTTCTTATAGTGAGCGACCATACGACTTCCTGCCATATCAAACTCTTTGATCTTAGCGTGGAGTTCGTGCTCCTTACCTTGTGACCCCCAAGAGTATTGGTGACTCATCACTGATGTATTGTGAGTGAGCATACGGTGTTTACCGGCCATGATAGTAAGGATACCACACGAAGCAACCAGTCCGTGTCCTATAGTGTTAACAGGGATGTCTGACAACAGCATAGCGTCAATGAGGTGGAAGGCTGAGTGTACCGATCCACCTGGGCTATTGATTACTAACGTGATATTTCCTGGTTGTAACTCTTCAGGCATGAGGTTGTACTCATAAATCTGAGATACTAGTGGCATAATCTTCTCTTGATCGAACTTATCCGTAAGGAACAAGATACCAGCTTCACGTACATAAAAACCTGGAGCTTGTACTTGAGGAGGGGCTGGGAGTTCCACCTCCTTCTTCTTCTTCTTCTTTTTACCGTTCATGATAGAGTTAAACATTTAGTCTCCTTAGGTTTTAGAATTGATTTTAGTTTCAAACTCAGATAATCGTTTGTATACTGAGAGAAGCTCAATGATAGTAGACCACGATTTGAAGATATACATCATAGAACCTTCTACACGTCCAAAGGCTCTAAGAATCTGTTGCATGACTCCAAGTGTAATTACTCCGCTTACAATAGCAGGAGCTAGTATCACGTACCCTACCAGTACATTAGCTTGAAGACAAGAAAGACGAGCTACGTTAAACACCGCATACCTTGCATAGTTAGTATAGTGTATTTGTCGCACTGTGTCAAACGCTTCGTTAAGTGTCTTAGGTCTGACACTTCCATCATCTTCAGCAATCACTAGAACCTTGCGGTAAGCGGCTTCTTTAGCTTGGATATCGTACTCAATATTAACTAGACGAAGTACGTAACCTACAACTAGTAACACGAATGTGATACCGGTTGACCAGATGATAGCTGATAGCACCAGACCATAAGGCCATTCCCCAAAGAAGGTAACTGTGATACCCATAGACAGACTTAGTAGGATAGGTACGAAGGCTATGAGAACCATTACACTCTCTACCAAGGACACACCTAACGTTTCCATTATCCTTGAGAACTTAATTGTATCTTCTTGGACACGTTGACTAGCCCCTTCAATACTTCTAGCCTTGTGGAATAGGTCGTGGTAGGTCTCAACCATAGAGGTCCTCCACCTGAAGAGCCAGTGCTGGGTAAAGAAGCTCACAGAGAGGACTACAGCGATGTAGATAGCTGCAATCTTACCAAAGGTCACTAACTGCCCGTAGTACTCGGTTAGGGTCACTGTACGGTCTCCTGAGAGGGCCTCACCAATCATATCGTAGAAGGTACCAAACCATTCATTTATCTGTACGTCTAGTTGTACTTGGTACCATAGGGCAAGAAGAATAGATAACGTTCCTCCGTAAGACCATAGTGCCCAGCGCTTCTGTTTGAAGAATAGGAACATGATTAGAATCCTCTAGTAAAAGGAGGTGGGGTAATCATCTGAGACTTCATGCTGTACTGGTATACTGCTTTTGTCAAAAGTGTTTCTGTTGCACGCATACTTACTATCTCAGCTTCGTCATCAATTACAATAAATCTATCTACTGCTGTTCGTACCAGTATATCAATGCTGAATGATATTGGAATATCCATCTGTGCAAGATAACCTACCATATCAATGTACACCTCCCCAAACTTTTGAGTAATATCTAGAATTGTAACACCGGTAGGAACTACTATCATGTAAGGTGCGTGGAACCAAAGCTCACCGTCTATTATAATGTTCTCACCCCCTAGTGCTGCGAGTGCTGCTGCGGATACTGCTCGCTTACCGTCTGGTACGATAACAGTTGACCCTTCTTCTCGGATCATACGACCAATAGTAGTACCGGCGTTGTAGTCCCCACCGTTACCATGGATGATGACAGTTAGAACAACGTTATCCTTCATGATTTGGAATACTTCTATTGCTTGTTGTAACGTTGTCATTCCAGAAATCTCTAGGCTTTTAGTTTCCTCGTTAAATACTACAGATGACATAGCTGGAGTAGTGAATGCTAATATAATAGCTGTGACCATATACTTAATCATTTGTTATTCTCCTTTTGTTGTTAGGTTGCTTTATAGTCCTTCTTTCCTTAACCTTTCCACTAACGTTTGATTTATGTTGTAGTCTTCGAAGCTTATCCTCTTGCTATGCTTCATGTTGAAGGTAAACAGTACACGTAGAACTCTTCTTCCTACTCTATTTGATGATAGAGTGGTCATTACTTTAGTTGGTCCGTTCTTACTTAAAAGAACTCTTCGCACTACCTTTATTATTGTTTGTTTCATCATTCTCCCTCTTGGTTAAAGTGGAAGCCCTTACGTATAAGGACCTCCGTGTTCTTTATGTTACTCGCAATGTTTGCGGCCTGTATTTACATCAAAGTAACAGGCTGCGCCCTCTACTTCCTCAGTGTTCTCTACCACTTCTTCCTCTACGACATCCTCAGCTGCACTGGCAGTAAGGATACCATACCGTTTACCACTGGCCCTGAATGTTGTACACCCACTGGCACCCCCATCATAGGCTCGCATGTACACTTCCTTGAACTGTTCCCATGATACATCGTCGCCAACATTACACGTCTTAGAACAAGCACTATCAACATACATAGAGGCTACATTAAGTACATCAACATGGGAGAATACTGATAGCTCATTAGCTGTCACACCCTTAACCCCAAACACACGGTAACCATAGTCAGATACTGTCTCAGTGATAGGCCCTTCGAAGGTTTGGATTAACCTATCGTATGAGTGTGAGAACACTGGTTCAATACCACTAGACACATTGTCAGCACTAAGAGAGATAGTGCCTGTAGGTGCCACAGACAATAGGTGAGAGTTACGAATACCATGTAGTCGAATGTCATCCCTAATGTCAGTCGGTAGTGTCTTAGCAAACTCACTATCAAGGAACGCTTCATTATACAACGGGAAGGCACCCTTCTCAATAGCTAACCCAATAGAGGTACGGTAGGCACCATCACGAAGGATAGTCATCACCTTAGTTGTGAAGTCTAGGAAGTCCTCATCACCATACTTAAACCCTAGTGCTTCACCAGCATTGGCAAGCCCTGTGATACCTAAGCCCATACGTCTCTTGTTAACAGCCTCCTCTTGTTGTTGCGGTAGAGGGTAGATAGCTCTATCAACTACGTTATCCATAGCCCGTACAACAGGGCTGATGTCATGTTTGAATTGCTCATAGTCGAATGCGTAACCACCATCGTCGTACTCGACCACATACTTAGTTAAGTTGAATGAACCTAGTAGACAGGCACCATACGGAGGTAAGGGTTGCTCACCACAAGGGTTAGTCGCTGCGATAGTCTCACAGTAATGTAGGTTATTCTTATTATTCATACGGTCAATGAATAGAATACCTGGTTCAGCCCAATCCCATGTTGATCGTAGTATCTCGTTCCACAATGCTTGAGCATCTACTGTCTTGTATACACGTCCCTCAAACACTAGGTCAAAGTCAGCACCCTCTTTAACAGCATCCATGAAGGCATCAGTAACACCAACACTAAGGTTAAACTGTGTCAGTGTATCACTGTTGTTCTTTACCCTAATGAACTCTTCAATATCAGGATGGTCCACTCTAAGTACACCCATCTGAGCGCCCCTGCGATGACCAGCAGATGCAATAGTCTTACAGACTGCGTCAAAGATTTCCATGAAAGACAAAGGTCCACTGCTTCGAGAATCAAGACTACGGATAAGAGCACCACGAGGGCGTAATGTAGAAAAGTCATAACCGATACCTCCACCTAATTGCATTGTTTTAGCAGCCTCTTTAGCTGCGTCCATGATACCATCCATACTGTCGCTTAATGTACCAGACACAAAGCAATTATAGGGCGTTGTTTTACGTGCAGCACCCATAGCTGACTGTACTCGTCCAGCCGGTAGAAAGCGTTGCTCTAGTAGAGCCTCACGGAATACCTCATAGTGCTCTGCGTCATCCTTAAGGGCATCAGCTACTCGTGTCATAGCCTCCTTGAACGTTTCATTCTTACCACGATACTTCATAGCATGTATCTCTTGGCTGATCCGTAGTGTTGGACCATACTCTTTGCTGTTGTCACCGATCATCTTTAATTCCTTTGTCTATTAACATCATTATTATCATGTACGAATTATTCTCTACCATTGTGTTTCTCCCACTGGGCTTGCAGTTATACCCTAGTCTTAGGCAAAAGTCAAGGTATACCTGGCCTTTACCTAAGTATTTCTAACGATTATCACCACTGCCTTGAAGAACACCACGTAGCTCTCGGCTGTCAAGCTTCTGTACGTTGATATCCATTGTATCCTTGAGGTTACCACCAAAGTAGTTAGACAAAGCTGTAGCGTAGAAGACTACGTCACCTAGCTCTTTAAGCATGTCTGTCGGGTCTACCTTACTGTCGTCCCGCATAAACTTCTTAACCTTCTCAGCGACCTCTCCTGCCTCACCTACAAGACCTAGTGTATTCTCTATTAGGCGTGTCTCACCTTTTGTGATGATCTTGTCCTCTACCCAATCTGAGTAGTCTTGGGCAGTATACGGTTCTGTTATGGAGTTGTTATTCATTTGTTTAGTTCCTCTGTCTGTATTGATTTTACTTTAACATCATCTAAGTCGTAGAGAGCATTCAGGAGTGTATCTTTAAGTTGTTCCTGTCTGTCTACTTCACTGAGGTTCCAGTAGAAGAAGTCGTTATCTACCTTAACTGTCAGTGTTACTTCGTATTCAAGAGCCATTTCCGTATTCCTTCTTTAAGGTTTCTAGGCTAATCCACTGTGGTTCGTACATACCCTCCTGAATATTCCTCTTGATAAGGACACCCTTCCACCATTCAGCATTGGCTTGACCTGCCCAAGCCTCAGCTGCTCCTTTGTAACAACCAACAACAGTACCAATGATACCGTTAGTACCTACGTCATCCTTAAAGAACATACCACGTTTATGGCTGTGCCCTACACTGACGGAACGGTAACGTTTCTGTATCAACCCGTAGGCGTGATGCATACCGCTGATAGCCCTACCGAAGTTACCAGCACCTACAAAGTGTGCATAGTCTACTCCGTCGTAGTTATGGATAGCTGGAGCACCGTTAAGGTACGGATGGTACTCATTAAACCACTTGTTTGTCTGAAGGTGTGACAGTGAGATACCGTACTTCTTTCCTTCAAGACGTGGATCAAATGAGAGAGCAGTGGAGATACGTGCTTCGTGGTTACCCTCAAAACCGTACCATGTAGGTCTACTCCGTTTACTTTTCTTAAAGCGATAACGAAGTAAGTCTTGAGACTCATTGTAGGACTCGATGTCTTTCTCGTAGTTCTGTGACACAAGGTTCTGAGGTTTCTTTGTATCATAGGAGTTGAGAGACTTCATGTCCCCTCCATCCCCTAGGTCTACACAGTAATCAGGTTTAACATCGTGTATCAAACCACCTAACCAATCGAACCGTTCGTTACTTGTTTCAGGTGAAGCATGGCCACATGACCAAACGACAGCTGTCTTACTTTGTCCTGACTTACTTATCTTCATAACAGTACCCCTCTACTCTTAAGCTCTTCTAACTGTTTCTCAAGGACTTCTATCTGTCCTTTATGAAGTCTATCGTACACCTTGTCGCTAAGTGCAGTCCACTCTTCATCTGTTAGGTAACTCTTCATAAGGTCTAAAACAGTCCTGTTATCCTCACGTTGTAATCTACAAAAATCTTTATGACTCATTCTTTTTCTCCTTTGTCCATTCCTCAGGTATAATCTTGTCTGAGTAGAGGAACCCTTGTTTATCACACCAATCACCATAGGTACTCTTAGCACCCTTATATAGCTTGGCTCGTGAGTTGCTAAAGACGAAGCGTATATCCTTGTCAGGGTACTGCTTCTTGATCTCTTTATGTTTACGTCTATCGTTTGATACGAAACGACCTTTAGTCTCGATAATGATACCGTTAGATAGAACAAAGTCAGGAGTATACGAACGCTCCTTACTATCCAACCATTTTATCTTGTGTTTCTCGTACTCAAAGGTAACACCTCTTGAGGATAAGTTGATGGCTGTCTTCTCTTCTAGTCCTGATCGGTATCCAGCTTCTATTCCGTGGAACCTATTCTTCTTTGGCATCAGGTACCTCCAAGATATACGGAACCCAGTCTTGATCTACTTCTCGACGTAACCACAGCAGCTTACCATTCTCTAGTATACGCTCCATGATATCTTCGTAGCTGTAGTCATCGTAGTCCTTATGCTCCGCGTAAGCTTTAACAACGGCTGTCATAAGCTGGCTCTCGTTCTCACACTCCAGTAAAGCTTTAGTAGCCTTAGCTGGCCCTACCCTGAACAGACCCTTAATGTTGTCAACATTGTCTCCTGTAATTATCTGAGAGTAGAAGAAACGTAGACCTTCAAAGGGTGTTACAGTTTGCATAACACCAGTTGTTGGATTGTAGTGTTGGACAGGGAGTTGTAACATGTCCTTGTCTACCGTTACTACAATACAGTCTTCACCTAGTTCAGTTGACTTAATGCCTACCAAGTCGTCAGCTTCTTCGTTGACTGACTCGATACTCTTCCACTTGTCCGCTAAGTGTTTATACACTGCCTTGATATGGACAGGTTTCTCAGTTTCTTTACGGTTGCCCTTGTAAGGGGCTGTGGTTGCAATATCGTTCCTGAAGTTAGTTTTACCAGTTGTATACAGGAAGTATGGTTCAAGCCCTAGGTACGGGCCTCCTGTACAGTCTTTGAAGATGTAGTCTAGTAACTCATCTACCTTCTCTAGTGCCTCCTCTTGTGTATCTTTATTGCAGGACCATGAAGCGCGGTACGCAACGATGTCCCCATCTATAACTAATGTCTTCATCTTGTCTCCTTAATTTAGAGTTAGGAAGAGGGACCGAAGCCCCTCCCTTTTAGTATGTACGTTGTAGTTAGCCTAGAACGGAATCTCATCATCCATGTATGAATCACTATGGTCTGTGGGTGCAGGAGTAGGTGAGGACGTTTTTGTAGCACCATTCGTATAATCCTTAGGGGAAATACTAGGGGCTGAACCACCGCCACCATCTCCTCCAAAGGCTACAAGGTCAACGACCTGAACCCCTGCTAGACGTGTACCGATACCTACCTTAGTGTCGTACACTTCAACAAAGACGATACCCTCTGATCCGTTACCAATGAGACCATCGTCTCGTGTCCATTCTGCGCCTGATGGACCAAAGACCTTAGGTGGACCACCTGCCCAGTCTCGGTCAAATGGGTCAGACCAACCTCGTTTAAACTTGATACGAGTTAGGTTTCCTTCCCTCTTACCTTTCTTCTGGACACCTGCATCCTTAGCGATTTTAAGGCCAGCGTCATCCAAAAGGATATCAATAGTTGTAGCACCATCTGTTGCTGTATCGTATTGACCTTGGTCACGATTACCTTCAAATAGTTTAGCCCACTCAAGTGTGCCTTTTAGTTCGATTGTTTTAGTAGCCAAATGTCTTCTCCTAGATTGTGTTGTTGTATAATAGTAGCATATTGTATTAGGTATTGTCAAGCACTACTTGCACCTGACGATAAGTTGCGCCACTTGTTGTTCAACTTATTACCGTCAATCCTTTTAACAATAGTAGGTACAGAACCTACCATGTACAGAAAGGCGAGTCGATGTAGTTCGTAGCTCTTACCTTCGAGCTGAACGACACCTGTAATGGTATCACCTTGTTTAGAGGCGTTACCTGTAGTGATTAGTCGTGTAAATACACCAGTCATAGGGTCGTAGTGTACCATAGTCTTTAGTTTTGTTTGTGTTAGTTTACCCATCGTAATCCACCTCTCTCTGTTGGTTACACATCATCCTCCAATAATCCCCAGCCTTTTCTTCTTCTAACTCAGCCTCCTGCCTAACCTTGGTACAGTACTGGTACCTACTCCAAGCCACGTCTGCTTGGGTCTTTAGTTTCTCTAGTTTAGTCATTGTTCTTTCCTTTCAGTTATTAGTGAGTGTCAAGCGGTATTAGTGGGTGTCGAGTAAATCCCAGCTCTTCGACCACCTATAGACCGACTTACCAGATCGGCTGGTGTAGGCAGGTTTGAACCGCCTACGGTATCTCTTACCTTCGAAGATAACGACTTCCTTAGACTTAGTGTTGGGGTGTTCATAGTCGATACATATATCGAACCACTCTTTATCAGTATAATCAAGTATACCATCCTTCTTACATTGGAGCAAGTACTTACTTATACTCTCTCGTATATCCCCACTTTCTTTGAGAGACCTCATACTGTCGCTCATCACGGACCGGTGTAGCCTTTCATTTAGTGTTTGTAGCGTCTTATCTGTATCAGTAAACTCTTCATAAGTAAACGTAGCTTTTGGTTTGTCAGTCATACTTCATCTCCTTGTTATTAGTGTGTGTCCAACCAAGTCCTACCTACATCATAAGACCCAGGTGTTGGTATCCTGAAGCCTAAGTCAACACCTGTCTCAGCCATAGTGGTAGCTACAAGTTCACCCATATGTTCAGCTTCTTCTCTGGTACCTTTGACTTCTATTTGATACTCATCGTGAATAAAACCAACCATCTTAAAGTTAATAGCCTCAGCCCTTGCCTTCTTGTGGAAGTTAACAAGAGTATGTTTCATTAACACACTCTCACCTGACTGAAGCAGACCAGCTAACGTCTTGTAGGCACTAGGTACCTTAACCTCACGCCCATCATAGCCTATAAAGAACCCTTTGTCAGCAATATAAGGTACTAACTTGTTCTTAATGTCGGCTAAACCTTCAACGTTCTGCTCAAAACTTGTACGTGCTACCTTTGATATCTTCTCGGTAACCCCTAAGATACTGGCTGTCTTACCTACACCAGCCCCTAGTAACCATGAATAGATGAAAGTCTTAGCATCATCACGATCAATATGGGTAAGAGCTAGTGCTCGTCTGTTTACATTATGGATATCTGTTTCATCCTCCTTCTTACCTTCCATAATAGCCTTAGCGTACATCTCAGCACCAAAGAGACGCCACATATAGTCAGCTAGTACCCTTAACTGGATACCATCAGCATCACACCCAACTAACCAACTGCCTTCAGGTGTACCCCAACACTGTCGTAGTTGATGGTCATACTTAGACTTGATTATCTCCACAGCATTATTAGGGGTACCTTTAAAGGGTGACGCAATGTTTGCTGTGTTAGGTCCATTGTGGGCACAACGTCCTGTCCATGCCCCAATCTGAATAATGTTACCGTGTATACGTTTGTCTGACTTTACTTGTCCTATCCACTCTGTAAGAGAGCTTCTTCGCCCCTCTAAGGTTAACCATTGTGCGAGAGCCTTAGCTCCGTTAGGTGCAGTAGCCGGTAACGTGGCTAGGTTGTCCTCTGAGACCGTGTAGCCATACTTAGATAGGTCTGCCAGTTTAGCATCATAGAACTCCTGAGACATGCTCTCTACAGTCTTACCATACGGATCACCAACCTTCAACCGAAGAAACTTATTGTGTGTCTTAGTCTTCTCGTAAGGCTTCCACCCTGCGTCATTCAGAACGTCTACCCTATCTCGTGAAGCTCCTGGATTAAAGGACACAAAGTCATGACAGAGGAGGTCATCCCCTCTTCGTTGTGTCATAGAGTACTTCTCTTTAGCTTTCGTTACAGTAGCATAAGGTGTCCCATCTGCTTTCTCTTTATACTTTAAGGTATTAACTAATTCTAGTACAGGAGGGAAGTCATATTGGAATTGCTCCTCAAGTACATCCTTCTCAACAGTAACACTCTCAAGTAAACTCTGAGCTAACTCCTTATTGAAGTGGAACCCGTGGTAGTGAGTACGTACTAACTCAATTTGTAAGTCATGTTCTAGTCGTAGGGATCGAGCCCAATCCTTATTGTATATAACAGTACGGAAGTGTTTGAATAAAGCTTCTGTTGTGTTTAAGTCTCCCTCCCAATAGGTAACCATCTCTTGGTTGAAGTTAGCGAAGTCTGTGTAGCCTCCTTTGTGCATCTTCAAACGTATACCCCAGCTCTTTAGGCTATGCGGTCCCTTACCTCCTTTAGGGATAGGTATATCGTAGTTGACAGTTCTTGAAACAATGAGGGTATCGAGTACCTTCTGTGGATCAAGGGGTTTGTCTAACCACTTGTTCAGCAATGGAAGATCATAACAGATGAAGTTGTGGCCTACCATCTTGTCTAAAGAGAGGTGCCATTCAGTTGCCGCCTTACGTGCTACTACGTCTTCATGTATGTTCTCAAACTTGAAGACTTCACCTGTGTCTGCCATCTTACCACCAACTAGCCAAATCTTGTCAGGATTGTCTATGGCATTGGTTTCGATGTCACAGTATGCCATTCTCATATGTAATCTCCTTCTCTTGTTTATAACTCAAACTTCTCATAGTCTAACATCAGAAGCGTTAATTCATCATTGTACCTATCAATCTCATCACGAGTACAACCCGTACTAATAGCAATTTGTACTTTTAGTTCTGCCTTAGATATAGCAGCCTCTAATTCATCAAAGATGTTAGACCTAAGGTTTATAAAGTCTACTACTTCGTCATCATCCTCAAAAGAGTCAATGTGTGACCCCGCTAAGGTACCTGACCCTTTGTCGTAGTCATCATAGTCGTAGTTATCATTACTCATTGTTAAACTCCTTCAAATGTTGTTTCAGAAAGTATAGTCGTATCAGGGTCATAATAGATAGAACCAGATTTACCTAACTTACTGAATGGTCTGTTCTTATCCACAATAAAGTTGGTAGTGTTACGTGTACTCTCATCTTCACTTTCAGTGTCACGCTCTAGTTTAATACAGATGATAGCCTCTTCCTCCAAGGAACCTGCATACTTTGTACGACCATCGTCGTTCACCTGAGAGATAAACACAACACCAATATTCAACTCCTTAGCTAACTGAGCCATACGTGACCCAATAGCTGTAAGCATTGACGTAGCACCATCTACACCTGATTGAGATAGATAAGCTAGGCGTTGTACGTGGTCGATGAACACATAGTCTACTCCGTAAACAGTAGCCGCCATACGTACATAGTCTAGGATTTTCATAGGGTCATCATGGGAGCGTAACTCAAAGACAACAGTACGGTCATCAGCCATCTTCTGTGCGGCAGTAATCACGTCATCCTCAGACACGTTGTTCGTAACGGCGTCTTCCTTTGTACGCACATTAACATTCAGCTGATACGTAGCAAAGGCTCGGTAAGTAGTTGAACGCATTTCCTCCATGTGCATCATCCCGATTTTAACGTCAGGGTCATTAGCTAAGAGACCACACTCAAAGAAACGTACCATCTCTGTCTTACCTCCACCACGAGGTGCCTTAACAAACGTTAGACCACCCTTAACTAGACCTCGTATCTTATCGTCTAGTCCGCTGTGTCCTGTTGGTACGTAGGCATAAGGGTTTTCCTTCTTGATAGTGTCAGAGATATCACCATCACCCATGTAGAAGTTGTCTGGACTAAACCGTTGAGGTTTCTTAGCTGACCACATCAGGTCATCACCATCACCAGCTGTAAGGAACTCGTTAGCGTCCTTGTGCTTAGACATAGGGACGTAGAAGAACTTGTCAGGGAACAACTCATACAGTCTGTCAGCTGCCTTCTGTCCAGCAGCATCTAACTCACCAGCGTAGATAATCTCCTTGAAGGAGGCCATGTAAGGGTACGCCTTCTTGATGAAAGCATCCGATAGAGTAGCAGATGGAATAGACTTAACAGGGAAACTCTTACCTAAGATTTGGAATAGGCTGGCAGCATCAAACTCACCTTCTGTAATATACAATCGGTTAGATGACCCAGAGTTAAAGGCTGGTCCAAACAGGTCGTTGATACCGCTACGTTCTTTCAACCAGAACTTCTTCTCGTCGTACCCTCGGTACTTAGTATTAGTTGAGTGTTTGAAAGCGTACCGTACTGGTTCTTTCTTCTCATCTACTTGGATTTGGATACCATATAGTTCACACACATCAGGGTCAATACCACGGATGTTGGAACCGTCAGGCATCTTAAAGTAACCTGCTACAACTTTTCTGTCCATTAGTTTCTCTTTCATTTCTTTAAGGGGGTACTCGTCTTGTACCCATTCGTATTTCTTTAAGTTTCTCATACCTGCTGTAGGGTAGGACACCCCACAGCTCTTACAGTTACCTACTTGTGCATCTTCCTCCCAAGAGAAAGCGTCAGAGGAACCGCAGTCTTCATAGGGGCAAGGCCCCATCCTGTTACTCATAGTAGTTCTCCTCTTGTTTCTTTAGTTCCTCTAGTTCCTCGTCATTACAGAAACAACAAGGGTGACAGTCTTCTTCTTCCCTGTCGTTATAATGCCATAGTTCTGGGTCATCGTCAAGGTATAAGGTGCATTTACTAAACATCTTACTTGTTACCTTTATCTGAGTTCTTTGAACCATCACGGTCTTTACCACCCTTACCATCGTTACCACCTTTTCCATTATGGTCAGACGCATTATCTTTATCTTTGTCTTTATCGTCTTCATCTTCAGGATCAGTAGGGTCCTCAGGATCAGTAGGGTCCTCAGGATCA
>TARA_R110000787_G_scaffold24931_14_pt1 | contig 13491 bp, 16 predicted proteins | sample TARA_R110000787 | Tara Oceans TARA_R110000787 (sample SAMEA4397920) | marine metagenome | biome: Polar Biome; feature: [DCM] deep chlorophyll maximum layer (ENVO:01000326); material: water (ENVO:00002006), including particulate matter (ENVO:01000060) such as... | depth 35 m
CGATGGCGCGAGGCGTCCGCGCAAGAGCGCGCGGGACCGGGCGGCCAGCATCAGCGCCTGTCCGGCGCGTGGGGAGGGGCCCCAGTCGACGAGGCGCTGCACGCGGGCGTCGCTCGTCTGTTCGGGGCGCGCCTCGCGGATCAGGCTCAGGATGGCCGCAACAATCTTCTCGCCCACCGGCATGCGGCGCACGAGGGCCTGGATCGCCATGAGCTGGGCGGCATCGAGCGCCGGGCGGACAGTGCCTTCGGCCCCGCCTGTGGTCTCGATCAGGATACGGCGTTCGGTGTCGAGGTCCGGATAGGCGACATCGACTTTCAGCAGGAAACGGTCGAGCTGGGCTTCGGGCAGAGGATAGGTGCCTTCCTGTTCGATCGGGTTCTGGGTGGCCAGCACGTGGAAGGGGGCTGGCAGGTCGTGGCGCACGCCGGCAACCGTGACATGGCGCTCCTGCATGGCCTGCAGCAGCGCAGACTGGGTGCGCGGGCTCGCACGGTTGATCTCGTCGGCCATCAGGAGCTGGGTGAAGATCGGACCCTTGAGGAAGCGGAACGTGCGCTGCCCGGCCACGCTCTCGTCCATCACTTCAGAGCCGAGAATGTCTGACGGCATCAGGTCTGGCGTGAACTGGATGCGCTGATTGGATAGGCCAAGCGCGGTTCCCATCGCCTCAACGAGGCGCGTCTTGGCGAGGCCTGGCGCGCCGATCAGCAGGGCGTGACCGCCTGCGAGTACAGCTGCCAGTGCCAGTTCGATGACGCGTTCCTGCCCGAAGACAGCCTTGCCGATTTCAGCCTTGACCTGGCGCAGGGTCTCGGTCGCCGCCTCGGCCTCGGCAACGATGTCATTCGTATCTACTGCAGTATCGGCCATATTAATGAGCGCCTCCGGCTTCACGTATCTGGTAAACAAACCTATGTCTAAGGCCTCATCATGGCGGAGCGCGACGTGAAATCCAGTCCCGGCAACACATTGACCCTCGAGGAGACGCTTAAGGCCATTATGCCGGATGGCAAGCTGTCGGGGAAACTGCCGCCTGTGGATTCGTGGAATCCGCAGAAATGTGGCGATATTGATATGGTGATACGCCGCGATGGCAGCTGGTGGCACGAGGGCGGACGGATGAACCGCGAGCGCATGGTCAAGTTGTTTTCGCGTATCCTGCGCAAGGATGAGGACGGGCTGACCTATCTCGTGACACCCTATGAAAAGCTCGCAATCGAGATCGACGATGCGCCTTTCATTGCGGTGCGCGTCGACCGGGCCGGGGAGCCGGGGCCGGAACAGGCGCTCGCCTTCCTCACCAATGTCGGCGACGTTGCGGTCGCGGGGCCTGACCTGCCGCTGCGCGTTGAAACCGACAGCGAGACCGGCGAACCGGCGCCCTATGTGCGCGTGCGGGGCCGTCTCGAGGCGAAACTCGCCCGGCCTGTCTTCTACGAACTTGCCGGCATGGCGATTGCCAATCCGGATGGCTCCGATACGCTGGGCGTCTGGAGCCAGGGCATCTTCTTTCCCATCGGTCCGGCCGCCTGATCCGCATGGCATACACAAATCTCGACGATTTCCTGACACGCGCGGCTGCGCGGCTCGACCCGCCAGTCGGCGCGATGAATCTGCAGGAATCCGGCGACATGGACTTCCTCACCCCGGATGAGGTTGCGATCATTCGCCCGGCCGCCGTGCTGATCGGGGTGATCCCCCGCAGGGAAGGGGCCACCGCATTGCTCACCGTCCGTCCGACAACCATGTCCACCCATGCCGGTCAGGTTGCCTTCCCGGGTGGCAAGGTGGACCCGATTGACGTGGATGAAGTGGCCGCCGCCCTGCGCGAGGCCGAGGAAGAGGTCGGCATCGCGCCCTCAGATGTCGACGTGATCGGCAAGGGCGCGCCCTATGTGACCGGCACGCGCTTTCGCATCACGCCGGTTCTGGGCGTGCTGCCGGCTGACTTCGTCGCCGTACCGGACCCGACTGAAGTCGCGGACGTGTTCGAAACGCCGCTGGACTTCCTGATGAACACAGCCAACCATCAGATGAACCAGGCGATCTACAAGGGACAGAATCGCAAGTTTTACGAGATGCCGCATAATGGCTATCGGATATGGGGCGTAACGGCGGGGATTATCCGGCGGCTGTACCAGACCCTCTATGACGGCGGAGATTAGGGTTTGGTTTGGCGCGACAAGGGGCCTATCTAAACATATACCTGAATCGGAGGGGACTTTTGGCTGGCAGACTCGTTTTTGAGCTCTTTATCTTCTCGATCCCGTTTCTCGTGTTCGGGCTCTACGTGTTGGTCACGACCAATGCGGAGGAGGAAGGGCGGCGCAAATGGCCGATCCAGATCCTGTTCCTCATTGGCCTGACGCTGGCAACGATCGTCTGGTTCGCCCTGATCCTGTTTGAAAAGAAGGAGCGCGATGTCTGCCATGAACCGGCCCGGTTCGAGAATGGCGTGATCATCCCTACGCGCGACTATCCCTGCGAGCAGAACGTGCGTGATGTTGGCGTGCCATTGAGCCGGGATCCGGGGTTGGTGCCACAGGGTGCCGATGGCCCGGGCGAGGGGCGCGACACGTCAGACATCCGGGCGCGTTCTCCTGATACCGAGGCGCCAGACAGCCCCGATGACCCCGATTGAACGCATTGCACCGCCCTGGCTGAGCCATCCCGGCACGCAGGCCGTCATGGCTGCGCTTGAAGCAGCACGTCCTGCGGGATCCCGTTTTGTCGGCGGCTGCGTGCGCAACGTGTTTCGCGGCACGATGCAAAGTGACGACGATATCGACATTGCGACCCGGTTGGAGCCACCGGCAGTGATCGCAGCGCTTGAGGCCGCCGGTATTCGCGCCCTTCCTACGGGTATTGACCATGGCACGATCACCGCCATTCACGGTCATCGCCCCTTCGAAATCACGACGCTGAGGCGCGATGTCGAGACAGATGGGCGCCGGGCCGTTGTGGCGTTTACGCAGAACTGGGCAGAAGATGCCGCCAGGCGGGACTTCCGCCTGAATGCGCTCTACGCCGATGCCGATGGCCATGTGGCCGAGCCGATTGCCGGAAGCCTCGCGGATGCCAGGTCCGGCCGCGTCATCTTCATAGGGGATGCCGACGAACGTCTGCGCGAGGATTACCTGCGCATCCTGCGCTTCTTCCGTTTCAACGCCTGGTATGGCGAAGCCATTGACGGGCCGGGCCTTGAGGCGTGTGCGCGCCAGAAATCAGGGCTCCAGAAAATTGCGGCTGAGCGCATCTGGAAGGAGTTGAAAAAGCTGCTCGCGGCGCCGGATCCGTCCTCCGCAGTACTGGCCATGGAGGAAAGCGGCGTGCTGGATGAAATCCTGCCCGGCGCCCATGCCGATGGCGTGGTCGCGCTGTGCGAGGCAGAGCGGCAGGCGGGGCTACCGGCCGACGCGATGCAGCGGGTGATGGCCATGCTGCCGCGCCGCGGGCGCGAAATGGACGCGGTCGCCCTTCGTCTCAGACTGTCGAATGAGGAGTCCCGCCGCCTGTCTGCCTGGGCCAGCGCCGGTATGGACCATGTTCAGGGCCTCGCGCCCCGAGACCTGCATGCGGCGATCCATGCTTACGGGCATGAGGCGGTGACCGACCGGGCTGTGCTCGAAGCCGCCCAGACCGAGCAGCTTGGCGACCTTGCCGCGCGGCTGGACGCCATAGCAGGCTGGCCGCGCCCCGCCTTTCCGATTGGCGGGGACGATGCGCTGGCCGCCGGCCTTGCCGGGCCGGATGTGGGCAGGGCGCTGCGGGCGGCCGAGGCGGCGTGGATCGACAGCGATTTCACGCTGGGGCGCGACGCGCTCCTCGCCCTGCTCAGGCCTCAGCGTTGACGCCCCATGTGGCCGCCGTGAGGTAGGCTGCAAACATCAGCCAGCCGAGATAGGGAAGCTGTATAAGCGCCGCCGTGCGCGAATAGCGGTCGAACTCACGCACGAGCGCAAAGGCGAGAATCAACACGACCGTCATCACGCCGAAAGCCAGCCCGGCGTCCGCGAGACCGAAAAAGGCGAGATTCCAGACCATCCCGCCCGCCAGCAGTGTGAAATATAGACCAAGGGCGCTGCTCGCGTCCCGGAAACTCCCCGTTGCCTTGGCGACGCGCAATGCCCCCGCCACGACTGCAATTAGCGCTACAGGCCAGGCATATACGACCACCTCGCCCGGCGGCGCCAAAGGCGGCTTGACGAGACCCGAATACCATTCGCGGGCGGCCTCATTGGCCAGCAAAAACCCCAGCACGCTGACCACGGCCGCACTGATCACGATCAGCACGGCACTCATCCACGGCATGGGATATCTGCGAACCACCATGAAGCGAGTGTAAACCGATACAGACGATCCGTCATCGCAGTTCATTGAAGTTACGGGGTTTTCTGGCTCATCTGCCTGCCTCTGCAGCAGGCGCAGTTATTCCCGGTCCAGAATGTCTCCGGGTTTGCAGTCCAGAACGGCGCAAATCTTGTCCAGGGTATCGAACCGCACGCCTTTGACATGCCCTTGGCGCAGCATGGAGAGGTTCTGCTCTGAAATGCCGATTTCAGCGGCAAGTTCCTTTGACTTCATCTTGCGCATGGCAAGCATCACATCGAGGCGGACAATGATGGCCATCAGATGAACTGGTTGTTTTCGCGGGCGATGTCTACCGCCTGCGTCAGGATCTGGCCAATCACCAGAATAGCCGCTCCGATGATGAGCAGGATGATCTCCGACATGTCGATGGAGATGGTAAGCGATCGCAACCCGTCATCATTATCCAGCGTCAGGGCGAGGACGATCAGCGTGGGCATCACGAGCCTGATGGCAGCGAACAGGAAGATCATCAGGCCGAAGAACCGGACCGCGCGCACGGCGGGAACCGAAAAGGCGGCCCCTTTCTGGAACACTGCAAAGACCCGCACGGCACCGAGTACGATCAACAGCAAGCTGAAATAGCCAATCGATGCCAGCCCGTGCAACAGCCACGTCTTGCCCCGCGAATAGGTCACCGCCTCGCGCACATTATCCTGCAGGCTGTTCCAGGCTGCTTCGACGATCAGGGTTGAGGCATCGGTGGCAACGAAGATGACCCCGATCACGCCTGCAATCACGATGGCCAGCCATTTCAGGATGCGGCAGATCAGTCGGGTGCTGTCCGGCAGCAGGTTTTGGGACTCCATGATTCATCCTTGTCATTCAAAAATTCATGTTTTAAATGAATTTATTATCGATGGAAAGGTAAGCTTATGTTCGCGAATTATGCAAGGAGATTTGTCTTGTCACTTTCGGGCCTCCTCCTGACGGCCTGTTTAAGTGTGCCGGTGACGAGCATGCCGCGGCTGGCGGGGCTCGACCCTGTGACGATGGATGCGGCGGGCGTGGAAGTCGCTGTGCGGGCACCGGATGATTACGACCTGCCCGAGGACGGGGCCATTCTGGTCCTGTCTGTCTGGCGGGAGGATGGAGACGAGGGGCGCGAGGAACGTTTCGAACTGGTTCCGGTGTCCGGCGCGCCATCAGAATTCCTGCAAGACAGGGACAAGCAGGGGTTCACCATCCACCGGCTGCATGTCGATCCGGCAGATGCGCGCCGCATGGCAGACTTCAGGACGTATATGCTCAGCCTGAAGGAGATGCCGGGGCGGAAGAGCCTCTCGCTGAACGTCACGACGCGGCCCTGCCTGAAAGCAGGTGCCAACCCGTTCAAGGATCCGCGTGTCGAGATCTATCTGCGCCCGACACAGGACGAGGATTATTTTACCCTGATCAGGGAACGAAAAGTCCCGATCACTTGGCCGAATGGCGAGGTGCGTTACTGCGTCGCCAGCTGATTCCCTAAGGCCATTTCACGACGGGTGGCATGCTCGACAGGATGCTGGTCACATTGCCGCCTGTCTTCAGGCCGAAGGTCGTGCCCCGGTCGTAGAGCAGGTTGAATTCGACGTACCGTCCGCGCTGGACCAGCTGTTCCTCGCGCTCCGCATCGCTCCAGGGCCGCTTCATGCGACGGGCAACCAGTTGTGGATAGATGCCTGCGAACTGCCTGCCGACTTCCTGGGTGAATGCGAAATCGCCGTCCCAGTCGCCAGTATTGAAGCGGTCATAGAAAATCCCGCCAGTGCCACGCGGTTCATTGCGGTGGGGCAGGTGGAAATAGGTATCGCATGTATCGCGCATGGCTGTGAAATCAGCGCCGGCATGCAAATCGCACGCGGCCTTCATTGCAGCATGGAAATCCAAGGAATCCTCGAAGGCCGGGTCGCGCTGGTAGGCGAGCAGGGGATTGAGGTCTCCGCCGCCGCCAAACCAGCTGTCGCTGGTTACCAGCATGCGCGTATTCATGTGCGCTGCGGGCACGTGCGGATTGCGTGGATGGGCGATCAGGCTGATGCCGCTGGCCCAGAAGTGCCCGCCTGACTGGTCTGCGCCGGGAATCTGCGCTGCGAACGCCTCTGAAAACGTCCCGTGTACGAGGGAAAAGTGCACGCCGACCTTCTCGAACACCTTGCCCCGCATCAGGCCCATGCGTCCGCCGCCGAGGTCTTCCGATCCGTCGCCGCGTCGCCACTCAGTCAGCTCGAACCGCCCGGCCCCGCCCTTGTACAGGGGCGGACCGGCCGCATCTTCGAGCGCCTCGAAGCGGCGGCAAATGTCTTCCTGCAGCGATTTGAACCAGGCGCTGGCGCGCGCTTTGCGGGCATTCAGGTATTCATCTGTCATGCGCCTTTTGATGCGCTGTCCGGCCTCCTGCGACAAGCGCGCTGTTGTCACAGGCCACAAGTCAGGATAACGCGCGTCATTAAGTGTTTTACCGGGGCCTCCCGTGTCGCCTTGCCGCAATGTGCAGGGCAGGTGGCCTTGTGTAATACGGGGCCAAGAATCTGCCTTGAAGGACGGGTACAGCGTGACTGATCAAACTGCACATTCCCAGGACGAAGGCGTCGACGAAGATCGCCGCAACTTCATTCACATTGCCACCGGCGCCGTGGCATTCGGTGGCGTTGCTGCCTTTGCCGTCGCCGCGGTCGAGCAGTGGAACCCGGCGGCCGATACGCGCGCGGCCTCGTCGCTTGACGTCGATATCTCAAAAGTGCCGCTTGGCGGTGAAATCCGCGTGTTGATCGGCGGCAAACCGTTCTTCATCCGCCATCGCACGCCGGCAGAGATTGCTGCCGCTCAGTCGGTGAACGTGGCGATCCTGCCTGATCCGGAAACCGATGAAGCGCGCCTGCGCCCCATGGCGGACGGCACGCTCAACCGCGCCTTCCTCATCACTTCGGGTGCCTGTACCCACCTTGGTTGCGTCCCGGTGGGTCCGACGCAAGGCAATGTCGGCGCCTATGGCGGCTGGTACTGCCCATGCCACGGCTCGCAATATGATACGTCCGGCCGGATTCGCAGCGGCCCGGCGCCTACCAATCTCCCGATTCCGAACTATACCTATGTGTCGGAAACCGTGGTCAACATTTCCCTCTAAGGAAGGACATCTCTGATGAGCGGACATGAATCATCCTACACGCCAAATTCCGGCTTCGAAAAATGGCTCGACGCGCGGCTGCCGATCATTCGTTTTGCGAATGACACAGCGATCAGCTTCCCGACGCCGAAGAACCTGAACTACTGGTACACGTTTGGCGGGATCCTCGCGGTCTGCCTCGTGGTCCAGATCCTGACCGGCGTCATCCTGGCAATGCACTATGAGCCCAGCGTCGATGGTGCCTTTGCATCGGTCGAGCGGATCATGCGCGACGTGCCCTATGGCTGGCTGCTGCGCTACATTCACGCCAACGGCGCGTCGATGTTCTTCTTCGCAGTCTACATCCACATGTTCCGCGGCCTCTATTACGGGTCGTACAAGGCTCCGCGCGAAGTCCTCTGGATCCTCGGCTGTGTCATCTTCCTGCTCATGATCGCCACCGCTTTCCTCGGCTACATGCTGCCATGGGGCCAGATGTCCTATCACGGCGCCAATGTGATCACGTCGCTGTTCGGCGCTATCCCGCTTGTCGGTGAAAGCCTGCAGACATGGCTGCTTGGCGGGCCGTCGATCGGCAACCAGACGCTGCAGCGTTTCTTCTCGTTGCACTACCTGCTGCCCTTCATGATCGCAGCCGTGGTGATCCTTCATATCTGGGCCCTGCACGTTCCCGGCAACAACAACCCGACCGGCGTGGAAGTCCAGGACGTGGAAAAGGATACTGTGCCTTTCCACCCCTATTACACGGTCAAGGATGCCTTCGCGATCGTGCTGTTTCTGATGCTGTTTGCCGCATTCGTCTTCTATGCGCCGAACGCACTCGGCCACGCTGACCAGTCGATCGAAGCCAACCCGCTGGTGACGCCGGCGCACATCGTGCCTGAATGGTACATGCTGCCCTTTTACGCGATCCTGCGCGCCATCACGTTCGATCTCGGCCCGATCCCTGCCAAGCTGCTTGGCGTGATTGCCATGTTCGCAGCCATCGCGATTCTGTTCGTGCTGCCCTGGCTCGACACGTCGAAAGTAAAATCGATGCGCTACCGCCCGGTGGCCCGCCAGTTTTTCTTCGGCTTTGTCGTGGTCTGCCTGCTGCTCGGCTGGTGTGGTGCCAAGTTGCCTGACGCGCCTGTCATCCCGGCGCTTCAGGGCGAGGAGATTCTGGTCGTCAGCTATACAGAGAACGGCCAGGAAGCGACCAGCGAGTACAAAGGCGGTCATGAGGCCTATGTCGACGCGAAGCGTTTCATGGATAGCCTTCCTGCGGGGTCCACCCCGTCGCTGGCGGCCGTGGCGCCCAAGACGTTCCAGTTCAGCCAGCTCTCGTTGATCCTGACCATTCTTTACTTCGGGTACTTCTTCATATTGTTCTTCGTCGGCCTGACCGAGAAGACGAGGGAACTGCCGGAATCCATCCACAAATCCGTGCTCAAGCGCCACAAGGCGCAGACAGCCACCGCCGTTCCGGCCGAATAGGGAGCCTCGAGGTAGATCCATGAAAGCGTTCCGCATTCTCGCCGCCGGTCTTGCCGGCCTCAGCCTCGCAGCCATGGCGCACGCCGAAGGCGGCGCCGCCCATCCGCATGAACCCAAGGGCGGCTGGCCCTTTGACGGCATTACCGGCCAGTTCGACATGCCATCCGTCCAGCGCGGCTATCAGGTCTACCGGGAGGTCTGCGCGTCCTGCCACTCGATGAAGCTGATGAGCTATCGCAATCTCGGCGAGCCGGGCGGCCCGTTTTATGACGCCGATTATCCGAACGCGAACGACAACCCGTTCGTCAAGGCGCTTGCCGCGGATGTTGAAATCCAGAGCCCGACACCGAACGATGTCGGCGACTATGATTTCCGCCCCGCAACACCTGCCGACGCGTTCCGCTCGCCCTATGCGAACGAGAATGCTGCGCGCGCTGCCAATAATGGTGCGGCGCCCCCTGACCTGTCTGTCATAACCAAGGCCCGTCACGGCGGCGCCAGCTATGTCTACAGTCTGCTGGCCGGTTATCCGTCAGACGAGGCCATCGCTACCCGAGAAGTGACACCGGCCCAGGTGACGACACCTGCATCCGACAATGGCACGCCCGATGATCCAGCCGATGATGTCGCCGAAGTTTCGGCGCCGGCTGTCATGCAAACCGTCATCGACATGTCAAAAGTCCACGTTTCCGGATTCGAAGCGGCTGACGGGGACCACGGCGAGGCCGGCATCCTGATCCAGCCTGCAGGCCAGTATTACAACCCCTACATGTCTGGTGATACGACGCCGCAATATGAAGGCGATCCGCGTCACGCCCCTGCCGGGGGCTTCCTGGCCATGGGCCCGCAACTGCCACCCGGCCGCGTCACCTACAATGACGGCACCGAGGCCACGACTGATCAGATGTCGTACGACGTGGCCCAGTTCCTGGCCTGGGCCAGCGAGCCGAAGCAGACCAACCGCAAGTCGCTCGGCCTGCCGGTCATGATCTATCTCGGCATCCTGAGCATCCTCTTGTGGTTCTCCTACAAGCGCATCTGGCGCAAGGTCGAGCACTAGGCTTGATCTGACATTCTGTTGAATTGACGACCCCGCCCGGACTGGTGTCCAGAGGCGGGGTTCTCATTTTTGGGATATTACACATGACCAAATGGACGCTTGGCATTATCGGCGGCTCCGGCCTTTATGAAATTGAGGGGCTGGAAGACCGCCGCGAGGCGCATGTCCAGACAGTCTGGGGCGCGCCATCCGACATGCTTGTGCGCGGGCACATCGGGCCGGTGGAACTCGTCTTCCTGCCCCGGCATGGCAGGGGCCATCGCCTCAGCCCTTCGACCGTGCCCTACCGCGCCAATATCGCCGCGCTGAAAGCCGCCGGTGTCACCGATATCGTCTCGATTTCCGCCTGTGGCAGCCTGAAGGAACAATACGTGCCGGGTCATTTCGTGGCGGTGGACCAGTTCATCGACCGCACCGTGGCGCGTGAGTCCACCTTCTTCGGCCCGGGAATGGTGGCCCATGTCTCGATGGCACGTCCCGTCTGTTCGCGGCTGTCTGCGCTGGCAGCTGAGGCGGCGGAAGGCGCGGGCGTCACACTGCACCGGGGCGGCACCTATCTCGCCATGGAGGGGCCGCAATTCTCGTCACTCGCGGAATCGCAGCTGTATCGCCAGTGGGGCTGTGATGTGATCGGCATGACGGCGATGCCTGAGGCCAAGCTCGCCCGCGAAGCGGAACTGCCCTATGCGACCCTCGCCATGGTGACTGATTATGATTGCTGGCGCGAGGCCGAAGAGGCAGTCAACGTGACGAACGTCCTCGAAATCATGGGTCGCAACAGCGCGCTGGCGCGCCGGACCGTGGTCGAACTGGCGCTGAGGCTGGCCGAAATACCGCGCACGCCATCGCCCGACGGCATTGATACCTGCCTCGATCATGCCCTGATAACCGCGCCGGCGGCCCGCGACCCTGCCATGCTTGAAAAACTGCAAGTGATTGCAGGCCGGGCGCTTGACGGTTAAGCTTTCCTTGCAATTGGCCGGGGGCAAGGCTGTTCAGGCCGCGCAGGACAATTGAAGGGGACCTCAGAATGAGCGAGTCGGATTTCTATACTTTTTTTACCGGTGGGCTTGGCCTGCTGATTGCCGCAGCGCTCCTGATTGCCTGGCAACTCTGGCGCTTGCGCGATGATGAACGTGACGGGGCGCTGTCGGCCCTCGAAGGCGTAAGCCATGAATTGCGCATCAATCTGCAGCGCATGGTCAATGAAGTCGCCCAGATCGCCGCCAATCACGAGGCGGGACCCGACGCGCTCCTGCCGATCCGTCACCCGCAGCTCGATGGCGTGAATTCCACCATGATCCGGGCAAACCGCAACGCAATTGCGGTTGTCGGCGCCACTTATCAGGAACTCGAAGCCCGCAAGATGGGCCTGCGTGCAACACTGGCCCAGGGCCGCGATCCGTCCACCTCGCTGGACGATGCCATGGATGCCGTCATTAACGGCATCGCCACGCTCTACATGTGGGAAGTCCATGATGGCGCCCGCCCGGCGGACGCCGGTACGGTGCGCAGCTGGCATGTGCGCGACTGGATGAAAAGCCACGGATTCAGCCAGAATGCACTGCCGGGCATGTACCTGCGCGATGAAGTGGTGGAGCGCCTGCGGGCCTATGGCCTGGACCTGACACCGCAGCCGCTGACCCATACGGCCCATGAATACTACAATATGCAGTATGACCGGCAGGCCGACATTCACGGCCCGCTGGGCAGGCGCAAGCCGCCCAAGGCAGTGGAAGATGACGACATCGCAGATGAAGACGATGACGAACCAGCCATCGCAAAAGGCGGTGCCGGGACTGCGGAAGCTGACCTGCACTAGGTGCCGCGTGGGCGGTATCTGACATACCGGGGCATGGCGGATACCGGAGGAACCATTGCGGCAGTGAGGCGTCAGTCTGGCTCTTGCAACAGGAGCCTCAACATGAAACGCACGCTGACTGCCTCTGCCGCCATTCTCTCGATCATTGGCGCACCCGCCTATGCGCAGGTCCAGGGCATCGACACGACAACCACCGCCGAAACGGACGCGGGAATCGACATTGCGCCACCCAGCATGGAAACCGGCGCGGAAATCGTGATTGAGGGCGAGCCCCGGCCTGATGACGCACTGTCGGTTGAAGCGCAGGGCGATGCGGACCTGCCGGCACCTGAGACCGAAATGGATACCGATATCGACCTCGATAGCAGTCTTCCGGTCCGGCCGACCGTCGATACGGATCTGAAAAGTGAATTTGAGCCCGAACCCGAACTCGACCTTGATGAGGCGCTCGATCTGAAAATTTCCGACCAGTAGTAGGGACGTATCGCATTCGCAGCGTCCGGACCCACCCCGCCGGACGCTCGCGTCGGCCCGGTTCGCCCCTTTTTGGCGGACCGGGCTTTTTCGTTTCGCAAACCCGGCTAAAGTGTCTGCAGCTTCTGGAGACATCGGACATGAAACACTTCGTCGCCGCGCTTGTTCTGGCCCTGCCTGTCATGGCCTGTGCCACTCCTCAGGCCGTATCGGCCCCCATCGTGACGCCGGCACAGGCGGAACTTGAGGCGGCAAGTATTACTGCCGTGCTCGAAGCACAGGATGCGGCCTGGAATCGCGGTGACATTGACGCGTTCATGGATGGATACTGGCGCTCACCCGAACTGCGCTTTGCCTCTGGCGGCAACGTCACGCGTGGCTGGGATGAAACCAATGCGCGGTACAAGCGCGTCTATGCCACGCCGGACCTGATGGGACGCCTGTCGACGTCCGGCTACGAGATCGTGATCCTGTCGCCTGATGCTGCGATCGCGCATGGTTCCTGGCGGCTCGACCGGGCCGGTGACCAGCCATCCGGGCTCTACACGCTTGTCATGCGCAAGATCGATGGGGAATGGCTGATCGTGTCCGATACGACGACATCGGCTGGCTGAAATCAGATTGCACGATTGGCAGGTGGCGCCATAACGGGCAATACCGCGCATGGGCGACGCAACCGGTGACGGAGATCAACGCATGACGCGGGCAACACTCGACATTGAGACCAGCCATTCCGCGCTTGAACGCGAAATTGAGCGGCCGTGGTTCCGCCATTTCATCACCATCCTGATTGTCATCAATGCCGTGGTCCTTGGCATCCTGACCTATCGCGAGAGCCTGTCGCCGGGACTGGTGCGGGCACTGGAAGTATTCGACATCGCCGTCACCTGGGTGTTTGCGACTGAAATCCTGTTGAAACTGGTTGTCTACCGGCTCCAGTTCTTCAAATCCGGCTGGAACTGGTTTGATTTCGTCGTCATCGGCGTGTCCATGATACCGGGCAGTGCGGCGTTCAGCGTGCTGCGCGCCATGCGTGTCCTGCGCGTGCTGCGCCTGTTGCACATCGTTCCCGTGATGAAGCGCATCACCGAGGCCCTGATGAAAGCGCTTCCGGGCATGGGAGCCATTTTCGCGGTTCTGGCGCTGGTCACCTATGTCGGCGCGGTCATGGCCACCAACATG
>TARA_R110000787_G_scaffold142822_3_pt1 | contig 13483 bp, 3 predicted proteins | sample TARA_R110000787 | Tara Oceans TARA_R110000787 (sample SAMEA4397920) | marine metagenome | biome: Polar Biome; feature: [DCM] deep chlorophyll maximum layer (ENVO:01000326); material: water (ENVO:00002006), including particulate matter (ENVO:01000060) such as... | depth 35 m
GTAAACGTAGACACAGTATATCAAAAAGTTTTAGCGTTGGCTAATAAAGAGCAGAGAGGATACATAACCCCTCAGGAGTTTAATTTATTTGCCGATTTAGCGCAGAAAGAAGTGCTTGAACAATACTTTTATGACGTAAATCAGTGGGGCAGAAACACTGGTAACAGCACTGAGTATTCTGATATGTTAAGTTTACTACAAGAGAAGTTAAGCGAACTCGAGGTAAGATTGGAAAACGAAACAGTTACTTCTGGTTTGTTTAACCATAGAACCATAGCTGATCTTTATAAACTAGGAACAATTGTATCAACTGATAGCGGGTCGGAAATAGAACAAGTAAACAATAACGAGTGGTACTACATGCAATCCGCGCCCTTAACAATGCCAACGCTTATTAGACCTGTTTATGTTAATAGAATAGATGGGTTAAACATATATCCTAGCACTATAACTGACATCGACATATCGTACACTAGATCTCCAGCGCCACCGACTTGGGGGTATGTGGTTGTGAATAATAAAGCTTTATTCAACGGAACGACATCCACTAATTTTGAGTTACACTCTAGCGAGGAGTCAGAGCTGATATACAGAATATTGATGTTGGCTGGAATATCGATGCAGAGATTTGAGGTGACTGAGGCTGCTAGTAAATTAGAAAACCAAAAACAACAACAAGAAAAAAAATAATAAATGGGATTATTAGACGGGCAAACACACGCGGATTATTATCAAGGTAATGACCTTGGAAATTATCAATTTACTTCTTTAACAGACATTATAAATCAATTTATGACGATTTACGTTGGAGAGGATAAGATAATACCTAAAGCAAAAAGAGTGGATGTTGCTTTCCATGCCCAAAGAGCGCTAGTAGAGTTGTCTTTTGATACTTTTAAATCTATTAAGACTCAACAAATAGATTTACCACCAACGTTAGTTATGCCACTTCCTCATGATTATGTAAATTACACTAGAATCACGTGGGCTGACTCTGCCGGAATAAAACATCCAATATATCCTATTAGAGACACTCAAAATCCATTTCAAATACTACAAAACGATGACGGCCAGTATGGCTTTCCAGCTGATAGCGAACTCATTGTAAACCCGGACTTCAGTGCTAATCTAGAACCATCATGGAATAGAATTTCCAACGGGAGTATGTCTAGCAATTATCAAGGTGATGTGGGTATAACAAGCGGTAAATTAAATTGGAGATATGTTACGAAGAACGGTAATGGAGCATATAACTGGTCTCACATTCCACTTGTCTATCAAACGCTTGATGTTAGCACTGTAGATTTTATAAACATATCAGCAAATGGACTTGTTAGTCCAATAACATATAACCAAGCCTCGGGTGGTACAAACTCAACAGTAAGTACGGTTAGATTTGGGGTCTCTACAACCCAACCGAGTAGTATGGTTGAAAATGTCGTTGGTTCTACGAGTGGTTATCCTTCAAATCCAAACGCTGAGGCTAGTATTTTTGATTTACAAAACGCGGATGGTGACTATAGTTATTTAGAGTGGACAGGGACAGAGAGCTCGACAAAAGAATTGCTAAGTATAGACGTGCAATATGTAGACACTATTTATGTGATAGCGCTTGCTATCGCTGCATTCCCATCAAGTCAAGTTTATGGGCAAGCGGTTAATGGTAATACATTGGATGATGTTTCTATTACAAACGGGCAAGCTAGTGTAATGTTGCAATCACCAACTGGTAATGAAACAGAATCTTCGACTTGGAATAACTATAAGTCAGGTACTCCACTTGAAAATCAACATAATCATCAACATAATCATCAAGATGATGCTCACTGGCCGATGGAGGGTGGTAGGTATGGACTTGATCCTCAGTATGCTCAAGCTAATGGATCTTTCTACATAGATCCTAGGTTAGGAAGAATACATTTTAGCTCTAATATTTCAGGAAAAACTGTGATCTTAGATTATATAAGTGATAGCCTTGGAACAGACGGGGAAATGCAAGTGCATAAGTTTGCTGAAGAAGCAATGTACAAGTGGATATCACACGCTATAATGGCTGGGAGAGCTAACGTGCCAGAATACCAAGTTAATAGATTTAAAAAAGAAAGGTTTGCGGCTATTAGAACCGCAAAATTAAGATTATCTAATTTAAAATTAGAAGAACTTACTCAAATTTTAAGAGGAAAATCAAAACAAATAAAACACTAGTACATGCCAGAATTTAAGCATAATTTCTTTAAGGGTAGAATGAATAAGGATGCTGACGAGAGACTTGTTCCCAATGGAGAGTATAGAAATGCACTCAACATACAAGTATCAAGTTCAGAGGAGGATAATGTGGGTACTGCTCAGAATATATTAGGTAACGAGTTTGGGTGCGCAGATGCCACTTGGTTTCATGTTGACAACGACACTGGCTTAACGCCTGGGCTTGTTAATCCTTTTGGACCGAAAGCCGCGGTAGTTGGTAGTGTGAGTGACGAAAAAAACGATTCTTTATATTGGATGGTTGCTGACCACCAAGCTTCGGATGTAAATCTTACTAGCGCAATCTCTGCTGATATTGATTTACTAACTAGCCAATTCCCGTTATTTTCTAGAGACACTATTATGCGGGTTGTAAATGGTGTTTGTGAACCTGTGTTTGTAGATCAATATAAGAGTGCGGTACAAAACGATAGCGCGGGTGGAAGCTCTATATATCTACCACTTAACCCGGCTTGGGCACCATATATAGCTAATGGAACAATGGTTACCGCTTGGGGAGCTGATGATAATGGAGTGGTTTCAATGAAGCCTGGTAAAGCGGTGGTGATGAACGTGGATGGGGCTGTGGACGTCATTAACCAAGTTACACAACTCCAACAAGAATTATTACCCGGTACAAGTTTCTATGGTCAGAACAATGCTCTTTTTGTTACCACAGGATTATATGACGCGGGTACTGGGTTACCAATACCGGAGTTAAATCAAATACACGTCTCAGTATTTGGGACGCCGTACGAACAATCAGCAGGTACGTGGGGAGGTATTATTTTTACTGATTACGGCGTTGGTGATGAAATTACTCTTGGAGACGATCCCGACGGAAACTCACAACAAAATCAATATGGCTTCTACTACCCGCCTGGCACAACAGTGGTGGACATGCAAGTTATTACAAACAACGGTACGAGTTCGTATGGTAGTCCCCCAACTCTAGTAATCACAACCAGCAACCCGGTGGAAGGGTTAACAGAGTGGATGGACGGTACTGGTTTTGTCAACCCCTCCACTGGAGTGTTAAACCATTGGTCTGGCGGCTATGTGCCAGACACGGATCCAACCCGGGATTACTTTCAAGCGGGACACATGGTTAACATTGAGGCACAGGGCGATAGTTTTTGGAATGGAACTTTTACCATCCCTTACAGTAGCCCGCTTTTACCTTTGATAGAAAATGTATACGCTACACCAGGAGCATCAGTGGTTATGCATGTTGATAATTTTAATTTATTTAGCACGGGAAACCAGGGTTACTGGTGTATTGATCCAAACTCAGCTATAGCATCGGGATCATCTAACACTTTTACAGCCGTAGAGTGTTCTGACATGACAACACCATACTATCTCGGTTCTACAGACCCGTTGGTTTTAGCCTACCAGATGTACCAGTACTCATCTATAAACATACAGTATGATATTATCGGTTCTACAGACGCGCTTGGAGCGGCACTTTTAGACGCACCTTTCGACTTGAGCGACGGACCTGGTTCAAATAGCACTTGGGATTGGTTAGTGTTTGACAACCCCAAAGTATTAAACTTCCATAAAGACAAGCTTTTGACAGGGGTGAATATCATAGATAATATGTTGCTTTGGGTTGATGGCATTAAACCAAGTGTCGGCGATGATACTTCCACTGGTGGTACGGAGCCTAAAAAGATAAATATAGACCGTAGCGTAGAGGGCACCCATGGATCAGGACACTTTCACACTAAACTAGTAAACAGCTCTAGGAACTATGGTCCTGACTCTATAATAGAGCGGGTTAAAGAGGAAAATATAACCGTTATAAAAAAAGCTCCAACCACTGCTTTAGCCATGGAGTTGGTCAAGAATCTTCGTCCCGATAGTTGGGAGCTAAAAGGACCAGCATACCCTGATTCAACTACACCCACAGACTATTCTATCCTTGGGTGGAGAGTTCTTACTAAAACTGGGATGTTTAACTACCCCAGTGGAATACTGAAAATTAATGGCGTACCATACATTGGAGATGGGACGGGTGTAGATCTTAACGTTGGTGACCGTATAGTATGTGCGATTCTCCCTAGGCCCGAACTAATAGATGGATCTACGAACTTTAGATTAGACTGGCAACTACCTGGAGAGGAGGTTGCTATTAAAAAAAGGGAGGAATCTTATCCACCAGACCTACCCTTAATTGATTTTAACTTTAGAGCAACGTTAACATCATTTACGAACACAGGTGGTCTAATTGACCTAAACTACACTAACGACGAACAGCCAACCTTTGTGAACTCTGGCTTTCTCGCACAAGGGAAAGACGGGCCACCCACGCCTATAGAAACTAATCCACTTGTGGAGATGGAGGTTACAAAAATTAATATAGGAGGTCTTAGTGAGGGCGATTACACTGTGGACTCTTGGACTGTTCAAAAACCGATATTCGAGGATAAGTTCCCAAGGTTTTCTTATAGATATGAGTACGAAGACGGGGAAGTGTCAACTTACGCTCCTTGGACTGAAGTAGGTTTTTCTCCTGGCGCGTTCGATTTCCATCCTAAAAAAGGTTATAACTTAGGTATGACGAATAGGGTTAGAGAAATAGTATTGTCAGGTTTTGTGAGGGCTGACATGCCAACCGATGTTGTATCGGTAGATATATTATTTAAGGATGATGCCTCGCCAACAATATACTTAGTGGACAGCATTAAACCAAAAGCGGCGGCAGGAATTGACACTGCGACAGGTTTGCCTATATCTAATAGATGGAGCGAAGACAAGGTGACTATAACCACAGAGATCATTAAAGGAGCAATGCCATCAAATCAGTCTTTAAGGTCTTGGGATAACGTGCCGTTAAAAGCTGTAGGACAGGAGATAGTTGGTAACCGCACGGTGTATGCTAACTACTTCCAAAACATGGATTTAGGTTTATTAGATGAAGCCGGTCTTGAAGTGGCACAGTACTCCGCTGATTTCCAAAATAGTTTAACCACCTTTGAGCCGCAAGCAAAAGGGGTTGCGTCGAGATCCATAAAGTCCTTACGAGACTACCAAGTTGGAATAATATTTTCTGATAAGTATGGTAGAGAAACGCCAATTTTAACATCTCCTTCTGGTAAGATATCATTAGATAAATCTAGTAGTAGCACTAATAATAGGCTAAAAATAGGACTACCGGGGTCACAGTTTCCACAAGAAGCAGAGTCTTTTAGAGTGTATGTCAAAGATAGTAGCGACGAATATTACAACTTGGGAATGGATCGTTTTTATACAGTGCCAAGTGGAGAGGGGTTGTGGTTGAGTTTTCCTTCTTCCGATAGAAATAAAATTACTGAAGAATCGTTTATAGTATTGAAAAAAGCAGCTGGTGGAGATTCCTTGGTACAAAACAAGCTAAGGTTCAAAGTATTGGATATCAAGGCTGAAGCTCCATCCGCTATAAAAACTATTTCGAACACTATCGCTTATCTATCAAACGCGGCTTGTGAGCCGAGTCACCACATATATGCGGGGACTAGTTATTTCCAGGCAATCGTTCCAGATGATAATAATTTCATTGGATCAGAGGATTTGAAAGATGGAGATTTCACTATGGTGTTAGAGTACGGAGATAAAAGATCAGAACTATATAATATCAACGGCATTAGGATTGAAGATGATACAATTGTAGGGCAAGTTACCTATAGAATATCTCACGACGTAATAAGAACTGACGACAACTGGGTGGGCGATCTAAACACTCCTGAGACTGGAGCTGTAGCTAAAATAATTTTTAATATAGAAAGTAAGAGCGATGAGTTTCAAGGTAAGTTCTTCGTTAAAGTCTTCTCTGATTCTACTTTACAGAGTGATCTAGTGCAAGATGAGGAGTTTGGAAAAGAAGAGTGGGAGGTTAGAGCTTCGAAAAAGATATATAGAATGAAATCTACTTTTCTCGATGATTATGGAGCACATGATGCAATAAATCCCCCGCATAGTTCTGGTAGTGGGTTCTATGAGATGAAGGGGTTGGTTGATGAAACCAATGCGGATGCTGCTTGGGTGGCAGCAAACTTACACGTGTACCATGCCTCAATGGTAAATCCTTTCTCTAGTACGAATCAAGCATATACCGGCACTTATGGCGATAACAAGGGTACGGCCGAATATTTGGCGACATGCTTGTCATTTCGACAGTATGGTAAACACCCAATGTTTGGTACTACAAACAGTCACAACAGCCCTAGTGGCCCGAACGAAATAGGATCAGATGGAGCGGCATGGGAAGCTAAGTACCCAAACTCCATGGACTCTTGGTGGAAGTATTCAAATTTCTTTTATGGTAAAATGCCACAAGGATGTCAGAATTCGGATTACTTATGTGATGAAATGTATGATACTCGCACGTATGGCGATGCAGAGGCGCTTAGGAACGGTTTTTGGTTTATTGATGAGATGTGGTCTGCCGGCGCTCACTCTGTGTCACAGGGTTTCAGAAAGAATGCGGAGGTTGGCGCCTCACAGTATACGTCGAGTTGGATGATTGAGACATGTCATAATCCAAACGGAGTACTACCAAAGGATACGCAACATATAGCGCATGGAATAGACAACGCTGTGGTTGGTACTAGAAACACAATAGAACTTAGTTTTGGTGGTATACAAAAAGAAGGGGGATGGCTTGGCGAAGGTTCAATGGGTACCATGGGTTCCACATCATTTCACAATCGACTAGCGAGCAAGTGGCTTATCCGTGATTCTGGCGGAACAGTTAACTCAGCCGATAATACTTATATGTACGGTGGTTACGATAAAAATGGATACCCTACGGGGTCTGATTACAACGGGGAGAATCCACAACGTATTTCGGACCAGGAGAGTTTTTGGCCATTCTATGATCGTGATATGTATGAGGATGAGAAAGTGTTTGCTGAAAATTTGAAACCAGGAGCTAAACTCCGTTGGGCGGAAGATCCTAATGAAACAATATTTACCGTTGGTGAAGTTAACAATTATTATCTCACTAGATACGAAAACTACGGGCAAAACGTGCGCCCAGGAACCCTACCGAGTAACTACACTCAAAACTTCAAGTTACAGCTAGACAAGCCAATGGATGGTACAACCTACGATCCCCTGGATGAAGGAGCTACTCAAGCGGATGGCACTGCTCTAGGTGGTATAAACGGTTGGAGCCCACATTCGCACACAAAAACCCCGGCTCTTACTGTCAACTCACCTTATCCACTTGATCTTGGTTACATAAGTGGAACTTTAACAGCGGAGCAAAAATGGCAAAAACGCACATACAAGACACTTCAACTACTATCATCAGTTGTACAGAATGGTAGTTTCCCACAAAATCCAGCTATATGGGAAACCGAGCCTAGGGAGTCTACGAGTGATTTAGATATATACTACGAGGCTAGTGGGTCTATACCTACGGTATTAACACCTCTTACGATAAAAACGCTTATGCCGTTGAAATCTAAGGTTCATGCCGGTACCTTGACTCAACCCGTTGAAGTAGTGGGTTACTTTGGGTCAAGTATTGTTGTTGGTAATAGTGACGCTAATTTTACTGGAGTATTTGTAGGCACGCCGGACCAAGCGCTAAATTCATGGGGGAACTGGGTGCAGGATGTTATTTTCCCTGGAACAACTCTCTCGGTGGTTAGACCAGATGGAACTGCTATCACAATAAAAATACAAGATACCTTAAACATTAATGCCGATGGAGAGAGTAATACTTGGGAGTTGCCGATGGATATTAGCAACATCCAGGTGGATGTAAATTGGTTTAACTGCTGGGCATACGGTAATGGAGTGGAATCCAATAGGATTAGAGACACTTTTAACCTACCTTATGTATCTACTGGGGCAACTGCGTCTAGCGTAGTTACAGAAAAATATTCTATCGAGCATAGGAAAACTGGATTAATATACTCTGGTATATACAACTCCACTAGCGGTGTAAATAATTTAAACCAATTTATACAAGCTGAAAAAATTACCAAAGACATAAACCCTATTTACGGTAGTATTCAAAAACTATACACTAGGGACACAGATTTAGTAACGTTGTGTGAGGATAAATGCCTTAAAATATTAGCGAATAAAGATGCTTTATTCAATGCCGATGGAAATGCCCAACTAACAGCTACGTCAAAAGTCTTAGGCACGGCCATACCATTTAAAGGCGAATATGGTATATCCAAAAACCCAGAATCATTTGCAGCAGAAGCGTATAGAGTTTATTTTACAGACAAAGTGCGTGGGACAGTCATGAGACTTTCCATGGATGGATTAACCGTTATTTCAGACGTGGGTATGAAGGATTGGTTTAGAGATAATTTAAAGCTCCACCATCTTTTAGTGGGTAGTTACGATGACAGGAAAAGAGAGTACAATCTTTCTTTAAGCCCACCTCCAGCATCCAAGTTACCACCAACAACAGTGACATTTAGAGAAGATATTAAGGGTTGGGTTAGCTTTAAGTCATTCGTGACGCGAAACGGGATTAGCTGCGCTAATAACTATTATACTTTTAAAGCTGGGCAGCTGTACATCCACCATAGCGAAAATGAAAACAGGAATACATTTTATGGGGCTTTTGAAGACTCCGAATTAACGCTGGTTATAAACGACCAGGCTAGTGCTATAAAGTCTTTTCAGTCTATAAATTACGAGGGTAGCCAATCTAGAGTTATAAGGAGTCAAGATGAAAGTGGGCAAGTTATAGATGACGGTGAGTACTACAACCTGTCTACAGTAGCTGGTTGGTGGTTAGCCAACATAGAGACTGATAAGGAAAAAGGATCTATACGCGAATTTATCGAAAAAGAAGGCAAGTGGTTTAATTATATAAAAGGTGAGGAGGTGAGTATCAATGATTCCACTAATCTACCAGAGTTTGACCATAGCGCTTTTGCTGTTCAAGGTTTGGGGACCGCTCTTGCTTCCGTGCAACTATCCACTGCAGGGTGTATGGACTCGGGGAGCATGGGTCAAGCTTGGTGGGACGCGAATTACGCGGCTTCAACTGGTATACTTACCTACCCAGCGGTTGTTGCTGTTAATTATGATGGTGCCGTAGATGCTGATGACGGGAGTTGTATTCAAGGAATTGTTGGCTGCATGGATGCTGGTGCACAAAATTATGGTGGACCAGGAAATTCAAATGGAATAAATCCACCCTACAATGTGCCAGATGGAAGTTGTATATGGCAAGGCTGTACTTGTAGTGGGACTGCAGTAAATGGAGCTGGAACCGTTAACGATTGTTACAACGATGGCGAGCCAGCATTTAATTACTGTGCATCTTGCAATTCTCCAGGTACAGGTATTGATGCAAGTTGTGTTCAAGCTATTTTAGGCTGTCTCGACAACAATATGTCAAATTGGTGTCCTAGCTGCAACGTTGATGATGGAAGTTGCGTTGCATTTATACTTGGATGCATGGACGTAAACGCAGTGAACTATAACGAGTTCGCTACGCTGCCTGGAGAGGATTGTATTTACTATGGATGTGTTAATGACGTAAACGCAACTAATTACATGCTACCGTATGATCAAACTGCTGGTTCGGCTTGGATGATTGCTACAAGTAACGAAACAACTTTACCAGTAAATGTTTCAGCTTACATGGCGTCCTCACAATGGACAGGTTCTGACCCTGCGTGGTATGCGGGTATGCCGTTTGCTTGTACTTTTGATTTACCTTATGCTAACCCAGATGGTACGGTTGTTAATAATGGATCGGTTAATGCTTGGCCAGATTACTTTAACTTTGGAAATCCTGGGGATTCTACCCCTGATGGTTATGGTTGGCTAAATACTGCTACTTCCCCCCAATTCCCACTTGGAATACCTGGTATGCCACTACCACCCTGCCCAACGGTAAGTGATGGTAGTTGTTTTACAGGTAATTGTAACGTTGTTGACTCGTGCAACTACTCTGCTTATGCGACTTCATCTTCTGGTTGCTACTACTGTAACGATATAAATTCTCTTAATTACGACGCTAACGCTACGTGTGATACTTACTGCAACTACTGTGATATGCCGACAAACGTTGTTGTTAACAACCTTGATATAGCAGATTTTTTGAGTGGTACCTCTTTACCTGAGGTTTCGTTTGAACTTCCTGTTGGGACTGACATCACGAACTATGATCATTTTAAAATATACATGAAACCGGGAGGTTGCTCACCAGAAGTTGTGGATTGGGCTAACAACGGATGTTCGCCAGGATACGGGTGGATGGCGGCACACGAAGCTTTAAGTGGAAGTAACATGTCTGGACAATCTGGTCCTGGAGTTGGTTACGATGAAACCGATCTAACTATAGGTCAACCTGGTAATCCAATAACGATTCCTTTGAACATAGCTCAGCTTTACCACAATTATGCTCCGCTCGTGTATGATGTGAATAATTACGGTACTCTTTATGGCGTGGATTGGAACATCGTTGTTATAGCGGTGTGTATAGTGCCTAACGGTAATAGCACCACGCAAGTTTTCTCAAACCAAGGCGATGATATGGTTGTTTCTGCTGGAGTTACATTTATAATACCACCGCCGCCGGTAGTTGTTTTAGGATGTACGGACCCTGCCTACTTGGAATATGATTCTTCAGCAACTACTGATGATGGTAGTTGTTTGACTTTAACGGGATTAGGGTGTACTGATAACGGTGTTATTGCAAATGGAAATGGAGTTGTGAATGATGCGGATGGAGATGGTTTAGCGGCTTATAATTATGATCCAAATGCAACTATTGATGATGGTTCATGTTACCCGGTTATTGAAGGGTGTATGAATGATAACGCTAGCAACTACATCGCTTTAGTTGGTGATGTCCAGGTTGACGTTAATACAATACCCGCTCCAGGTTACGCCAATAGTGGTTGTATCTTTGATGGGTGTATGGATGTAACCTCGCAACAGTACGATTCCACCGCAACTAGTGATGATGGTACTAATTGCACTACGACAGGGCTGATAGGTTGCATGGATTGCGGTACCATTTGGGAAACTGCAAGCGGAATAACATGTGAGCAAGCTTGTTTAGATGCACAAGCTGCAGTTGGTGGCTCGGCAATGGCGTGTGGATCATTCATAGATGATTACTCACAATCGGCTGCAACTGGACCAGGGGCAACTAACTTCTTACCTACCGCCGTGGGTACATGGTGGTCCAGTACATATGGTACCGGAACTTACTGGCCTTGTACTTATTAATTATTAAAAACAAAACTACATGACGGTTATTATAACACAAATAACTATGGGTACCCAGTTAAATGTTTCCCTGCAAATAGGGGATGCGGTTTACTACTACCCTTCTACTTTAATTCAAAGCATGGGTGGCTTTAGTAGCACAGACCAGACTGCTGTTCAGATTTTTGGTGTTGTTGATGGTATTGACACTACCACCAACACTTTCACCGTGCGATGGGACGACACTATCGGTTCGGCACCTTTAGCTGGGGATTATTTGATGTTTGTAAAGGACCCGCAGGTAAATACATCTAGCTTAGTAGGTTATTACGCTGAGGTTAAATTCAAAAATGATAGTAAAAAAAAGGTGGAGTTATTCGCTGTTAGCGCAAGTGTGGTACAGAGTAGTAATAAATAAATAAATAAAAATGTCATATCACAATACATCTAATAATACATCTAATAATACATCCAACAATACAGCGCGAAGCACGGTAAACGCTCGAGGACAAGCGGCTCCTGTTGGATATCATTATATGCCAGATGGAACGTTGATGTCTGATGCTGAACATGCTAGGCTTAATGGTAGCGGTGGTGAGAAAACAAAATCACGAACAAATAGAGCGTGGAAGAATAAAGCTCCAGATTTAGATCGCCCAAAAACCGCAGTCGAGGAGGTTGAAGCAGCTAAAGCAGCTAAAGCGGTTAAAGTTATAAATAGTGTTGAGATAAATTTATCACCGCTACCAGCCGCTAGTAAAACGCTACCCTTCAAAATAACAGGTGACGAGGGGGCTACTTTTACTTTTGAATTGAAAAACGAGGACAGCGCATATTACAATTTTGATGACAAAATTTTCCAAACAGCAAAGGTTGTCCTCGAGAAAGCGAAGATTGATAAAGCTGGTTATTACATGGGGGAGATTGTATTCCCCACCGTCACGGATGATGATCAATATGACATAAGTATTTTTGCAGAACCAATAACCACTAAGCATATCGCGCGCGAGGAGGTTAGATTTGGTGACGGAAGTTTAGACATAAACTCGAGCACGGGTTCTGATTCTCTTTTAATAAATAAAGTAATATACCAAAACTTAAATAAAACGCTAACTATAGGTACTTTTTCACCAAATTCAACCATTGAAACTGGGTCTAAGGTCAATACCGTTCTTAGTCTAGTTCCTTCGCGGACGGATGGTGATTATGTAAACAAACAAGCCTTCTCCGTGTCATGCGCCGTAACAACGGCCACTAAGTGTTATCGAGTAATAAAGCAGCCAACGAGTGGTGATTTAATATCCTACGTAGAACCAGTAGTTGGATCGGCTCCAATAACTATCGAAGGTGAGAATCAATACCCAGTAGTAACGGCAACTGGGAAAATAAATGTCGCCGTAAGTAGTAGTACCACTGTGACCATAGATGGTTTATCAGCAACACCTTTAGTTGGCGATAAGTTTGAAATTATAGATGGACCAAACTCAACATCTCCCCAAATAGTAACAGTCGTAAATGAGGGGAACATAATATCTTCGGTTGCGTTTAGTGCCGCTAATGATAAAACTATTCAATTTAGTAATCAAACGAACCGCCAGTGGCCAATCGATAATTTCACGCATTTAATTGAGAGTGGTATGGAGGTGTTACCAAATACAAATGTGGTAGCTAATACGAAAATAGGGGCCTACATAACGAGCGTGTTAGAACTCGAGGGAACAAAGTACGAGAAAAACATAATATTGAAGGCTATTCCCTCGAAATCAACTAAAAACATAAAGCCAACAATAGTTAAGGGAGAGGTTACCGTACAAAGTGGGTCTGTTATTTTTGACAAAGCACAACTGCTGGCCTTGGGTGGTCAGACCATTAAAATAGGTGGGTATGGTGAGGAGATTATGACAAATATACATGGGTATGAACTCGTTTTTTCTGACCTAGCAATAGCTCTAACACCAGTAACTACAACCACAACAGCTGCTGTTAATAATAGCACTAGCGTACCTGTTACCTCGAGAAATGGAATATTAGATGATGTTAGTACTGTTAGCGG
>TARA_R110000787_G_scaffold105825_2_pt1 | contig 13455 bp, 2 predicted proteins | sample TARA_R110000787 | Tara Oceans TARA_R110000787 (sample SAMEA4397920) | marine metagenome | biome: Polar Biome; feature: [DCM] deep chlorophyll maximum layer (ENVO:01000326); material: water (ENVO:00002006), including particulate matter (ENVO:01000060) such as... | depth 35 m
GGTTCTGGTCTTGCGGATACTAATGATGATGGAGTGATTGATAATGTTAGTGTAGGAGCTAATGGTTTGCACACAACAGTAGATAATGGAGATACTTATATAGACGTTAACGGTACTTATGACAATACACAACAAGATAATTTTCCGGATGCAGATGGCGACGTAAATGGTGGTGGTGACGTAGATTGGAGAGATTCTTTTCCAGGATCTGATACAGATGGAGACGGAATTCTTGATGAAATAGATTTAGATGATGATAACGATGGTATTTTAGATACCATAGAAATAGGCGACAACAATGATCCTTTTCTAGATACTGATAATGACGGTACTTTTGATTATTTAGATTCAGATACAGCTGGTTTTATAGATACAAATACGGATGGCGTAGATGATAGGTTTGATCCAGATCTAGATGGTATCATCAATCAATTTGATTTAGATTCTGATGGGGACGGTATCCCAGACAATATAGAAGCACAAACAACTTTAGGCTATGTGGGTCCAGGTACTTTTACAGACACAAACATGGATGGTGTAAATGATATCTATGACGGATCTAACGGAGGCATATATATAGACCCTGTAAACACAGATTTAGCAGACAATCCAGATTATTTAGATTTAAATTCAGATAATAAAACAGGAGATGATACCCTAGAAGGTGGTATTTTTCTATCAGGAATTATTGGAGCAAATGGTTTAGACAACGCTTACTCTAACGGGACTTATACAGATGTTAATGGAACAACTTTTGATGATACACAAGCCGATAATTTTCCAGATAATGATGGAGATGTATACTTGGGTGGTGATGTAGATTGGAGAGATGCTGTTGATGGTATCGATACCGATAATGACACCATTTTAGATCCACAAGATTTAGATGATGATAATGACGGTATTCTTGATATTATAGAAAATGGAGGAGTTAATCCACTCTTAGATTCAGATATCGATGGTATTTATAATTATTTAGACCCAGATTATTATACAACTAATGATAGTAACAGTGATGGTGTAGATGATCGTTTTGATATTGATTTAGATGGAATTATAGATCAATATGATTTAGACAGTGACGGAGATGGTTGTCCTGATGCAATAGAAGGAGCAAACGGTACTTTTACCAAATATGACTTAGATGCAAACAATAGACTTTTAGGAGGTGTAAGTTTTGTTGAGAATAATACTTATGGGGTACCTCTTGTTGCTTCAACTGGGCAAGCTTTAGGTTCAAGTCAAAATCCTGCTGCACAATCTGACTATTGTACAGTTGGTGATGCAATGATTACGCAAATTTACCATTCTTCACTTGGAAGAGTTATTGAAGTTACCAACATTACTATCGATAGCGAATACACAATACCAGCTAATAAAATTAGAGTATCTCTCTACAGCAACACTTCTGGTAGTCAGTCAGGTAAAGCCGTTTCATCAACCTTTACAATACCAGGTACTTTAGCACCAGGGCAATCGGCTTTGTTAAAAACTGGTTCTTTAACTGGAGTCTCTATAATATCTAATCCTATTGAAACGACAACAAGTGGTATTACAGATTATACAGGTAATAATGACATTATCGTTTTAGCTAAAACTACTAATACTACTACATGGGATAACAGATATGATATCTCTTCACGTTTTGCAGACAATACTAGTTATGTTAGAATAGATAATGCAACCACAGTAAGTAAAGTTTATCATGCTGCTGATTGGGTTGCTTTTGTCGATGATGCTTTAGATCCTTATAGAGATAATGTAGATAATGTGTATTTAGGGCCTGCTAGACATCCTCACGATCCGCTTCTTTCGGAAGTTCATTTACCTAATGTAAATGCAAATAATGGATTAGGACGTCACCGAGTTGGACCAACAACAACTACTGCCTCTGACTGGGATAATGGATATCCAGACAGATCAAGAGAGGTTATTGTTAATCAAGATTTCACACATGAATCAGCTAGGTTAAGTGCAAGAAAACTAGCTCTTATAAATGGAAGTAAACTAACAGTTACCGATAATCTACTTGTGGTTTCCAATGATATAACATTAACCACAGCCAATGATGAAATTAGATTAGCTGGTGATTCTCATTTAGTGCAGACTCATAAAACCGCTAAACAAATTAGCGGTTTAGGTAAACTTTATGTAGATCAAAACTCTGATGTTCCTAATATTTACAGATACAACTACCTAAGTTCACCTGTAAACACAATAGGTGCAAGTACATTCAGAATTACTGATATAATGAAAGATGGTACAATTCCTACTTCATCTAGTTCAAATGCTGTCAATATTAATTTTATAGGTGGCTATAATGGTAATACCACAAGCCCAATTTCTATTGCAGAATACTGGATTTATACCTTTGCAAGCTCTGATGGTGGTAGGTCAAATTGGTCGCATCAATATAGTACAGGAGTTATTCAAGAAACAAATGGCTTTATATTTAAAGGTCCTGGTAAACCACAAAATTACACATTTGTTGGAACACCAAAAGATGGAATATTAACAACTGCTATTGGTGGTAGTGAATCTTATTTAGTAGGAAACCCTTATGCTTCTGCTATTAGTGCTAAAAAATTCATTGAAGATAATATTAATTCAATTTACGGAACCTTATATTTCTGGGAGCATGTCAATGAGGAGGATGCTACAGGAACAAGTGGTCATAATTATGGAGGTTACGTAGGAGGTTATGCAACTAGAAATATTGCAATGGGGGTATCTGCTAACGATGTCTCAACCAATGACAACACAAATGGTAGTACTCCTTCTATAGGAGATGGTGTTTATAAAGCTCCAGGAAATTATATTCCTATTGGGCAAGGATTCTTTATCACAGGTGACAGTGATGGTGGAAACGTTGTATTTAATAATAGTCAAAGAGAACATAGACTAGAAGGTGATGACTCTACTTTCTTTAGAAACTCTACTAACGATAGCAATACACAAAATCTTTTACCTATTATAAAATTAGGAATGAATTATATGAATGCTGATGATATAGAACTTCACCGTCAGATAGGAATATCATTTAAACAAAATAATACATTTGATTTTGATAAAGGGTATGATTCTTATTTATTTGACTTAGGCGGTACCGATATTTATTGGCAATTTCCAGGTTCTGAAGCAAAATATGTTATTTCAGGTGTACAAGAACTTTCAAATGATTTAGTAGTACCAATTGCAATTCAAATAGAATTTGATGGTGAATTTGTAATTAATATTGATGAATGGCAAAACATCAATAGAGATGTATATTTAAAAGATAATGTTACAAATATCGTTTATCAAATTAGTGATGATAATAAGGCCGCTCTTAATCTAGTAGCTGGTAACTATACCGATAGATTTACAATAATTTTTGGAGAATCTTCTCTTGGTACAAATCAAAGTACGCTAGAAGCGGATATGAAAATCTATACAGATAAGAACGCTAAAGAAATTGTTATCTTAAATAATAAAAATCAGAATATTAAAAAAGTAGAACTTTATAATCTTCTAGGTCAACAGGTAAAACTTTGGTCAAATTTAGGAAACGACACAAATCAAAGACTACAAACTAATTCTTTTTCTGAAGGTGTATATGTTGTAAAAATAACTACAGACACAGAAGAAATAAGCAAGAAGATTATACTTTTTAATTAGATAAAATAAAAAACTTACTATATACCTACCAAAGGTTATAGTAGGTTTTTCTCTCTTTTCAAAACTACATCCTAAAAAAGTTTCAATAAAAAAGTGCAAGTTTTCATCATAAAAAGCGTCTTAATAGTTAATGGAAATATTTTATTGCATATAAATTGATATTTTATATCTTTGTATAAATTGCAGCTAATTGGGCATTAGTAGATTAGACCCCTAACTATAATAATTATGAAGACCCCTATTCATAATCGATATCTATCGATTAATTCACAGAAGTTGACACACTTCTCAAAGACCTCATTTTACATTTTAATAGTCGTTTTCTTTTTTCTAAAAACAGAAAATACACAAGCTCAATCCATTCCAGGTTCCGGAACATCTGCAGCAGTTTGTAATAATTGTGTACCTTCTGGATGGACTGATAATGGAGGAACCCCTGACATCTCTGATAGGAATAATGGATCAGCTGATGTAAACGCTGGAGGGAGATTAGGCGTAGGTGCATCTTGGGCAAGTGGTCCGTTGCCATTACCTCCTACAGGAGATGTTCGTTGGATCACGCTTCGTGATGTAGGTCCAGATTTTCCTGAAGAATCAGTATCTACTATAATTTCGGGATTGGTTGCAGGTCAATTATATATTTTGAAGATCAGTACAATGACTTCATTGAGTAATCAAGATGGTGCCCCCATTAATAATTACTATGGAGGAACCTATATGGATCAATTTGATTATGAAATAGACGGAAACCCAAGACAATCATTAAAGATCTTAACTCAGGAGACCTGGAGTGAAAATTCATTCGTTTTTGTTGCAAATCCTAATGCCAGTGGAGAATCAAGTATAACTTTCTTCCCAAGAGATGATGGAAGTTTTTTTAGTGGAAATAATGGTTCATTATTAGAAGTAGTAAATTTATCAGTGGATTCTGTAAATGCAATAAATATATTAGATACTGATGGAGATGGTATCCCTGATTCAGTTGATATTGATGATGATAACGACGGAATTTTAGATACTGAAGAATATGGTATTGTTGTAAATCCTAATGATGATGCAGATGGAGATTTGATTCCAAACTATTTAGATACTGACTTTGGGGGGCCAGATGCAGACACTAATGGTATTCCTGATGCTTACGACTTTGATAGCGATGGAATACCTAACCATCTAGACTTAGATTCTGATAATGATGGTATTTTAGACAATGTAGAAGCACAAGTTTCTGGCGGTGGGTTTATCACCTTTACTTCTACAGATACAGACATGGATGGTTTGGTAGATGCTTATGACACTACTCCTAATGGGACTGCAGCTGGTGAAGGTTCAATTGGAATTAATCCAGAAAATTCTGATACTGATGGCTCTGGGTTAACACTCCCAGATTTTTTAGACATAGACTCAGATAATGACGGAATACCAGATAATGTTGAAGCACAAACAACCTTAGGCTATGCAACTCCAACAGGAAACGTTGGAAAAAATGGTGTAGATACTGCCTATGAAAATGTAGATACTTATACCCCAACTGGAATTACCCTAAGAGACACTGATTTAGATGGTACCCCAGATTATAGAGATACAGATTCTGATGCAGATGGAACCACAGATATCAATGAGAACGGACCTCTTTTAGGAAACACAGCTGGTACTGCAGATGCTGATGGTGATGGTATGAATGATAACTTCGATTCCGATAATGTAAATTATGATGTTAATAACAATATCACTACACCTTCCACAGATTTAGGAGATTCAGATTCTGATGTAAATACTGGGGGAAATGTAGATTATAGAGATGATGTTGAAGGATTAGATTCTGATGGCGATGGAATTCCAGATTTAGTAGATATTGACGATGACGATGATGGAATTTTAGATGTAAATGAATGTAGCGATGCTAATTTCCCTGCAAGTGGAGCAAATGCGATAACACTAGATGCTGGTGTCGCACGAGAAACAGAAATTTTAGATGGAGTTACGGGTGGTCAACAAGGAGCACGTTTTAATAACATAGCAGATGTGTTAGTCTTGCAATTAAGAGCTGCTAATGCTACTGTACCTGCTGGTACACTAATTACAATTACTACTACTGCTTCTAATAATACAGCAAAAAGACTTATATTTCAACAATCAGATGCAGCAGGTAACAATACTTCGAATAATTGGAATGTATCATACAATAGTACTAATGCAGGAAATCAGAATTTTTCAGGTAATGGTATCACCCAATTTATTGTCAATTACATCTTAGCTACCGATGCAACTCACATTCGAATCGGAATGACTGAAAGAGTTTCAAGCAGAATCAATGTAGATTATTTAGAATATGCTGCTTTTAATATTTGTAGCCCAGTAGACACTGATGGTGATGGAATCATAGATAGCTTAGACATCGATTCAGACAATGACGGAATTCCAGACAACTACGAAGCACAATCTACAGCTGGATATACTCCAAAATTAAATCAAGATTCTGATAATGACGGACTAGATGATGCTTATGATGATGAATTAGGAGGTGCTGCTAATTCAGACGGAATCAATCCGTCAGAATGGATAAATACTGATGGTGCACTAACGAATTCAGATACCATTCCTGATTATTTAGACATCGATTCTGATAATGACGGAATTCCAGACAATATAGAAGCACAAAGTACCATAGGATATATGGCTCCAAATGGAGTTCCTGGAGCCAACGGTTTAGACAGTGCCTATGACTTTACAGACAATTATTCCTCAACAGGATTAGCTACCACTTTAATAAATACAGAGGGTGATGCAGAACCAGACTATAGAGATTTAGATTCTGATGGCGATGGAACTAATGACGATGCAGAAGGTAGAACTGGAGCTCCTGCATTTGTTGATGCAGATGATGATGGTGATGGTTTAGACAATGGATACGATAATGTTGATACAACTGGAGAATTATTTGATGTAAACGACAATATTAATGATCCTGAAGTTGATGGTTTAATTGACGTTGACGTCGATGTAAGCACGGGTGGAGACTTAGATTATAGGGACACACTAGTTGGACAAGATACAGATGGTGATGGTATTGTTGATACCGTTGATATTGATGATGATAATGATGGTATTTTAGATACTGTAGAAAACACATGTGGTAACCCAGCAGTTCAATTTGATTCAACTCCACAAGCCTACTGGTCTTTAGACAATAACACCAATGATGTTTCTGGAAATGGAAATAACGAAAGAATTGGAATAGGAACTGCTCCTGCATTTTCTACTACTGCTATACAAGGAACACATTCAGCAAACTTTAACGGAACTACTGACCTGATTAGATATAGTCAAAATGGAGGTTTTATGGAAGCTATCTACTCAAACATTAGCTTTTCTGCATGGATTCTACCTTCTTCGTTAACTGGAGATCGTGTTATTTACGAGGAAGGTGGAGAAACCAACGGAGTTACCTTATGGTTAAATAACAACACACTAACAGTTTCTGCAAGAAGTGGTGGTGCCGGTACTCAAACCAATGTAACACACCAAACTACATTATCATTAGATGGCGATTGGCATCATGTGGCATATACCTTTGCTGCTGGTGATTTAACCGTTTACTTAGATGGTGTCCCTTCTACAACTACTACAGCAGTATATATAACCATCCCAAGTCATGGAAGCGACGGTGGTTTAGGTGGGCCTATTGAAGGAGTAACATCGGCAGGTATATCAGGATTCTATGTAGGTTTATTAGATGCAGCAAGATATACCAATCTAGAAGCTTGGTCTGCAACTAGAATTGCTTTTGAAGCAACTAAAGTTTGTGATTTTGATGGCGATGGAATTCCAAACTCCTTAGACATGGATTCTGATGGTGATGGGATCTTAGACAACGTAGAAGCACAAAATTCTGCCGGTTTTGTTGCTCCTCCTACTACAGGAATTGTAGCAGCTGTTGGTGCAAACGGATTGTTTAGTATTTATGAAAATAACGATACAGTTGGCGCAACGGGTTTAACACCTACAATAACAACATCGCCATCTGAAAGTACTCCAGATTATTTGGATATTGATGCAGATGATGACGGAATTCCAGACAATATAGAAGCACAGACAACTTTAGGTTATACCGCTCCTTCTGGAACCATTGGATTAAATGGTGTAGATGTAAACTATGAAAACAACGATACGTTTACCGCTACAGGTTTAGACCCTAACAATCATGATGGAACCGACGAACCTGACTACAGAGATACAGATTCAGATAATGACGGAGCAACCGATACAAATGAAAGTGGAATTACTCCTGTAGGTGGTAATATATTTGCAGATACAGATGGTGATGGACTTATAGATCTTTGGGAAGGTACACTCGCAACAGGTGAAGCATATGATGTAAACGACGAAATTGACGACCCTGTAAACAACTTATTAGATTTCGACGAAGATGCTGCTACCACAGGTGATGTAGATTATAGAGATGATCTCATTTTTATAGATACAGATGTTGATGGTGTTGGTGATGATGATGATATCGATGATGATAACGATGGAATCTTAGATATTAATGAAGATGCTAATGGCGATTCTGATAATGATCCGCTGACCAATCCAACTGATACAGATAGTGATGGAATCCCAAACCATTTAGATATTGATTCCGATAATGATGGAATTCCAGACAATGTGGAAGCACAATTTACAGAAGCTGGAGCATTGAATGTGGGCTACCTAGCTCCTTCTGGATCAGGATCAGGAATTACAGATGCTGATGGCGATGGACTCGATGATCAATATGATGCTGACACAGCCGATATTACAACTGGTGCATCTATAGGTTTAATAGCTATAGACACCGATTTAATTACTGGAAATGGTGCAGCAGACGGATTGCCTGATTATTTAGATCTAGATTCTGACAATGACGGAACAAATGACGTACTTGAAAATGGAAATGCAAATACCTTAACAGGAACCGATACAGATGGTGATGGATATGATGATGCTTTTGAAGGAGTATTAACAGACAATGATGTTAATGATGATGTTGATGATCCTGCCGCAGACTTACCAGATATCGATACCGATGTAAACATTGCAGACACTGCTGGTGCAGCTGGATATAACGACGTAGATTATCGAGATATTGATGATGATAGAGCGCCACCTTCTGTGGTGGGTAACATTCTTTGGCTACGAGCAGATATTGGTGTTACTGGTGTTGGTCAAGTGACCAACTGGGCAGATCAATCAGGTTCATTATTTAATGCTACCAACACAGGAACAGGTCCTGCAAAACTGGGAGACGGGGTTGCCTTTGATGGCTTAAACTTTAATCCTACGCTACAATTTACAGAAGCTTCTGGACATGATTTAGAAATTACGGGAGGTGGTATACTAGGAAATGGAGTTATCAATAATGACTTATGGATTTATGCAGTTAGTGAATCTAATTCAGCAACCAATGCTTCATTTATCTTTTCAAATGCTGTCACAGGTGGAACTGTTGAGTTCCAAGCTCCAACTACTGGAGGTTTATTATCATTGAATAGTGGCACAGGAACTACATTAACCAATGGTTGGGGCGGAACAGCCAATATATTCAATTTATGGAATGGTGGTTCTAGTTCTGGAACAGCTACTCCATCTACAACAAACAAAGCTATTTATAGAGATGGTTTGCTAATCGCTACCAATAATACTGGGAATGGGACTACATTTACTTCAAATAATAGTTCTTCCTTTATTGGTTCAGATGATGCAGGCGCTAACTTCTTTAATGGACAGATTGCTGAAGTGATGGTATTCAACATTGTACCGACTAGTTCAGAGCAACAAAGAATTCAATCGTATTTAGCTATTAAATATGGAATAACTTTAGATCAAACTGATAACGATGTAACAATCGAGGAAGGAGATTATATAATCGATGGAAGTCCTGACATTGTTGTTTGGGATGAGACTGCTAATAGTGCATATCATAATGATGTAGCGGGTATTGGTCGTGATGATGGAAAGTTCTTAAATCAAAAGCAATCAAGATCTATTAACTCAACTTCTATAGTTTCTGTAGGACTTGGAAGTATTGCTGCTAATAATGGAAGTAATAGTAATACAATTAATAGTGACGGCTCTTTCTTAATGTGGGGTCACAATGGTTCTTCTGTTAATAATGGAAATACTTCTGCGGTTACATTACTCTGTGAGACAGAGTTACAACTAGATCGAGTATGGAAAATTGTAGAGACTGGAACTATTGGTTCTGTAGAAGTTGCTGTTATTCAAGCAACAATTGATGCTGCATTGACAACTCCAACATCAGAAGTAATTGTTTTAAAAATTGCAGATGATGCTGGCTTTACAACCAATGTAAAACATATTCCAGTAACTACAAGAACTATTAACGGAGTGACACACTATGTAGCTGATTATAACTTTAACGGAACTAAGTACTTTACTTATACTGAAGTATTGGGTATTTTCTGGAACGGAGATACTGCTACTTGGACGGGTGGTGCTGGTACAAATGCTGCACCTTCTACTGATATCGTATCAGGTAACGATGGAGGAAAAGTTTTGGTAATTGATGCAGAAACTTCATTAACAAATGCTATAATGGCACAAAGTGCCAATGTTGGATGTCTGTGGGTAAAAGCGAATTCTAAATTAGTGATAAACAATGATTTATTCATTGAGTTCAATCAAGACTTTATCTTAAATGGTGAAATTAGATTGATTGGAGATGCTCAATTAGTACAATCACATACTGGACTCTCAAATGTTCAAGGAAATGGAGTTATTTATAGAGATCAAGAGTCTAACACACCAAGTGTATATAGATATAATTATTGGAGTTCTCCTGTTACAGCAGCATTAGGGAATACAACTTACCAAACATCTACTGTTATGTTAGATGGTACAACACCAACATCTGAAAACTCTTTTGCACAGGCTATTAATTGGCAAGATTATAATGGCACATTGGCTTCTTTAAATGGTTCGACAACAAATCCGATTACCATTCCTACTTGGTGGATTTATGCCTTTCTAAATGGTGTTGATAGAAATGATTGGTATCAGCTTAAACACACGGGAAATATAGCGGTGGCTGAAGGATTTATTATGAAAGGAACTGGAAGAGCTCCTCAGAATTATACATTTAAAGGTTCTCCAAATGATGGTACATATACCAAAGTATTAACTGGAGGTACAACCTCTTTATTAGGGAATCCTTATCCAAGCACTATAAACACTCAACAATTCATTGATGATAATGATGCTATTATAGATGGTACTCTTTACTTCTGGGAACATCTAGGTGAATCAACGACTACCAATGTTCAAGCAGAAGGACATGGTAGGTTTGGATATATTGGAGGTTACTCGCAAAGAAATTTTGCAATGGGAGTAGCAGCTAATGCTGTCGTTGATGGAACAGCTGGACTTGGTGAAGGTACTTATACCTCTCCACCTCAATTCATTGCAGTAGGTCAAGGGTTCTTTGCTGGTGCCATTAATAGTGGTACAATAACTTTTGAAAATTCTCAAAGAACTGCAAGTACAGATAATGTCTTCTTTAGAACCTCAGAATTAGATGATAGAGTAATTCCTACTTTTAAAATAGGAATGGATTATGTTAATGACACCAATGCCGAAATTCATAGACAACTGGGAATCAACTTTAAACAAGGAAATACTTTTGATTATGAAAGTGGTTTTGACAGTACTATATTTGATTTACAATCAACAGATATTTATTGGGATTTTGAAGAAATTGAATCTAATTTGATTATTGCAGGTGTTGGAGAGTTAAGTACAGATATACAAATACCTATAGGTATCAGTGTAAATACAAACTTACCGATTAATATTATGATCGATGAAACTGAAAATATGGAAGGATATGATATCTATCTTGGTGATTTAGTAACAGGAAGATTATATAATTTAGAAAATCCTGTAGAATTAAGTTTACCTATCGGAAAATACACGAATAGATTTGTATTACTCTTTGGTAATAATTCTTTAAGTAATGATGACAATCCATTATTTCAAGACTTTAATGTATTTATGAATAATACTAAGGATGAAATTATTATTATAAATAATAATAATTCTTCTATCAAAAAAGTAGAATTATTTAATATTCTAGGTCAGTCAATTAAAACTTGGACAAACTTAGATAATAGCACAGAATATAGACTTCAAGTCTTAGCTCCTGCTGCCATTTATATTGTAAAAGTCACTACCGATAAAGGTGAAACTACCAAGAAGGTTTTGATTGATTAATTAGAAACACAAATAATTACAAAAAAATAAAAGAGCTACTTTACAATAGCTCTTTTATTTTTTGTAATGTATACTCAATATCTTGCTTTGTTGAAAATCTGCTGAATGAAAACCGAATGGATGTAAAGTCTTCATCTTTTGCATCTAAAATTTCTGATAATACATGAGAACCAGCATTACTTCCACTCTGACAAGCACTACCGCCAGAAACAGCAATTCCGTGAAGATCTAAACTAAACAATAACATTTCGTTCTTTATAGGTAATAATACATTCAGAATAGTACAACTACTCTTTTCTAAATTTGAAGATTGTCCGTTAAATCTAATATTAGGATGCAATTTTAATAATTCATCCATAAAAAATACTTTTAAAGAATTCATAGATTCTTTATCCTTCTCTAATGATTTTGAAGCAATTTCAAAAGCTTTGTCCATTCCTAAGATTCCATGAACATTTTCGGTACTAGACCTCGCTCCTTTCTCTTGATCGCCGCCATGAAACATAGGCTGTATTCCAAAACCTTTCTTAAAATACGCAAAGCCTACTCCTTTTGGTCCATGAAATTTATGCGCACTTGCTACTATAAAATCTACAGGTGTGTTTTGTAAGTCAATTGAATAATGACCAATAGCCTGGACAGTATCTGAATGAAATAAAGCCTTGTATACTATACATAAATTAGATATTTCCTTCAATGGCAAAATATTACCTATCTCATTGTTGATGAACATTAGGCTTACTAAAGTCTTCTTCTCAGAATTCTTTAATAACTCTTCTAAGTGCTTTACATCAACATCACCATTAGAATTAACTTGAACAAAATCGATGTCTATAGAATATTTTTTTTTCAAGAATTCTATTGTATGTAAAACTGCATGATGTTCAATTTTAGAACTTATAATGCGTTCTACACCTAGATTTGTAATTGCATTATGTAGAATTAAATTATCGGCTTCTGTTCCACCTGCAGTAAAAATAATTTCAGCAGCAGATACATGTAATAACTTAGCAATATTCTTACGTGCATTTTCAACAACATTCTTAGCTTTTCTACCAAATTGATGTGTTGAAGAAGGGTTTCCAAAATTCTCTTGCATAGATAGTTGCATCACATCAATAACTTCTGGAGCTATTGGTGTCGTTGCTGCGTTATCTAAATAAACTTTGTTCATCTTGCAAAAGTATTTATTAATTATGACTTAGGGTTTTGAAACACATAAACTTCTGTTGCTCCTAATCCGTATTTCTTATAGGAAGCATCATAAAATCGAACTGGATATCTTCCAAATAAGTAATGAAGTTCGCTTTTTAAGACTCCTTCTCCTACTCCATGGATAAAAACAATCTTTGAAATACGTTTAGAAATAGCAAACTCAATCTTTCTTTTAGCAGTATCTAATTGAAGCGAAAGCATGTCAAAATTATCCATCCCTTTCGTGCTCTTTATCAATTGATTGATGTGTAAATCAACTTCTAAAATTACTTCGTTTTTATCTTTCTTAAAACTACTAGATTTCTTTTTTTGATC
>TARA_R110000787_G_scaffold171703_1_pt1 | contig 13432 bp, 14 predicted proteins | sample TARA_R110000787 | Tara Oceans TARA_R110000787 (sample SAMEA4397920) | marine metagenome | biome: Polar Biome; feature: [DCM] deep chlorophyll maximum layer (ENVO:01000326); material: water (ENVO:00002006), including particulate matter (ENVO:01000060) such as... | depth 35 m
ACGGAAGCTTCTGGGGAGATAAGACGATCATTCTCAATCATGGGCGCAGTATATCTTGCACGGGCTAGCTTTTAACCATGCTTTTCAGAGCAAGGCGAATCAATTCCTGACTGGATTGCCCTTCGCTGGCTACGGCCGTTATCATCCGAGCCGCCTCCTGGGGCTTGTAACCCAGTGCAATCAGTGCACTCTCGGCCTCCCTGACCGTATCGGTTTGTCGTCCTGCCGGGCCAGTGACTGAAGAGTCTGCCGAATCGGTGGAAAAATGATTGAGACGATCCCGCATTTCCACGATAAGACGCTCGGCTGTTTTTTTACCGACGCCCGGCAATCGAACCAGTGTGGCGGTATCGTTATGCTGCACTGAATGGGCGAAATCAGCCGCCGTCATTCCTGATAAAATTGCCAGCGCCATTTTCGGCCCCACGCCACTGACCCTGATCAGGCTACGAAATAACTCGCGCTCAATAGTATCGACAAAACCGTAAAGCTGCTGCACATCCTCCCGCACCACAAAATGCGTATGGAGTGTCACGGCCTGGCCCGGTGCCGGTAAATCAAAAAATGTATTGAGCGACACCAACACTTCGTAGCCGACACCCTGCACATCAATCAGTAGTTCCGGCGCCTTGCGCTCCAGCAATGTGCCATGAATTCTTCCGATCACCTCGAAACCCCTCTCTTTATAGGACTCGCCATATTATTTATACCGCCCTCTGGCATAACGAACATCGGGGGGCAACCCGGCCGTGGTGCGGATTGTTTGCGCATGGCAGAGCGCCACCGCAAGTGCGTCAGCGGCATCCTCAGAGGGCGCCGAAGGCAACTTCAGCAGTCGTGTGACCATATGCTGCACCTGCTCCTTGCCAGCCGCACCGCTGCCAACCACCGACTGCTTGACTGACCGCGCGGCATATTCGGCCACCGACAACCCCGCGGCAACACCCGCCACAATCGCGGCGCCACGGGCCTGACCGAGCTTCAACGCAGCCCTGGGATCACGGGCAAAGAAAACATCCTCAATGGCCATTGTCTCAGGATGATGCTCTTCGATAATGCAGGAAAGACTCTCAAAGATCACCTTGAGACGATCCGGAAGCGTGCCATCCGGCAGGCGAATAATACCACTGGCAACATACTCGGCGCGCGAACCAACGGCGTTGACAAGGCCAAAACCGGTTTTTCTCGAACCGGGGTCTATACCGAGAATCAGTGTCATGGGAATCGCCCGAAATACTGTATATTGTCACAGTATCCTAATCGCTTGAAAAAACAAGAGCCACCTGCTCCATCATCACTGTCCCCACTAAAAAAGGCGGCTGTTGCCAGCCGCCTTTTTGCATTCACTCAGCAACAACTCTTATTTGGCTTCCTCATCTGCCGATTCAGCGGGAGCTGCTTCTGCGGGCACTTCATCAGCAGGCGCCTCTTCTGCTGGAGCTGCTTCTGTCACAACCTCTTCTGCTGGAGTTTCTTCTGCCGGGGCTTCCTCAGCGGGGGCCTCTTCAACAGCTGGCTCTTCTACCGGCGCGGGTTTGGCAACTGCCTGCTTGACGACACCCGCGGCGACCAGAATGCTGACTTTTTCGTCACCATTAATGATCTTCTTGTCGGCGCCTTCAACGGCATAGCGGCCTGAGCGTTTTTGATAAATGGTGTACTCGTCAGTTTTCTGAAGTACTTTCATCCTGTCTCTCCTGTGATTACTCGTTCTGTTAACAATATCGGGATACACCCGGGTTTACTCTCTGGCCCAACCGATTATCAGCCGAGCTCAGCCATCACCGACGCGGGAATATCCGCATTGGTATATACATTCTGCACATCATCCAGATCTTCCAGATGGTCCACCAGCGCCAGCAATTTCTCCGCACCGTCCAGGTCAACGGGCACAGTAATGGATGCCAGCATCGTGACCTCTGCATTTTCCGGCTCAAGGCCAGCTCCCAACAGGGCTTCTTTGACTGCGCTGAAGTCTTCCCAAGCGGTCAGCACGTCGATGGAACCATCGTCATTGGTCACCACGTCTTCTGCGCCCGCTTCCAGGGCAACTTCGATTAACCGGTTTTCATCAACCCCAGCGGGATAACTGATTTGGCCGGTACGTTTAAACAGGTAGGCGACCGATCCGTCCGTGCCCAGATTGCCACCGCGCTTGGTAAATGCGTGGCGCACATCGGACACCGTACGATTGCGGTTATCCGTCATACAGTCCACCAGCACGGCGATACCACCGACGCCGTAACCCTCGTAGGTCACCTCTTCATAATTGTCGCCTTCACCGGCACCGGCCCCCCTGGCAATGGCTTTATCAATGGTGTCGCGCTTCATGTTATTACCGAGCGCTTTGTCCACTGCGGCGCGAAGCCGGGGGTTATCTTCCGGCAGAGGGCCACCGGATTTTGCAGCCACAACCAGCTCGCGAATCAGTTTGGTGAATACCTTGCCGCGCTTGGCATCCTGCGCTGCCTTGCGGTGCTTGATATTGGCCCATTTGCTGTGACCTGCCATAACAAAAACCTCCCATACTGCCAGGCTGTGGCCATCTCGCCAACAGCCGTTTTTTATCGTGTTGCGCCGGTCAGCGCACTGCGGAATAAATCAGCTATCCGCCGGTTTTTTCTCCCGCAAACGAATATTCAGTTCACGCAATTGCCGATTATCAACCCCGCCCGGCGCATCGGTCATGACGCAGGCCGCAGTCTGGGTTTTCGGGAAAGCGATCACATCGCGAATCGAATGGCTGCCGGTCATCAACATAATCAGCCGATCCAGACCAAACGCCAACCCGCCATGGGGTGGACAACCAAATTTCAGGGCGTCGATCAGGAAACCGAATTTTTCGTCCGCTTCTGCCTCACTGATACCTAAGACCTTGAACACTGCGTGCTGCATATCGGGATTGTGGATACGGATCGAACCGCCACCCAGCTCCGTGCCGTTCAACACCATATCGTAGGCAATCGACAGGGCTTTTTCCGGGTCGGCTTCGAGCGCTTCCACCGAGCAGGCCGGTCGGGTAAACGGATGATGCAGGGAAGTCCAGCCGCCCTCCCCGTCTTCTTCAAACATCGGGAAGTCGACCACCCACAATGGCGCCCACTGGCAGGTGTAGAGATTCAGGTCTGCGCCAAGTTTACAGCGCAGAGCACCCAATGCTTCGGTCACAACACGGTGGTTATCTGCACCAAAGAAAATCAGGTCGCCATTCTCCGCAACGGTGCGATCGAGTATAGCGGCACGCACGTCCAACGGCAGAAACTTGACGATCGGGGATTGCAGTCCCTCCTCCAGGTCTTCCCTGTTATTGACCTTGATGTAGGCTAGCCCCCGGGCACCATAAATACCGACAAACCTGGTGTAATCATCTATCTGCTTGCGACTGATCTCGTTGCCACCAGGCACTTTCAATGCCGTGACCCGGCCCTTTGGATCATTGGCCGGCCCGGAAAACACCTTGAAATCCACTTCTGTCATCAGGTCCTTGATTTCCACCAATTCGAGGGGAATCCGCAAATCCGGTTTATCGCTGCCATAGCGCATAATGGCCTCGCTATGAGGCATGGAGGGGAAATCCCCCAGATCCACCTCGAGCACCTCCTGGAAAACCGTGCGGATCATTTCCTCATTGATGGCCATGATCTCCGCTTCCGAGGTAAACGACATTTCCACATCAACCTGGGTAAATTCAGGCTGGCGGTCGGCCCGGAGGTCTTCGTCACGGAAACATTTTGCGATCTGGTAATAACGGTCCACCCCCGACACCATCAGCAACTGCTTGAACAATTGTGGCGACTGCGGCAGCGCAAAGAACTTGCCTTCGTGGGTGCGGCTCGGCACCAGGTAATCGCGGGCGCCCTCCGGCGTGGCCCGGGTCAGGATCGGGGTTTCAATATCCAGAAATCCCCGTTGATCAAGAAAGTTGCGGATAATATTGGTCACTCTGGAGCGAAACCGCATGTTGTTGAGCATTTCCGGCCGGCGCAGGTCCAGATAGCGGTACTTGAGCCGCACTTCCTCGCCCACCTTGTTGTGCTGATCCAGCGGGAAGGGCGGCGTTTCAGAGGCATTCAGTATCTGCACCGCCAGACCATAAACTTCAATCTGACCAGTGGCCATTTCCGGGTTGACGGTTTCGGGGGTTCTGGCGCGAACCCGACCAGTCACCTGCAGCACGTACTCACTGCGAACCCGGTCGGCAAGGGCAAAATGCTCGCCGCAATCCGGGTCAAACACGACCTGCACGATACCTTCACGATCGCGCAAATCGACAAAGATCACACCCCCGTGGTCGCGGCGACGATCCACCCAACCGCACAGGGTGACTTCCTGATCAATGTGTTCGGCGCCGAGCACACCACAATAACTTGTCCGCATCATGTCTTCCCGTTGTTAATCTAATGGAGGCCGGGCAGGGCTTCCGGTGGTATTGGTTCAGGCAGCGGGGGTGGAACCGGCAGCCTCTTTGGGTTTTGCTTCAGGCTTTGCCTTGCTTTCCGAGGGCTGGTCGCCGGCAATATTCTTTCTTTTCTCTTTTTTGAAATCCGTTTCATACCAGCCGCTGCCACTCAGCCGGAAACCGGCAGCCGTCAACTGTTTTTTCAATTCCGACTGATGACAAACCGGACAATCCGTCAATGGTTTGTCACTGATTTTTTGGAGTGCCTCCAGTGCATGACCACAGGCCTGACATTGATAACTGTAAATCGGCATAACTAAATACCCTGATTCTAGAGCGGGCAGAACGCCCCTGATAAAAGCGGCGCATTATACCCCAGTAACCAGGGGGCTAGAAGATTGGATAAAGCCTGAATCCGCGCAATCGCCAACACAATATGCAAAAATCTGCCGCAAAAGCTAGTTGCGCAAGGCGGTGAAGCCGTCCCCAACCAGTACATTGACAACTGAATCGACCCGCGCAGCCAGCAACTCCCCGGTATACTCCTGTGCCTGCAACCGCCCCCAAATGGGGTCGGGCCAGGCGCCGTCCGTTTTATAGCGGGCGATATGATGTACATGCAGTTGGGCCACCCGGTTGCCCAGGGTCGCGATATTGACCTTATCCGGGGAGAACACATCCACCAATGTCTCCGCCAGCAGAGAAGATTCGCGAACCAGCTGATACTGGTCCTGTTCTGACAAATGATAAATTTCTGTCACATCGGCAATCCGTGGCACCAGAATAAACCAGGGATAATTGGCATCGCGGTGAAGCAATAACCGGCACAACGGAAAGTCACCAATAATTACCGTGTCAGCCATCAGCGCAGAATCGAGCTCAAACATTTAACAACCTCTTGTCCTGTACCCAAAGCGGGCTCCACCGTAAAATAGCGGTTTTTACACTCACCTCCAAGACAAAGAATCAACTATGCGTGCCAGCCAGTTTTTGATCGCTACCCAAAAAGAAACCCCGGCCGATGCCGAAGTCATCAGCCATCAATTGATGATTCGCGCCGGCATGATCCGCAAGTTGGCCGCCGGGCTCTACAACTGGTTGCCTCTGGGATTGCGGGTGCTGCGCAAAGTGGAGACCATTGTCCGCGAAGAAATGAACCGGGCCGGCGCCATGGAAGTCCTGATGCCGGTGACCCAACCGGCGGAACTGTGGCAGGAGTCCGGTCGCTGGGAACAATACGGGCCGGAACTGCTGAGAATGAAAGACCGTCACGACCGCGCCTTCTGCCTCGGCCCGACCCACGAGGAAGTCATTACCGACCTGGTCCGCAACCAGCTGCGCAGTTACAAGCAACTGCCCGCCAATTTCTATCAGATTCAGACCAAATTCCGGGACGAAATCCGCCCCCGCTTTGGCATCATGCGCGCACGGGAATTTCTGATGAAGGATGCCTACTCCTTTCATGCGGATCAGGCCAGCCTGCAGCAGACCTATGACACCATGCACGCGGCTTACACCACTATTTTCAGCCGTCTCGGCCTCGACTTCAGGCCCGTCCTGGCGGATACCGGCAGCATTGGCGGCAACCACTCCCATGAATTTCATGTGCTGGCGGCCTCCGGCGAGGACGATATCGCCTTCTCCAACGCCAGCGACTATGCCGCCAACGTGGAAATGGCCGAAGCCATGGCACCGACCGGCAGCCGGCCAACTGCATCGACAGACATGCAGGAAGTGGCGACACCGGGCCAGCACAGCATTGAACAGGTCAGCCGGTTTCTCGGAGTAAAACCTGAGCAGGTCGCAAAAACCCTGATCGTGCTGGGAGAACCTGACCAAAACACCACCGCACTGGTGGCACTTGTGCTGCGGGGCGACCACGAACTCAACGCTATCAAGGCCGAGAAACTGCAGGGCGTGGCATCACCACTGACCTTTGCCAGCGAAGCACAGGTAAAAGCCATACTGGGATGTTCTGTGGGATCCATCGGTCCGGTAGCGCTCAGCATTCCGACCATTGTGGATCGCAGCGCGGCCCATCTGGCAGATTTTGTCTGTGGTGCCAACCGTGATGATTACCACCTCACCGGTGTCAACTGGGAGAGGGACTGCCCGCCGCTGCAAGTCGAGGACATTCGCAATGTGGTCCCCGGCGACGCCAGTCCCGACGGCCAGGGCACACTGGAAATCAAACGCGGCATTGAAGTGGGACATATTTTTCAATTGGGCACCAAATACAGTGAGGCCATGAACGCCCGGGTACTCAATGAAGAAGGCCGCGAGCAGGTCATGTTGATGGGCTGCTACGGTATTGGCGTAAGCCGCGTTGTGGCCGCTGCCATCGAGCAGAATCATGACGAAAAAGGCATCATCTGGCCCGATGCCCTGGCCCCGTTCCAGGTCGCGGTGGTGCCGATCAATCTGCACAAGTCCGAACCGGTTCGCGATGCCTGCGAAGCGCTCTATTCCGATCTGCAACAGGCAGGTTTTGACGTACTGTTAATGGATGAAGAGAAAGCCCGGCTAGGGGTCATGCTGGCAGATATTGAATTAATGGGCATTCCTCACCGCATCGTCGTGGGTGACCGCGGGCTTGAACAGGGTCAGGTGGAATATTACAACCGTCGCAGCGGGGAAAGCTGCCAAATCGCGGCAACGGAATTGCCTGAATTTCTGGCACAGGCCCTCGGATGAGCGCTTCGGTCGGCCAGCGAATCGCGCGGTGGCTGACACTGACGACCACCGCTCTCTGGCTGAGCGCTTCTCTCGCGGGCGATGCGCAGGAAGTGGATCAGGCTCTGTTGACCCTCCTGAAAAAGACCGTGGAACAGGCCGACAGCTTTGAGGATCGTTTCGATGCCGAGGTATGGCTGATGGCAAAATCCACCCAGCTTGCCCGGTATATTCCTGACAGCGAGGAGCGACTCGACCTGCTGCGAAAAATCCATCAGGCCGCCACGCGGGCAGAACTGTCGCCGGAAGTGGTGCTCGCCGTCATTCAGGTGGAGAGTCACTTTGACTCCTACGCAGTCTCCAGTGCTGGCGCTCAGGGTATGATGCAGGTCATGCCCTTCTGGAAGCACGAAATTGGCCGGGCGGATGATAACCTGATCAACATTGATACCAATCTGCGCTATGGCTGCACCATTCTCAAGTATTATCTGGACAAGGAAAATGGCAATCTCGCACTGGCGCTCGCCCGCTATAACGGCAGCTACGGCAAAACCTGGTACCCCGAGAGAGTGATGCTGGCCTGGGATAACTGGCGCTAAAAACAAACAACAAAATGACAACCCGGAGGTTTTTTAAGCAAAAACCTCCGGATAAAACCTATAAAGAAAACACAAAAAAATGCCAGCTAAAGCTGGCATTTTTTTAGTTAAACTCAGGCAATTGCCTCAGGCAATAACAGTTACGTTTTGTGCCTGCGGGCCTTTCTGGCCTTCGGTCACTTCGAAAGAAACCTGCTGCCCCTCATACAGTGTGCGACGGCCTGTACCGTTAATAGCACTGAAATGTACAAAGACGTCCTTACCACCTTCCTGCGCAAGAAAGCCATACCCTTTTTCTTCATTGAACCACTTAACGGTACCGGTAACTAAATCTGACATAAAATCCTCGTAAGCACTTAGTGCCAACCTCGGGTTGGCGGTGTAAATATACGGGCAGCTAAAGACCCGCAATTCCCACTTTAAAGCGGCTTACAAAAACGCGCAAGCAAAAATACCTTGACATACTCCCCAAAGCGCTGTCACCGGGCAAAATCCCTAGGGCAGCCCATCAAACTCTTCACCCTCTTTCACCTCGGGCGGCAACAAATTCTCTCTGGTCATCCGCAGTGCCATCAACGTATTTGCCGCCACGTAGATGGAAGAGTACGTACCGATTACCACACCCACAATCAGTGCAATTGCAAAATTGTGAATCAGCTCGCCGCCAAAAATAAACAGCGCCACCAGCACAAAAATTGTGGTCAGAGAAGTAATCAGTGTGCGCTGCAACGACTGTGTCAGAGACTCATTAATAACTTCTTTCGCATCCGCCATTCGCAACAGTCGAAAATTTTCCCGTATTCGGTCAAATACGACAATCGTGTCATTTAGGGAATAACCGATCACAGCGAGCACCGCCGCCAGTACTGTGAGATCAAATTCCAGCCCCATAATCGAGAAAAACCCGAGGGTGATAACCACATCGTGAACCAGTGCAACAACAGCACCGATCGAAAATTTGTATTGAAACCGGATGGCCACATAGAGCATCACCACGGCCAGCGCAGCCAGCATGCCCAGACCGCCATCTTCGCGGAGCTCATCGCCCACCTGGGGACCCACATAATCCACCCGACGCATTTCGATCTCGCTGTCGGTGTTGTTTTTCAGCGCAGCAAACACCTCATCGGACAAACCGGCTGCCGGTTCACCCTGCAAACGAATCAGCACATCGCTCTCGGAACCGAAGTAGATTACAGTGGGGTTTTCAAAGCCGCTCTCCGTGAGCTGTGCGCGAATCACCGATAAATCGGCTGGTTGTGGATAGCCCACCTCAATCTGGGTGCCTCCGGTAAAATCGAGACCCAGCACGATGCCTTTCACCGACAGGGAAACCAGCGAACCCAGCACCAACAAAATGGAGATGATTGCCGCCAACTTGCGCTGGCCCATGAAATCAATAACACGTAGCGTTGTCATGGTGAGCTCCTAAATCCAGACTTTGTTAATGGTACGGCCACCATAGACCAGATTGACCAGCGCTCTGGTACCCAGAATTGCGGTGAACATCGAGGTCAAAATACCGATCGACAGAGTAACTGCAAAGCCCTGCACCGGCCCGGAACCAACGGCATATAGAATCACCGCCACGATCAGTGTGGTCAGGTTGGCATCCAGAATCGAGACAAAAGCCCGATCGTAACCGGCATTGATGGCCGACTGGGGTGGCAGACCATTGGCCAACTCCTCCCTGATTCGCGAAAAGATCAGCACATTGGCATCCACTGCCATCCCCACCGTCAGCACAATACCGGCAATACCCGGCAGGGTCAGCGTGGCACCCAGCAGTGACATGGCAGCAACCATGATGACCAGATTGAGAGCGAGCGCCACATTGGCAAAGATGCCAAAGACCCGGTAGTACACCAACATAAAGAGCAGCACCATCACCATGCCGATGGTGACCGATTTAACCCCCAGGGCAATATTCTCGGCGCCCAGCGAAGGACCGATGGTCCTCTCTTCTACAAAATACATGGGTGCCGCCAGGCCGCCAGCACGGAGCAACAGTGCCAGCTCCGAGGACTCGCGGGGATTATCAAGACCGGTAATGCGGAAGGTTTTGCCCAGCGCGCTGCGAATGGTGGCCAGACTGATAATTTTCTTTTCAACGTAGCGCTCGGACGTCGCAACCTGCTCACCCTTTTCATTGGTGGTATAGATCGTGCGGGTCTTGTACTCGATAAACAGCACACCCAGGCGGCGATCAATATTTTTGCGGGAAACCCGGTGCATTCGGGCACCGCCATCACTGTCCAGCGTGATATTCACCTGCGGAAAGCCATTTTCATCGAAGGAAGCCGACGCGTTCGACACGTGGTCGCCCGTAATCACCACCGTGCGTTCCAGCCAGGCATCGGGAAAACGTGACTTATCATTCAGAAATTCAAATTTTTCTGCGGTGACCACGTTCTGTTCTTCGGCCTCAAGACGGAATTCAAGGTTGGCTGTTTTGCCGATAATCCGCTTCGCCTCAGCCGTATCCTGAACCCCGGGCAGCTCCACCATCACCCGGTTGCGACCCTGACGCTGTACGATGGGCTCGGACACTCCCAGTTCATTAACCCGGTTTCGGAGGGTCACCAGGTTCTGGTTCAGTGCGTAATCCTCAACTTCCCTGATCGCAGAGTCCGACATCGTGGACCGGATAGTGTACAAGCCGCCTTCCGTGGAGAGCTGCGCCGTCAGATCGCGGAAGTCGCGACGGAGAATCTGGTTCGCCTCATCCCGCTCTTCTTCAGTGCGGAACTTGCTGACAATCGTCCCCTCTTCCAGCTTCACCGTGTGGTAACGCAGCTTCTGCTCACGCATGGCACCGCGTATCTCCCGAACCGAAGACTCCATCCGCTTGCCAACCACTTCGTCAACATTGACCTCCAGCAGAAAATGCACGCCACCACTGAGGTCGAGCCCGAGCTTCATCGGTTGTGCCCCCAGCGCAGCGAGCCAATCGGGGGTCGTCGGTGCGAGATTCAGCGCTACCACGTAATCAAAACCGAGAGCCCGCTGAATGACCCTTTTGGCCGGCAGCTGCTGATCTCGCTCCTTCAGGCGAATGAGGGCGCTTTCACCAGTACTCTCTGCACCGAAGTACTCGATACCTTCATCCTTGAGCGCCCGCTCCATCTGATCCAGCAACTGCTGATCGACCACGGTCGCACTACTCTGTCCGGAAACCTGTACAGCCGGATCAGGCACGTACAGATTGGGCAGGGCATACACCACTCCCAACGAGACGACAAAGAGAATCAGCAGGTATTTCCATAACGGATAACGGTTCATATCACTAGTCTTTTATTGAGTCCTGAACGAGAAGCTGACCATTATAGGGTGGAAGCAGCGCCCTTGTCAGAAACGGCGGAAAATATCGAGCACCCCTCACATATTGGGGCAAATGAGCAAACCTCAAGCGGGCTGTTCCAGACCCTGCTGGTCATAGAACCGCAGGGCGAATTCATCGAGATCACCATCGGTGATTGCCTGACGGATATCGGTCATCAACGTCTGATAATAACGCAGGTTGTGCAGTGTGTTCAGTTGAGCGCCGAGTATTTCACCACACTTTTCCAGATGATGCAGATAGGCCCGGCTAAAATTCTGGCAGGTATAACAGTCACAGTTCGCATCGAGCGGGCGGGTATCGTGCCGGTGCACCGCGTTGCGGATCTTGACGACACCGGCGCTGGTGAACAAATGTCCATTGCGCGCATTGCGGGTTGGCATCACACAGTCAAACATGTCGATACCCCGCCGCACGGCTTCGAGAATATCCTGCGGCTTGCCCACACCCATCAGATAGCGGGGCTTGTCCCGGGGCATTTTCGGCGGCAGATAATCCAGAATTCGCAACATATCCTCTTTCGGCTCACCCACCGATAAACCACCGATGGCGTAGCCGTCAAAACCGATTGACTCGAGACCGGCCAGGGAGGCGTCGCGAAGATCCTCATACATGCCGCCCTGCACAATACCAAACAGCGCAGAGGGATTGTCGCCGTGGGCATCCTTGCTGCGCTTTGCCCAGCGCTGCGAAAGCTCCATCGAGGCACGGGCCTGCTGTTCAGTTGCCGGGTAAGGGGTGCACTCATCAAAGATCATCACCACGTCCGCACCGAGCTGCTGCTGCACCCGAATGGATGTCTCCGGATCGAGGAACACGGCACTGCCATCGATCGGCGAACGAAAAGCCACACCCTGCTCGGAAATCTTGCTGATCGCCCCGAGGCTGAACACCTGAAAGCCGCCGGAGTCGGTCAGGATTGGTCCCGGCCAATGCATAAATTCATGCAACCCGCCGTGCTCCATCACCACATCTGTGCCGGGGCGCAGCATCAGGTGGAAGGTATTGCCGAGCAGAATCTGGGCCCCTATGGCCTCAATATCCCTCGGCAACATGCCCTTGACGGTGCCGCAGGTACCCACCGGCATAAATGCCGGCGTTTCAACCGTGCCGCGGGGGAAGGTCATTCTGCCACGGCGCGCCTCGCCATCGCGGCACGCCACCTCAAAGGACATAAAACAACTGTTTCTCATTGGGGAATGTCCTCTGCGGCAGCGGGATTGCGGGTCAAAAACATGGCATCGCCATAACTGAAAAACCGATAGCGTTCCGCCACCGCCTGCCGGTAGGCGTTCATCATGTGTGTGTACCCGGAGAAGGCACTCACCAGCATCAGCAACGTCGATTCCGGCAAGTGGAAATTGGTCAGCAGGGCATCCACCAGTTTGAACGAATAACCGGGGTAGATAAAAATATCGGTCTCACCGGTCATCGGTTGTATCTGGCCACCGGCGGCGGCACTTTCCAGGCATCGTACGCTGGTGGTTCCAACCGCAATAACCCGACCGCCCCGGGCGCGGGTCTCCCGCACCTGCTGACAGACCTCAGCCGAGACCTCGATCACCTCAGAGTGCATATGGTGATCGTGAATATGGTCAACCCGCACCGGCTGAAAGGTGCCCGCCCCCACATGCAGCGTGACAAAGGCAAAATCCACCCCCTTCGCGCGAAGCTGGTCGAGCAGCGCCCGATCAAAGTGCAGCCCCGCCGTGGGCGCGGCTACCGCGCCGGGCTTTTCAGCGTACACCGTCTGGTAGCGCTCCCGGTCAGCCGGGTTATCGGCGCGATCAATATAGGGCGGCAAAGGCATATGGCCGTGATTTTCCAGAATGTCCAGAGCCGTCCTGTCACCGAGAAAATGCAGTTGGAACAGATCACCATCGCGACCTTCCACCTCGGCTTCCACACCGCCTTCGAACTGAATTCGGGTGCCCGCTTTTGGTGATTTGCTGGCACGCAGATGAGCTAGCAATCGTTGGTCGTCCAACAGGCGCTCCACCAACATTTCCACCTTGCCGCCGGAGTCCTTCTGGCCAAACAAACGGGCCGGAATCACCCGGGTGTCATTGAACACCAGCAGATCACCGGGATTCACCAGCAAACTGATCGCCGGAAACTGCAGATGCTGCAACGCTCCCGTCATACCATCCACCACCAGAAGACGGCTGTCACGGCGTTCAGCCGCGGGCTGACGGGCAATCAGCTCATCGGGCAGAGGGTAATGAAAATGGTCTCGGCGCATACGTTTGGGGGAGGCTTGTAAAAGGCCGCAAGGGTAATGGAAATCCACCGCCAGAGCCAGCGCACCCATCAATCAGAACAACACCGCTCTATTGCTTCTCCGGGGACCACTGCTATAATCGCGCCCCTGTGCCAGAGTGGTGAAATTGGTAGACACAGGGGATTCAAAATTCTCAAGCG
>TARA_R110000787_G_scaffold73381_3_pt1 | contig 13420 bp, 12 predicted proteins | sample TARA_R110000787 | Tara Oceans TARA_R110000787 (sample SAMEA4397920) | marine metagenome | biome: Polar Biome; feature: [DCM] deep chlorophyll maximum layer (ENVO:01000326); material: water (ENVO:00002006), including particulate matter (ENVO:01000060) such as... | depth 35 m
AATATAATGAAAGCTCTCGACGCACCTAAGAACAACCGCCCGGCAACCCTGTCCGATCCCGGATCCCTGCCGGGGATGCTGGTGGGCGCGGGCACGCCAATGCTGGTCGTCGTCATGCTGGCGATGGTGGTGTTGCCATTGCCACCGGTTATGCTGGATCTGTTGTTTACTTTCAACATTTCTCTGTCGTTGATTGTTTTGCTGGCCGTGGTCTACACGGCCCGACCGCTCGAGTTTGCCATCTTCCCCACCGTCTTGTTGATTGCCACGCTACTGAGGCTGGCGCTCAATATTGCCTCCACCCGCGTGGTACTGCTCAACGGCCACGAGGGCACTGATGCTGCAGGCAAGGTAATTGAAGCTTTCGGTGATTTCGTGGTCGGCGGCAACTACGCGGTGGGTCTGGTGGTGTTCGCCATTCTGGTGATTATCAACTTCGTAGTTGTCACCAAAGGTGGTGGACGCATATCCGAAGTGTCCGCGCGCTTTACTCTCGATGCCATGCCCGGCAAGCAGATGGCCATTGACGCGGATCTGAACGCTGGGCAGATCACCCAGGAGGAAGCACACCAGCGACGTCAGGACGTTGGTCGTGAAGCGGATTTTTATGGCGCAATGGATGGCGCCAGCAAGTTTGTCCGCGGCGACGCGGTGGCCGGTATTTTGATTCTCTTTATCAATATCATTGGCGGCATGACCATCGGCATGTTGCAGCACGACCTGTCGATGGCGCAGTCCGCCCACAACTATGTGCTGCTAACCATCGGCGATGGCCTGGTCGCACAAATTCCCTCTCTGCTGCTATCAACCGCCGCCGCCATTATTGTGACGCGGGTGTCCGATGCGCAGGATATGGGGCAGCAGGTAGTCACTCAGCTGTTCAAAAACCCGCGCGCACTCATGATCACTGGCTGCGTGTTAGGCGCACTGGGTCTGGTACCAGGCATGCCTAATCTGGTGTTCCTGTCTTTGGCGGGCCTGATGATGGGTGGTGCCCTGATGCTTACGCAGGCGGGCGTCGCCGATCAAACTGACGTGGTCGAATCAGCGCCCGCGGCGCCCACCGAACAGCGCGAATTAAGCTGGGAAGACGTACCCCCCGTCGATGTTATCGGCCTCGAGGTCGGCTACCGCCTTATTTCCCTGGTAGACAAAAACCAGGGTGGTGAGTTGCTCGGTCGCGTCAAGGGTGTGCGCAAAAAACTGTCCCAGGATCTCGGCTTTCTGGTCCAGGCGGTTCATATTCGCGATAACCTCGATCTGTCACCCAATACCTACCGCATTACGTTGCTGGACGTTCCGGTCGGCGAAGCGGAAGTTCACCCCGGCAAGGAATTGGCCATTAATCCGGGGCAGGTGTTTGGCGCGCTACGGGGTGTCGAGACCAGTGACCCTGCCTTTGGCCTCAAAGCTGTCTGGATCGAACCGAACCAACGCGATGAAGCCCAGGCCATGGGTTACACGGTGGTCGATTGCAGTACCGTCATTGCAACCCACCTCAGCGAATTACTCAAACAGCACGCTCACAATCTGCTGGGGCATGACGAAGTCCAGCAGCTGCTCAATCAACTGGCCAAGTCCTCCCCCAAGCTGGTGGAAAATCTGGTGCCCAACACCCTGTCCCTCAGCGTTATTCTGAAAGTCATGCAGAACCTGCTTGAGGAGGGTATTCCGGTACGCGATGTCCGTACGATCGCCGAAAACCTGACTGAGCGCGGCAGCAAGAGTCAAGAAGCTGACACTTTAACGGCGCAGGTAAGGATCGCCCTGAGCAGAACAATCTATCAGCATATCAACGGGATGGCTAACGAACTGGAGGTCATGACCCTGGATACCGAATTGGAACAGATATTGCTTAGTGTCATACAGGGGTCAACAACAGGGGGTGGCCTGGAGCCAGGCCTGACCGACCGCATGCTGCGGCAGATCAATGAATACGCACAAACACAAACCGCGGATGGCCGGACGCCGGTACTGCTGGTGTCGTCGTCTCTCCGGGCCTGGCTATCGCGCCTGGTCAGGGGCGCCAACCCAGGCATGCATGTGCTGGCCTTTGAAGAAATCCCTGCCAACAAACGGATCCGGGTTACCAGCACAGCAGGCAAGACCAATTAGACGATATTAACGTTACACCTTATACCAAGCGGGAAACAGGGCGCTTACGACGCTAGCGCCACGCAGCAAAACCGCCAGTCGGTAGGAGAAGCGACATGAAAATTAAGAAATTTACAGGCAGTGACATGAAATCCACCATGCGCAGCGTGCGCGAGTTCTGGGGACCTGATGCGGTGATACTGGCCAGCAAGCGTCTCGAAAACAGCGTCGAGATCACCGCTGCCATCGATTTCGAAGAAGAGATCGAAGCGCAAATTGCCAGCGCCGAAACAGTCCCCGTGAAACCGCGGCCAAATGCTGCCGATCCAGGGCAAGGCGCAGCCGCCAGCCTTGCCGTCGCCGCGAATGCAGTCAACGCTAATGCCAACACCGCTGCTTCGGTTAACAGGGCGTCGATTAGCAATGCGCCTGCTAACGACGTGCTAGCCACGGCCACGCCGACAGCTAACGTTGCAGTCAACAAATCGGCCACCGGCAACTCTACGACCGATAAAACCCCTGCGACAGGCAATGTGAGGGAATCGGCAAACGATGCCGCGCTGACCGAGATGCGCAAGGAACTTGCGACGCTCCGCGGCCTGCTGGAAGGAGAGTTATCACAACTCGCCTGGCGGGAAACCGCGCGTCAATATCCCTTGCGAACAAAGTTAATTCGTCAGCTCGCCGGCCTGGGACTGGATCGGGAGTTTTGCAGTCGGCTGGCTGCAGGCGTCCCTGTCGATGAGACTGCCACCGGTGCCTGGAAAAAAGCGCTGGTAAAAATTTCCCAGATGCTTAAAGAGCCTGACCAAAACATCCTTGAGTCCGGCGGTGTCATCGCGATTGTGGGTTCCACGGGCGTTGGTAAAACCACGTCTGTCGCGAAACTGGCGGCTCGCTACGCCATGCGACACGGACGTGACCATGTCGGCCTGGTGACCACCGATTGCTTCCGAATTGGCGGACAGGAACAGCTGGATACCTTTGGTAAACTGCTGGACATACCTGTGCTGCTGGCCTCCAATCGCAATGACCTTGCCCTCGCTCTCGATAAACTGGCGGATAAGAGGCTGGTACTCATCGATACCGCAGGCATGAGTCAACGCGATCTAGGGCTGTCGCAACAATTTGCCACGCTGAAGGGCGCGGGTCACAATGTTAAGGTATATCTGGCCCTGTCGGCGACGGCGCAGAAAACCATTACCGATGAAATAGTACGTGTTTTCAGTGAAATCGAGCTGACGGGTACCATTATCACCAAGGTTGATGAGGCAGCGAGTCTGGGTGCTATGCTAGCCACACTGATCCGCTACCAGTTGCCAACTATGTTTATCAGCAATGGCCAGCAGATTCCGGAGGACATTCATGTTTCCAAACCGATCGAACTGGTAAAAATTGCTCGCGATCTTATGGAGCAAATGGGTTGGCAGCAGCCACCGCCACCATCATTAATTGCTAACCTGGATGCACAGACCCATGCTTGAAGAGACCTTGAGTCAGCAGGTTAACGGAATCGACACTGTCATGTCATCGCAACCGGTTCGCGTGATCGCCGTCACCAGTGGTAAAGGCGGTGTCGGCAAGACCAATGTGTCGGTTAACCTGGCGGCCGCGTTTGCCAGAAATGGCAAACGCGTATTGCTAATGGACGCCGATCTAGGGCTCGCCAATGTCGACATCCTGCTCGGCCTGCAACCCAGGTATGATTTGCGCCACGTCATCTCCGGCGAACAAACATTGGCCAATATCGTCGTCCAGGGACCGCTCGGGATCAACGTTATTCCAGCCTCGTCCGGCGTCGCGCGTATGGCTGAATTATCTACCAGTGAACACGCTGGGCTGGTCAGGGCTTTTGCCGAACTCCCCGTGCTCGCTGATATCATGATTGTAGACACGGCAGCTGGTATTGCTGACAGCGTCGTCACCTTCTGCAAGGCATGCCAGGAAGTCGTCGTCGTGGTCTGCGATGAGCCAGCATCCATTACGGATGCCTATGCCTTAATCAAGGTAATGAGCCGCGACCACGGCCTCAAGAGATTCCATGTGCTGGCCAACATGGTCCGCTCGGATGCCCATGGTGAAGATCTATTCCAAAAAATATCTCGCGTCACCGATCGTTTTCTTGATGTCCACGTTGAGCACCTTGGATCGATCCCCCTCGATGATTATCTGCGCAAGGCCGTCCAGCGCCAGATGACGGTTGTCCAGGCCTACCCACGTAGCCCCTCATCAATATCAATCGACAAAGTCGCCAGAGGCATAGAAGCATGGGGACCGCCGTCGGCGGCTAGCGGCAATCTGGAGTTTTTTGTGGAGCGCCTGATCAGCGCGCAAGGTACCGCTCGGTTGTTATGAGCAAAACAGCTTTTTACGCTGATAACCCGCTCGACAATGGCGATGCACTGGTTCGCCAACACCTGTTTCTGGTAAAACGAATCGCCCATCATATCGTCGCGCGCCTGCCGGCCAATATCGATGTCGAGGATCTTATTCAGGTCGGCCTGATCGGCCTTCTCGACGCTGCAAAAAACTATAATGCGGCCCTCGGCGCCGGTTTCGAGACCTATGCCGGTATCAGAATAAGAGGCGCCATTCTGGATGAACTGAGACGTACCGACTGGGTGCCTCGCACCACACAACTCAAGGCCCGGCAGTTGGCGCAGGCGATCCGCGAAGTCGAAAATCAACTGCAGCGCCCAGCGAAGGATTCCGAGATCGCGCTGCACATGTCTCTCGATATGGACGCTTACCACGCCATGTTGCGGGAAGCTTCCATTTGCAGAGCGGTGCAATTTGATACGGATGAGCTGGCCACCAGCATCAGCCAGGACCCCGGTGACGACCTGGAGACTAACGATTTCAAACTGGATCTGGCAGAGAAAATAGCCCAGCTCCCGGAGCGGGAACAACTGGTGATGTCGTTGTATTATGACGACGAACTAAACCTTAAAGAAATAGGGGCAGTACTCGGTGTCAGCGAATCTCGCATCAGTCAAATTCACAGTCAGGCGATTGCGCGACTGCGCGCCCAACTGGATTCGTGGACTGATCTGTCAAAAAATAACCTGCCTTAAAGTAAGGCCGAATAGCTGAGATGGATATATTAACCCTTATCGGTGTAACCCTGGCTTTCGTTGCAATTCTCGGCGGCAATGCGCTGGAGGGGGGGCACCTTGATTCGCTGATGCAATCCACAGCGTTGTTGATTGTCGTTGGCGGGACGCTGGGCGCGGTGATGGTCCAAACACCGCTGGCCGTGTTTCTGCACGCCATGAAGATCGTTGCGTGGGTCTTTGTTACGCCTAATCGCGACGGCGCGGCAACCATCCAGAAAATTCTCGAATGGAGTCAAATTGCCCGCCGCGAAGGCCTGTTAAGCCTGCAGGGGGTGGCGGAAGATGAACAGGATGAGTTTGTTAGAAAGACCTTGCAACTGCTGGTGGACGGCAGCGAGCCAGAAGCCATCAGGCGCATCATGGAGGTAAACATCTCCAGCGAGGAGAAATTCGACACACTGGGCGCCAAGGTCTTTGAAGGCATGGGTGGCTATTCGCCAACCATCGGTATCATCGGCGCCGTGCTGGGCCTTATTCACGTCATGAACAATCTCGCCGATCCGGCGACCCTGGGACCAGGTATCGCGGTTGCCTTTGTCGCAACCATTTATGGCGTAGGCCTGGCGAACCTGTTTTTCCTGCCCGTGGCCAGTAAACTGAAAACCATTATTGCCGACAAGGCCAATTATCAGGACATGGTTATCGACGGTATCGTGTGCATCGCGGAAGGCGAAAACCCCCGAAATATCGAGACCAAACTGCTCGGTTACATCAAATAATGAAGGTTATCCATGGCGAGAAAAAAAGCCCACCCGGAACATGAGAACCACGAACGCTGGCTGGTTTCCTATGCTGACTTCATTACGCTGCTATTTGCCTTTTTTGTCGTAATGTATTCAATATCATCGGTCAATGACGGGAAATTCCGTGTCCTCTCTGAGTCACTGGTTGCATCCTTCCGTTCTTCAAGCAAGTCGCTGGCACCAATTCAGATTGGTCAACCCGTGCGCTCGCCGTACCAGTTTTCCGCCACTACCCAGAACATTCCATTTACAACCACGCGCGCGCCCATTGAGCTAAGTCGGCTGAAATCGATGCAGGAAGACGCCATACATCTGACAGAGAATGGTAACGAAGATAAACTGTCAGAAGATGGCGAGGGCGAGAGCTTCGCCGGTAATGCCGGGGAAATGGCAACAATTTCAGAAGATGTTGAACAGGCACTCGGGCCGTTGCTTGATGACGGCATGATTTCCCTGCGCAAGAATAAAAACTGGCTAGAAATAGAAATTAACTCCAGTATTTTGTTTGCCAGCGGTAGCAGCGCGCTGGCTCGCGACGGGGAAGCGGTGCTGAAATCCCTGGCCAACATCCTCAAAAGCCTGCCCAATCGTGTCAATGTCGAGGGCTTTACCGACAACCTGCCGATAAAAACTCAAGTTTATCCATCTAACTGGGAGCTATCCGCTGGTCGCGCCGCAACCGTGGTGCGTTTATTTGCCAGCTACGGCGTCGATCCCGTGCGGCTGGTATCCATCGGTTACGGCGAATTCCGCCCTGTCGCTGACAATGCTACTGCCGCGGGTCGCTCTGCCAACCGCCGTGTCTCAGTCGTGGTGCTGGCTACCACCACCGGCGCTGACGGCGGCGATCTGATGCGCCGGCTGAATGATCGCTCTGGCGCTACCAGCCCATCAGAGTTCCCGGAACTGAAACTGACCTCTGTCATCAATATAGCTCGCATAACCAACAGGGGGCAGAATACCGCTGACGGCACCGGGGTCTGGTAATGAAAGTTATCGCCATCGCAAATCCAGCGGGTGGCTGCGGACAAACGACGACTGTCGTATCCCTCGCCGGCGCGCTTGCCAGTGAGGGGTTCGCTGTGCTCGTCGTGGAAGCTGATCCAAGAGCGAATATCTCAGCCTTTTTTAAAAGTAAAACGATAGCGCCCCATGTGTTGGCCGATTTATTTAGCAACGTGCCTGTCCACCTGGACGAAATCAGCGCCAGCGATACTGATGCACCAGTTACCGGGTCGCTGAGTACTGGGCCCCTGGATACCAAGCACCTGGATACGGAATCCCTGGTCGGCCAAACAGGTGTCGAAAACATTCAATTGATTCAGGCTGGCGAACACCTCAACGAGGCTGTCGCCGCCACGCCCGGCCGCCACGGCGCCGGGCTGATCCTGAGAACTTTTCTCGACAGGCTGGACGGGCAGCAGGACTACGTTCTCATCGGCTGCCCCACGGATTTAAAACTGTTGATGGTCAACGCCATTGCTGCCTGCACCACGATGATTATCCCGGTCCCGGCCGGTAGCGATAACCCGGACGCGGTAGCCAGCCTGCTAAACCTGGTGCAGATGATTGAAAAGAGTAAAGCAAAGGTCATTAAAAAAATCGTCCTGCCCACCCGGCACGATGATCAAGCTGAAAACGCTGATGACGCCATAACAGTCATGAAACAGGCCTTCGGCGAGGACCTTTGGTCCGGGTTTATTCCGGTAGACTCGAAATTTGGTGAAGCGCTGGAGCAGAGCGTACCCATTGTTGCGGTGGATGCAAAAACCCCCGGCGCAGTCGCCTATCGACAACTGCTGAGCACCCTGACCTGACCTCTATTTTCCCGGTGCCTGGCAGCAGCTATAAATCAATCGGCTTGATATGAGGCATAGCCGAAACACAGGGGTCTAAGCAAACAACCCGGGTTCACTCAGCCGGGAGGAGCACAAGGTCATGGCAGATAAAATTGATATTCGACCCGGGCTTCCGGCGTCTCGTTCGATACCGAGCACCAGCATTGCGGACCGCCGTAAGAAACCCGACGACAAACTCAAACGCAATAAATCCCGGCCACGGAAACGACCGCCAACTCCTGATGATGGCAAACCACATATCGATGAATACGTTTGACCGTAAATCAATATACGAAATAGCAGGTTAACTCGCGCCACTGACTTCGCGAGGCGATTCTCGATGTGAGAGATTCTCGATGTGAGAATAGTCGCTGAATTTTTAATGGCTAGAACGTTAGCGTCTAGTCCAGCTGATAACCTGGTCTGCGCCGCGGGGAGAACGGTGCGGAACATGGCCGTCACGAATCAACGGACGTACGAATACGACAGCCCTCAAACATAGTAATCAATGGCCCCCAGGCTGGTGATATAGCCCTGCTCGGTCAACCATTGCTGATCGCTGACACCCCCTTCTGATACCGAGGGATCTGACATCGCCGACGAACCATCAGCGCCGCCCTGCTGGCCGTCCCCGGCATCCTGTGCCCGCCCGTCTGGATACGCCGATACATCAGCCCCGGCCAGATCCAGACCGTGCTGCTCAAACATCTGCTGCAACCTGGGCAACGCCGACTCAAGCAGTTCTCGAGCATGGGGATGGGCGGCAAAAAACGTGACATTGGTACGCTCCCCATCGTTGACAATACGTACCTCAACCGAACCAAGCTGTGCCGGATTAAGCCGCAGCTCAGCCAGTGGATTGCCACGACCCAGCAACCAGCGCACCCTGTCCCCCAACTCCGCATCCCAACCCGGCGTTCCGGCCTGGGCTGGTAACGTGAAAGTTGGACGGGACAGTAACAGACTCTCCGTCAGCGGTTTGCCGCCCTCTGCCTGCAGGGGCTGCCCGGCCTGTCCGCTCGACGCATGGCTGACCGGCGTTGCAACATCCTGCACCGCTGTATTTAAACTGGCCAACGATGACTCTGCTCTGCCAGTGGCAACCGTTTCAAGGTGGGCGCGGATGGCATCATGGTTAGCAGAGTTAATAAACGCTGCTTTTTCCAATGCCGGAATCAATACTGGTGCCGCAGCCCTGCCGGTCAGCGGAACGCTCTGGCTAGCTTTCGCGAGCTTGCCGCCCATGCGCGCTGCGTCTTTACCGGTACCACCAGCTTGAGCGGCATTCAAGCCCGCAATAAGGGAATTGAACGCCCCAGCGACGGCAGCCTCCATTTCGGCACCTGACAAACTATCCTCCGCCGACGATGCAGCATTAGTGACACCCGCCCCTCGGGCAACATCAACATCGCTGTCGTTAATGTGTTGAACGGCCAGATTATTAGCCACGTCACCCTCGGGCGGCAGCTCACCGCCCTTGTTCGGCAACTTCCTGCCGCTATTGCCGTCAGCAACGGTAATCTCTTCTGCGCGGCCATTACCTTGTTGGCTGTCCTGAGTGTTGTCCCGAATGTTCTCTCGACTATTATCTCGACTGCGCTGCGATTTATCATGCTGAAGTCGTTGCTGATCGGTTCTATCCTGATCGACTTTGTTCTGCGACTTACCCTGATCGGCTTTTTTCTGATCCGCTCGATGCTGATCCACGCTATTTTGATGCCTGTCATCCCGCGACGCATTGTGCTGACGCGCCTTTAATTCGCCATTCAGCTCTGCGCTAAACGCGTTACCGCCATTGTCGCCACGGCCTGTCGAAGATCCGAGCGCCTGATTTCCAGTTGTCGAAGTTGTCGGCAGATTACTATCAACGCGCAAAGCGGCTGGCAAATGCATCGAGCAGAGCCTCCATCAGGCAATAACAACTGATTAAAACCGCGGCCAAGTGCCACCATCACAAAACCCACAGGCACCAACGCCCGCACCTTCTGTCGTACTGATCCAGTACTAGGTGTAATGCTGAGCAAATACCGGGCCAAACCCGCATCAATCAGCAATGGCGATAGCGTAATGACAGCGGCGGGTTAATAACCAAGGCGTGGCAGGATCAGTTGCGAAGATAAGGTTCTTTGACGCCGACGGCACCGACGCGATCATCCGTTTCCTTTTGTTCGCGGCGGGCACGCTGGGCTACTTGCTGGCGAACCATGTGTTCGTGGGCGCCGATCAGGGCTTCTGTACGTTGGTGTTTCTCGAGCCAGTCGTGACGACTCTCCTCGACCTTGCGATCGGCACGCACCGAATCCTGTTTCTTCTGTGCAATGGCGTTGTCGATATTGCTGAGGAATATTCGATAGTCGCGTAACTGTTGTGCGTTCATACCAGCACCCGCCGCCTGCTCGAAGCGCACGCTGTATTCAGCCAAAAATTCCTGTAACTGATTAAGCTGTTGTTGATCAGTGGTTTGCCTGTCACGTGCACTGGCCAGGCGACGACCCGCATCACTTTTTTTTTGCTCGGCCAATTTGATAATCGGCTCCAGTCGTTTCGGATCGTCCATCGGTCAGGTTTCCGTCAGCCGTTCATGTTCACTGCGCCTGTATCGCAGCCGACAAGGTTTTTAGTTGCGTAAAACTCTGCTCCAAAGTAACTTTCTCGTCCAGCCCCTGTTGTAAAAATGCCTGCAGATGAGGGAAGGCGTCAATCGCCAGGTCGGTGCGCGGGTCACTGCCGCGGGTATACGCGCCGACATTGATCAGGTCGCGGTTCTGTTCATAACTGCTGTAAAGCTGCCTGAACTGCTGCACCTGCGCCAGCTGGCCCGGATCCAGAAGTCGGTTAACGACCCGGCTCACCGAGCCTTCTATATCAATGGCTGGATAACGCCCCGAATCTGCAATCCGGCGACTCAGGCTGATATGACCATCCAGGATCGCACGGGCAGCATCGGCGACTGGATCCATCGGATCATCACCTTCTACCAGCACCGTATAGATAGCCGTAATTGAGCCGGCCCCGGCAATATTACCGGCCCGCTCTACTAGTTGCGGCAGACGGGTAAATACCGACGGCGGGTATCCCCTGGTCACCGGCGGCTCACCAATGGCCAGAGCAATCTCCCGCTGCGCCTGAGCAAAACGCGTCAGAGAATCCATCAGTAACAGGACATTGAGGCCACGATCGCGGAAATACTCGGCAATGGCGGTGGCGCGCCAGGCACCGTGCAAGCGCAGCAGCGGCGGATGATCCGCCGGCGTCGCCACCACCACGGCGCGGGCGAGCCCCTGGGGGCCGAGAATTTCTTCGATAAATTCCTGCACCTCCCGACCGCGCTCGCCAATCATGCCAACCACGACAACATCGGCATCGGTATGACGGGTCATCAAACCCAACAAGGTGCTTTTACCTACACCGCTGCCGGCAAACAGGCCCATGCGCTGGCCGCGACCGATGGTGAGCAGTGCGTTGATCGCCCGGATACCCACGTCAAGGGGCTCTTTTATTAAACTGCGTTGCAATGGGTTAAGCGCTCGCCCTAACAGGGGCACGTACTGGTCAAGGGTTATCTCGCCACCACCATCAAGGGCCGCGCCACTACCGTCAATAACACGTCCTAACAAAGCTGTACCGACAGCAACCTCACTGCTGCGCCGGGCCAGGGTAACCAGAGACCCGGGCGTCAAACCCTGTACTGAACCAACCGGCATCAGAAAGAGCCGCCCGTCACCAAAGCCCACCACCTCAGCTTCGACCACCTCACCGGTCGCGGTTTCTATGTGGCACCGGCTCCCCACCGCGGCCTGACAGCCGGTCGCCTCCAACGTCAGACCAACCATCCGGACCAGCTTACCCTTGACCAGTGAAACCTCACCGGCAGCCCCAGAGAGTTGCCGGCGGCGCCCCGCCAGGCGCACATCAAGGGCAGGATGTTGCTGGCGGCTCAGGTCGTCATGCCAAGTCTCCGAAGTCATGCCTGCGCCACGCAATCAGTCATCGGTCTCAATACCAAAAGATTGCGACACAATAGCTCGGATACGACCCCGAACGGTGGCATCAACCAATTTATCCTCACAGTCAATCTGGCAATCACCGCGTGCCAGGCCGGGATCTTCGACAATGCGCCATTGCTGTGGAACCGGTTCCTTGCTCTGCCCCGAACGCAACACCGCAGCATCTTCGGGATGCAGATGCAGATTAATGTGCCGGGCCGATGTGGACAACGCCGCTGCCGCGGCCTGAACCGCCACCTTGATCAGGCCCGGGTCGACGCTCACCTCCCGCTTGATAACCTGTTCGGCAATCGCAGCGGCAAGCAATATCAATTCATCTTCGACGTTGCTGCTTATCTGCTCGAAGGGTTTGGTCAGCGCCGCCAGTACCTGATTGAGTCTCGCAACCTGCTCCTCTATGGTTTTATGGGCGACCTGAAAACCTTCCCAGCGACCCACTTCAAAACCCTTGCTGTGGGCCTGTTTTTCAATATTGGCGACATCTTCGGGCGTAAGACGCGGGTTTTCATTGCGCGTGTCGTCGTAAACAACCGGCGCCTCCCACAGTGTCAGTTCAGGACGCTCACTACCGCTAAACACCCTAGACAAACTGCTCCCCACCTCTGGAACCGAGCATAATTTCCCCTTCATCGGCCAGGCGACTGGCCACGACGAGTATCTCTCGCTGCGCCTGCTCCACCTCACTCAACCGCACTGGACCGCGTGTTTCGAGATCCTCTTCAAGCATCTCTCCCGCCCGCTTCGACATATTTTTGAGTATTTTATTACGCACACGCTCATCGGCACCTTTCAGCGCAATGATGAGAATTTCAGAAGACACCTCGCGCAACAAACGCTGTACACCTCTATCGTCAACATCCAGCAGGTTATCGAAGACAAACATCAGATCCTTGATTTTATCGCCCATATCAGCATCGACCGCAACAATTGCATCGACCAGCTCAGTTTCCAGATCACCACCGAGGTGATTAAGAATATCGGCCGTAGCCTTGAGCCCCCCGACCGCCGAGGGTTGCGTGGCGTTGCCCTCGGCGAACTGTTTTTCAAGTATGTGATCAAGCTCCTGAAGGGCCGAGGGATGGATAGTATCCAACCGGGCGATGCGCACCACCGCCTCCTTGCGCACAGGCTCGGGCAGAAACCTGAATACTTCCGCCGCGTGATCGCTGTCGAGATAGGACAATACAATGGCAACGATCTGCGCATGTTCGTGCTTGATCACATTTGCCACCGAGCGCGCGTCCATCCAGCGCAAAGAGTCGACGCCTTTAGAATCCTTACCGAGCAAAACGCGATTAATCACCCCCTGCGCCTTTTCTGCACCGAGCGCCTGGACAAGCACCTTGCGCACATAATCTTCCGTGCCGCCACTCAATGAGGTCACATCACCGATGGCCTGCGAGAACATGCTGATGACTTCTTCGGCCTGCTGGCGGCTGACATTCTTCAGATTGGCCATGGCCTCACCCACCTTATGCACCTCCTTGGGGCCGAGGTGTTTCAGTACCTGCGCGGCAGACTGTTCACCAATGCCCAGCAAAAAAACCGCGGCGCGCTCAGGCCCTTTCATGGTCAGCGGTTTGTCACTCATCTTCCGCAACCCAGCTTTTCATCACCTGCGC
>TARA_R110000787_G_scaffold110809_4_pt1 | contig 13404 bp, 10 predicted proteins | sample TARA_R110000787 | Tara Oceans TARA_R110000787 (sample SAMEA4397920) | marine metagenome | biome: Polar Biome; feature: [DCM] deep chlorophyll maximum layer (ENVO:01000326); material: water (ENVO:00002006), including particulate matter (ENVO:01000060) such as... | depth 35 m
GCTCGAAAAAGCCGGCCTGACCAAGGACGACATCGACGTCTACGAAATCAACGAGGCGTTCTCGGTGGTTGCCGAGAAGTTCATCCGCGATCTCGATCTTGACCGCGAGAAAGTGAACATCAATGGCGGCGCCATGGCCCTCGGCCACCCGATTGGCGCAACCGGTTCGATCCTGATCGGCACCGCGCTGGACGAGCTTGAGCGTTCCGGCGGCCGCTATGGCCTGATCACGATGTGTGCCGCTGGTGGCATGGCCCCGGCCATCATCATCGAACGCATCTAGGCTTTCACGCCTGACTAAAATTCAGCCCGCTCCCGGCCACCGGGGGCGGGCTTTTTCGTGGCAGGAATGCGCGCGGCGCCCTAGGGTGGCCGAAAGCCAAAAGGGGAAACGCATGAAGACCATGATCTCGACCGCCGTATCGATGAGCGCGCTGATGCTTGTCGCTGCCTGCACGAGCACGCCGACGATTGCTTCTGATCCGGCGCCCGCCTTCAACGCGGATTTCCCGCCTTCACTCGTGGAGCTGAATTTCGAGAGCCATGGCGACCGGCTGAACGGGCATGCCTATCTGGCCGATGGGCCGGGGCCGCACCCGACGGTGGTCTTGCTGCACGGCTTTCCGGGCAATGAGCGCAACCTCGACCTCGCGCAGGACCTGCGCAGTGACGGGTTCAACGTGTTGTTCTTCCACTATCGCGGCGCATGGGGCAGCGAGGGCACGTACAGCTTCACGCATGTGATCGAGGATGTTGCAGCGGCCACGGATTACCTGCGCGCCAATGCGGAGGCGCTGCGCACCGATCCCGACAAGCTGATCCTTATCGGCCATTCCATGGGCGGCTTTGCAGCGCTTGAAGCAGCCGCGCGGGACGAGACGATTGCCTGCGTGGCGGGTATCGCACCAGCCAATATGGGACCGCTTGCGGATGCGCCTGCAGAGCGGACGGACGGCTTTGCATCCTATGCGGACACGATGCAGATGCTGGCGGGCCTGACGGGCGCGAATGCGATTGCCGAGGTGAAGGCGAACCGCGAGGCCTTCGACACGCGCCTGCTGGCGCCGAAGCTCGTGGGCAAATCGGTGCTGATCATTGGCGGCGACAAGGACACGTCCGTCCCGGTCGACAGCGTCATCGCGCCTCTGGTCGCGGCCTATGAAGCCGAGCCGGGCATCGACCTGACAGCCGTAATCCTCTCCGGCGACCACTCGTTTTCGTGGTCACGTCAGCAACTGATCGACGAAGTGGTCGACTGGGCGGAGGGGTGTCGCTAGATCGATCCACTAAATTACCCTCGTTACGACCACAAAAGATCTGGAATATTGGTGCAACTACCAAATAGGAAGTGACGAAGGTTTGGTTATGCAAACGACGTGGATGGGGGTGGGTATATTTGGGGTCATAATGGGACTTGTCGCGATCGTATCGCTTCCGTTTATCCTTGCCGGTCCCCTCAGCCTGACGTCCTTGAAATCCCATATTCCGTCTGAAATTGCATTGGGGCGAGCAATCGATGGACATACTGATATCAGCTACTCCTACGGTTTATTCGAAATTGATGAGACCGTCGCAGTAAAGATCAAGACTGACGGATTAGCTTTTCTGTCCTCGCTTACCCATGGTCGTGATCCGAAAAGAAGACTCCAGGGATGGGGAACGGATACATGCAGCATCAGCTTGCCAGAGTATGAAGCTGGGTGGAATCACAGGTCCGCAAAACATAGAGTAAGATTCGACACCGGGCAGAGGACAGGCACATCATACTCCGTCAGAGGATACTACGGTGCCTGCATTGTCGTCTTACCAGACGAGCGCCTCATTGCGGTGAAATGGGCAGACTGAAACAGCCCTAGTTCGGGTGTTTCTCGTCTTCGTGTCCGCCCCAGAAGCGTTTGATGCGGCCGAGGAAGCCTTCGCTTTCGGGGTGGCAGTCGGCGCCGGAACAGTCGCAGAATTCGCGCAGGATTTCTTTCTGGCGGGCTGAGAGGTTTTGCGGCGTCTCGACGAACATCTCAACATAGAGGTCGCCGGTCTGGGCCGATGAGCGCACCGAGGGCATGCCCTTGTTGCGCAGGCGCAGCTTGCGGCCTGTCTGGGCGCCTTCGGGGATGGCAACGCGGGCGCGGCCGCCATCAATGGTGGGGATTTCAATCTCGCCGCCGAGGGCCGCCGTGGCCATGGGCACAGGCGCGCGGCAATAGAGGTTTGGCCCGTCGCGCTCGAAAATGTCATGCTCGACCACATCAACGAAGATGTAGAGGTCGCCCTTGCCGCCGCCGGCCGTGCCGGCTTCGCCTTCGCCCGAGAGGCGGATGCGCATGCCGCTTTCGACGCCTGCGGGGATTTTCACCGAGAGCTGGCGCTCTTCGCGGACCTGACCGGCGCCGCCGCATTCCTTGCAGGGCTTGCGGATGATCTTGCCCTTGCCGGAACAGCGCGGACAGGCGCGCTCCATGGTGAAGAAACCCTGCTGGGCACGCACACGGCCATGGCCATCACACATGTCGCATTGCTCGGGCTTGCTGCCCTGTGCTGCGCCTGTGCCTGAACAGGGCTTGCACGGCACGGCCTGGGGCACGTGAATGGTTTCGTCCTTGCCGAAATAGGCTTCGGCCAGCGTGATCTCGAGATCGTAGCGCAGGTCTGCGCCGCGCTGGGGACCGCCGCGACGGCGCCCGCCGCCGAAGCCGCCTGCGCCGAAGACCTGGCTGAACAAGTCCTGGAAAATGTCTTCGGGATTGCCACCGCCCTGGCCGAACGGGTTACCGCCGCCGGCGCCGCCATTCTCGAAGGCGGCATGGCCGTAGCGGTCATAGGCGGCGCGCTTGTTGGCATCGCACAGGATGCCATAGGCCTCACCGACTTCCTTGAACTGGGCTTCCGCTTCGGGATTCCCCTGATTCTGGTCAGGGTGGTACTTCATCGCAAGCTTGCGATAGGCGGATTTCAGCTGTTTTTCGTCTGCGTCGCGCGCAACGCCGAGTACTTCATAATAGTCACGTTTTGCCATGATCTACTGCCGTCTTCCCGATTTCCCTGTCGTGCGCAGTCATGTGGGGCGAAGCGGCCCCGCCCGCAAGGGATAGCTGCAGATTGTGCGTAGCTTAACTGGACCCCGGGCCGAAGGCAGTGATGCCTTTTTCCACAACAGAAGGGCCGGATGTATTGATCTGCATCACGGCAAGGCCGCGCTGGGACGTGCCGTCGATACGGAAGCGGAAGAGGCCGTTGACCCCCATGAAGCCGTCGGGATCGGTGACCCCATTGTAGCGAATGTTGTCATCCGTCGCGAGGCGAACCGAGAGCGCAGCGGCGTCATAGGCCACGGCGGCAAGGTCAGTCGGGTTGCGGCCATAGATGCGCTTGTAGGTCTGCTTGAAGCCGACAAGGTTTTCGGGGTCAGGCGCAGCATAGACACCGCCCGAAAGGGTTGGTTCACGCCAGATGCTGGAATCGTCCCACAGGCTGGTGCCCATCAGCAGCACATTCTGCATCGGGGCGCCGTTATAAGGCAGCAGCGGCGCCACGGAGAGCAGCTTCACACCGCGTTCCGGGATCATCACGGCCACCTTGCCGCGACCGGCCTCGGATTTCAGCACGCTGGCGATCTGGCGCGCTTCGGCGCCTGCGCCGCCTGACGGATCATAGAAGGCGGATGACACCATAACGCCGCCCTGCTGGGCCGCCTGATAGCGCATGGCGGCTTCGACCTGTTTGCCATATTCGGTGTTCGGGCCGAGGAACGCGAAGGTGCGCACACCGCGCGATGCGGCATATTCCATGACACGCGTGACTTCTTCTTCCGGCGAGATCGAGGCGAGATAGGCCCCGCCACCGGCGGCGCTGCGGTCATTCGAGAAGGCGATGATCGGCACTTGCTTCTTGCTGGCTTCCGGCTTGATCGCCTTCACATTGGCGCCGAACAAGGGGCCCAGAACGATATCGGCACCTTCTTTGAGGGACTCATCGAGGCGGGCCTCGGTGACCGATTGCTTGCCTGCCGTGTCTTTCGGCATGATCAGGAAATTGTCGCCGGCATATTCAAACAGGGCCAGCTCAATGCCGGCCAGCATGCTTTCGGCCTCGGCGCGAACTTGTGCATTGGGATGCGAGAAGGGCAGCAGCACGGCGGCGCGTTTGACATCGCGACCTTCCATGAAGGGCGGCGTCAGGCCGCCATCGCCGCGCACGGACTTCGGCGGTTTGAGCTCATTGACCCGGGCTTCGTCGATTTCGCGGGGCGTCATCGGCTCCCCTGTGACCGGATCGACGCGCGGTTCGCCGGTGCCGATCTGCACTGGCGGGCGGGCGGGCGCTGTGGCACAGGCCGTAGCGAGCAGAAGGGAAGCCAGAACAAGGCTTGGCGCTTTGAGCTTCCTGAGCAATGGTTGAAGCAATGTCATCTCCTGATCCTTCTGAGCCCGAAGCGATTCACGCGTCAGGCGACTCTACGGGCAGCCATCGCGGCGGGCAACCGGCGCAGACACTTCAACCCGGCCTTTATGTTGTCTCCACCCCCATCGGCAACCTGCGGGACATCACGCTGAGGGCCCTGGATGTCCTGTCTGCTGTCGAGGAAGTGCTGGCCGAAGACACGCGTGTGGCCGGAAAACTGATGTCTGCCTATGGGCTTAGGGTGAAGCTGAGCCCGTACCATGACCATAATGGGGCGGAACGGCGACCGGGACTGATTTCCCGCATGCAGGCCGGCGCGAAAATCGCGCTGATTTCCGACGCGGGCACGCCGCTCGTCTCCGATCCGGGCTGGAAGCTGGCGCATGACGCGCTGGAAGAAGGTGTGCGGGTTTTCCCGATACCGGGCGCATCGGCCATGCTGGCGGGGCTCGTGGCGAGCGGCCTGCCGAGCGACCAGTTCCTGTTTGCGGGCTTCCTGCCGCCCAAGAGTGGCGCCCGCCGGGCCGCTGCGGAGGCTTTGAAGACCGTTCCGGGGACATTGATCTTCTATGAGAGCGGGCCGCGCCTTGCCGCGTCGCTGGATGACCTGGCTGTAGCGCTGGGCGGCAACCGGCAGGCCGCCGTGGCGCGCGAGCTGACCAAGCTGTTCGAGGAGACCCGCCGGGGCACGCTGGCCGAACTGGCCGCGCATTATGCCGAGGCGGGGGCGCCGAGGGGCGAGATCGTCCTGCTGGTTGGTCCGCCACTGGACACGGAAGTCACACAAGAGAACCTCGACGCGGCCCTGCAGGACGCGCTGAAGGACCAGCCGACAAAGGCCGCCGCCAATGCCGTGGCCGACGCGCTGGGCCTGCCGAAGCGCGATGTCTACCAGCGCGCGCTGCAACTGAAAGCCAATGGCTGAGGGCGCGCGGCAGCGGGCTGAACGGCGCGGACGCGCCGCCGAGACACGCGCGGCGCTGTGGCTTCGGCTCAAGGGCTATCGCATTCTGGAAACGCGCCTGCGCACGCCAGTCGGCGAAATTGACCTGATCGCGTCGAAGGGCAAAGTGGTTGCTTTTATTGAAGTAAAGGCGCGGGCGAACCGTGATGCGGCGCTTGGCGCCGTGACGGTGGCCAGCTGGCAGCGCATTGCCCGCGCGGCGGATGTGTGGATGGCACGACGCCCGCGCTATGCCGACCATGGCTGGCGCTATGACCTGATCGCGCTGCAGCCGGGCCGCCTGCCCGTGCATGTGCGCGATGCGTGGCGGCCGGGAATGGCGTAGCGCCTATTCCGATACGGGTTCGGCCTTAGGCGGTTCTTCCTGGATCGAGACGATGTAGGCGAGCACCACTTCGGCGCCGAGGGGACCGAAGACGAAATCGGGCATCATTTCATGGCCGACATGGATGCCGTCCTGGAAATCCCGGGACAGCGTGTCGGGATTGTATTGCGCGAGGAGGTAGCGCAGCGGCGGCGGGTCTTCCGGCCGGATTTTCGGATCCTGATCCAGCGCGTGGCAATTGGCACATTGCGCCTCGGCGATCTTTCGCCCGTCGGCAATCGACTGGGCATCCTTCTTGATGACCATGGCGGCGGGGGCATCGTCGTGCGCGGCGTTACAAGCCCCTGCCATGAGGGGCAAAACCAGCGTTAACGCGATGGAACGGCAGAAAGGTCCTGACATGGACAAGGCACTCCTCAGTTGTGCCACACAGACCTGTCGAAACAGCGTTCTTGCCCGGCGATTGATGGAAATACGCGTCCTCATATTAGGCCCGCCTCGGCGCGCCACCATACGCATATGCCCTTAGCTGCAGTGCCAGATGAACAATGCCTTCACCCTGCCGTAATCAAATTTCATGTAGACTTTCGCTCATGATTCGATCCACAGGCTGACATGGCTAGATCCCCTGCTCCGAACGGGCCGCGCACGATAAAGGTGCCGCGCCCCCCGATTTTCACGCTGCCCACGACCGTGCGCGGCTGGATCATCCTTGTCGTGCTGGGCGTGTTGCTCGCCGTGGGCGGATTTGCCTTCTATAAATGGCAGTCGCTGTATTTCGGCATGCCGAAACTGCCTGACACGGCCGAGCTGTGGGAAGTGCACCGCGAACCGGCGATGGAATTCGTGGACCGGGATGGCAATACGCTGGCCGTGCGCGGCCCCCGTTATGGCCGCGCCACCAATGTCGCCGCCCTGCCCGCCTATGTGCCGCAGGCCTTCATCGCCGCCGAGGACAAGCGCTTTTACGAGCATGATGGTGCCGACGATGCCGCGATTGCCCGCGCGGCCTTCTCGAACCTGCGCGCCGGGGAGACCGTTTCGGGCGCCTCGACCATCACGCAGCAGCTGATCAAGAACCTCGTGCTCGACAATCGCCAGACGCTGAAGCGCAAGGCGCAGGAAATGAAACTCGCCCGCGAGCTGGAGAAACAGCTGAGCAAGGACGAGATCCTGTCGCTTTACCTGAACCGCGTCTATTTCGGCGCAGGGCTCTATGGCATCGACGCGGCGGCACGCAATTATTTCGGCAAGCCGCCGGAAAAACTGGAAATCCAGGAAGCGGCGCTGCTGGCGACGCTGCCCAAGGCGCCCTCGAAACTGAACCTGCGCGAGAACCTCGCCGGGGCGCGCGAGCGCCAGCACTATGTGTTGTCGGAAATGGTGGATCAGGGCTTCATCACCAAGGAACAGGCGAAAGTCGCGCGCGAAGCCGACGTGAAGATCATCGAAGCGCCGACCTATGATACGCAGATGGGCTATGTGATCGACGCCTCCGCCGAGCGCGTGAAGGCCATGTTGCCCAAATTGCCGGGCGACCTTGTGGTGACCGTCTCCATCGACACGAAGATGCAGGAAGCCATCGAGAAGATGCTGATCGCGCGCATGGCCAAGGACGGCAAGGCGCAGGGCGCCAGCCAGGTTGGTGCGCTGGTGATGGGCAAGGATGGCCGCGTGATCGCCATGGTGGGCGGCACGGACTATACAACATCTGAATTCAACCGCGTGACGCAGGCCAAGCGCCAGCCCGGATCGAGCTTCAAGCCGTTCGTCTACGCCGCCGCGCTGGAAGACGGCTTCTCGCCCTATGACGTGATGGTGGACAAGCCGGTGACGATCGACAAGTGGCAGCCGACCAATTACGGCGGCGGCTATCTCGGCCCGATGACGCTGAGCGAGGCGCTGGCACGCTCGACCAATACAGTTGCGGCGCAGCTGGCGCAGGAGAGCAGCGAAGAACGCGTGATCGCGCTGGCGAAGCGCTTTGGCATGACGAGCGACATGGAGCCGTTCCCGTCGATCGCGCTGGGCAGCCAGGCGGTGACCATGTGGGAAATGGTGCGGGCCTTTGGGGCCTTCGAGTCCGGCGGGCTGCGCATGGACCCGTACCTGATCGACAAGATCGAGGATTCGCGCGGCATGGTGCTGTACCAGCGCCCGGAATATGAGCGCGAGCGCGTGTACCCCTATGACCTCGCCGAGGACATGAATGCCATGATGGCCCGCGTGGTGAATGCGCCCATCGGCACGGGCGGACGCGCACGGATCAAGAACTGGACCGTGGCGGGCAAGACGGGCACGTCGCAGGACTGGCGCGATGCCTGGTTTGTCGGCTTCACGGCCGCCTATGTCGGAGCGGTCTGGGTGGGCAATGATGATGACAGCCCGATGAAGCGCGTGACCGGCGGCGGCCTGCCGGCGGACCTGTGGTCGGACATGATGGAACTGGTACATGCGGGCAAGCCGCCCGAAAGCCTGATCGGCGCCGAAAGCGGCATGGTGATCAGCGCAGAAGCCGAGCAGCGCATCTCGTTCTATCGCGGCCTGAGCCAGGCGTTCAGCGTGGCGGCGGTCAACCGGGCGGCGGGCGTGTCAGCGCCGCAGTAAGTGCGGGCTTTTCAGGGCGCTCCATTCCGCCTAACAGGCTGACGGATGGATACTGATGTTCTTGAAACCCTGAAACTCGCCCTTGATGGCGGTGGTGTAACCGTGCCGGAAACGGGGGACGTTCTGTTCCTGCGGGCCGAACCGGGCCCGGCCATTCCGCTGTTGCCGAAAGACCGGCTGACCTGCCAGCAGACGTTCAAACCGCCTTATGAGGCGCTGGCCGCGATGGGCCTGACCCTGCTGCCAGCAGGCACCGAGACCTTCACGCCGGCGGAACTGACGCTGATCCTGCCGCCGCGCCAGAAGGATGAGGCCCGTGGCCTCTATGCCCGCGCGATGCTGTCGGCCCCTGAGGGCGGCGTGGTGCTGGCCTGCCTGCCGAACACGCTGGGCGCGAAGACCGCCGAGAAGACGCTGGGCGAGATCGCCGGCGAGACCGAGAGCCTGAGCAAGCACAAGTGCCGGGCCTTCTGGGCGCGCAAGGACGGCGCGACCTTCAACAAGACGCTCGCCGAAGCCTGGGTTGCGGCCGACCAGCCGCAACCGGTGGCCGATGGCGCGATGTGGAGCCGGCCGGGCCTGTTCTCGTGGGACCGTGTGGATGCGGGATCGGAACTGCTGGCCGAGTGCATTCCCGAGGACATCAAGGGCATGGGCGCGGACTTTGGTGCGGGCCAGGGATATCTCTCCAAAGAGGTGCTGTCGCATTGCCCGAAGGTGACGCATCTTGATCTTTACGAGGCCGAGCACCGCGCGATTGCCTGCGCGGAGAAGACGCTTGAAGGCTTTGACAATGTGACGATCAGCTGGGCCGACGTGACGCGCGATGTGTCTGAAACGCGCTATGATTTCGTCATGATGAACCCTCCCTTCCATGTGGGCCGCGCGGATGCGGCAAACCTTGGGCAGGCGTTCATTCAGGCGGCTGCGCGGGCGCTGAAGCCGGGCGGCAGCCTGTATATGGTGGCTAACCGCCACCTGCCATATGAGGCCACGATCAAGGCCTGCTTCAAGCAATTCGAGATTATCGAGGATGCCGGCGGCTACAAGATCATCCGCGCGGACCGGCCGAAGCGGCAGAAATGAAAGACCTCCGGCCCCTGACGAAGTATCTCGCCGGCCTCGGCTATGGCAGCCGCAAGGAAGTTGAGAATGCCGTGCGGCGCGGGCGCATTGGCGGCATTGAAGCGGGCAGCAAGAACCTGGCGCCGCCTTTTGAGGGCGTGACCTTTGACGGCGAGCCGCTGGACCCGCCGCCCGGCATGGTGATCCTGATGAACAAGCCGGCGGGCTATACATGCTCGCGCGCCGATGGTGGGCAGCTGATCTATGAGTTGCTACCGCCGCGCTATCTTGCGCGCTCGCCGGCGCTGTCGACCGTAGGGCGCCTCGACGCAGCAACCACGGGCCTGTTGATATTCACCGATGACGGACAATTACTGCACAAGCTGATCTCGCCAAAATCGGAGACGCCGAAAGTGTATGAGGCGACGCTCGCCCGCCCGCTTGAAGGCCATGAGGGCGAGGCCTTTGCCAGCGGAACGCTTATGCTGCGCGGCGAGGACAAGCCGCTGAAAGCTGCGACACTGTACGTGACGGGAGAGCGCACGGCGCGCGTCACGATGACCGAAGGCCGCTATCACCAGGTGCGCCGGATGTTCGCCGTCGTCGGCAACCATGTCGAAGTGCTGCACCGCGCCCAATTCGGCCCGCTGACGCTGGACGGCCTCGCCGAGGGGGAATGGCGTGTGTTGGGCACGGATGAGGTTAGCCAGCTGGGCTGAGTTCGAACCTCGGGGATAGCCACATCGCATTTACATTCAGACACGGAAATCTCGCTCCCTGACGTGCGAAACACCCTTCGCCGTGGGAAGCAGGTGGACAGGAATGATCGACCGCTCAGCGGCGCACTCCCCCTTGAGGCGAGCAACCAGCGTCGCCACGTTTTACCATAGGCGAAACGGTCTCTTTTCTGGACGAATAATGGCATTCTCCTGACCAAAAAACCGGCTTTTCATAAAAGCATCGCGGTGCTTATATACAACTTAAGGGAGTGGGGCTCCAAAACTCCTCAAATCCAGTGACAGGCCTGTTCGGGCCTGCCGAAGGCGTTGTGCCGTCGATACCGCTTGCCCGAAGCGGGCAAGTAACAGGAATTGAACATGTCGCCGTTTTATACCCGCCTTCGTTCGCTCAGCAGATCAGCTGGTGCAGTCGCAATTATCTTATGTGCAGTTCTGCTTACAGCTTGCGGCGGTGGGGGTGGTTCGTCAGACCCCGCCCCGGCACCGGCTCCGCTCCCGCCACCGCCGCCACCTCCTCCTCCGGCACCGAGCGGCATCAGTTTCGATCTGGACGGTACGGCGACTAAAGGCTTGATACTCGGCGGCACAGTCCGGGTCTTCGACGCAAACGACCCGACGGTTGAACTTGCAACAGGTATAACGTCGACCGTTAATGGCAGTTTCGACTTGGCAATCGGCAGTAGCAAGGCCTTTGAAGGCGGCGCTGTAAAAGTCATCGTCACCGGCGGCACTGGCGCAACCATGGTGTGCGATGCCCCCTCGGGATGTGGCAGGACAGCGTTTGGGGACACCTTCGCGATTGGCGACGATTTCGAATTATCAGCGATCATCGAGGCGCCAGCTAATGACGGCGCCGTTACTGTAAATGTCAGCGCCCTGACCACACTTGCGGCAGCGCTCGCAGAAGCAAATGTCAATGGGGGCGAAATCGATAAAGCTGATCTTGACGAGGCCAACCAAAAGGTTGCCAATATTTTTGGCCTTACTCAAACGGATTTGTGGCGCTTGTCAGGTCTGGATGTCACGCGTGAGAAAATTGACGTAAAGCCAACTACTGACGAACTGCGTGCAGCTTTCATGAATGCCGGCATCCTGGAAGCAATGCTTGAAGGCAACGGAACCCTTGACCAACGCCTGAACGCATTGGTTACGGAATTTGTCGAGAACGATGGCCAACTCATTCTCAATGAAGGTAGCGATGCCCCCTCGCTTATCAGCGTCGAAGATATCGTCGAGGCGGCAGTCAGCACATCCGAACTTAGCCCTCTGGGCGCGCCTTTTCCTGCATTTGGAGGCCTGAGACTCGACCTTATCGCGACTGGCAACGCAACCCCTGACACACTATCGGGCCAGATGCCGCCCAAGCCCGTTATATCTGCTTCTGTTTCCAAGTTGTCCTTTTCGGGTCTATACGGAGGCATAATAAGCGGAGTTACAATCGATATATCCGGCAAGGATGTTCCGTGGAAAATCGCATCGGACGTTGAATGGCTGCGCTATGATGAGCCGTCCGGGACAGGCAATTCAACGATCCTTGTTTACCCTGATTCACGCCTTGCCAAAGTCGGCGTGAACAATGGTACACTTATCATAAAGAACAGGCTGTCAGGCCAACAGATCTCAATCCCTATTGATTTCACAGTCGGCGATGTGCTCGGACTTTCGCCAAGCGTGCCCATTGAATTCCAAGTCGTTCATGGAGCGACGGATGCAACAACCAAGCGCATCAGCTTGACGGGCAAGAACGTCTCTTGGGATTCCAAGTCTGACCAATCCTGGGCGAGCATTACCCCCGTCAAAGGCACATCACCCTCTCTTCTTGATCTGACTGTTGACCCGACAGGTCTGCCGACAGGTACGCACACGGCCAACATCACGATTTTTGACACCAATTTTAATCAGAAGCGCACTTTGCAGATTAAAGTGATGGTAGAGCCCCGTCGGCTCGAGGTTGCTGAGACAGGCGTAAGTTTATCTGATTTTCCTTCAAAGTCGATATTGCGCAGAGAGATCGACGTAACAGATAACTTGGGCAAGCCACTGGAATGGTCAGCAAGCAGCAACGCAGCTTGGTTGACTGTGAGCTCGACGGGGCAGACAGGCGGCGTGGTCACGCTACAGGCCGACCCAACCGGACTTACACCGAACGCTTTGTATTTGGCAGAAGTTGAATTGACAGCAGTCAGCGATGACGAGGCGAATGTCGAGCATGTCAATGTCTCTTTATGGGTAGGCGATACAGATCCCGATGCGCGCACCGAGATCGCCGTTGCCGCAAGGAATATCGTGGCAGACCCGATGAGACCGTACGTGTACGTCAACAAAAGCGATTATGAGAATAGCGACACAGATGTCGAAATATTTAATGCCTATACCGGTGAATCTGTGGGCGTGATCGAAGGCGTCACGGCAAATAATGGCGTGATGGCCGTCAGTCCGGATGGAGCGCTGCTCTACGTCTATGACAAAGCAAACTATAAAATTGTACCCGTCGACCTATCGGATTTTTCTGTGCAGGAAGGCTGGATAGCAGCAGACATGGACTCGATTATCGTCAATAAGATCAACGGCAAAGAGATCATTTTCACCGGCGCTGGCCAAGCTTTTGACGCCGATACACATGCAAACCTTGGCGCAGATTTCGGCAAATACGCCTATTCGAACGACAATTCAGTTGCGGTGAGCAAGAACGGTGAAACATTGTGCTTGATGGACAGGGGATTAAGTCCGTTTTCGCTATATTGTTTCGGCATGTCCTACTTCTACCTTGATGGCGGACACCTTTCGATGGAGTACCATGGAGACGTCGCACATGGCGTAGGTTCCAACGGAATGGATGCGGCGATCTCGGACGATGGAACCTTGGCCTATACCGCATCCGGAGCACCTTACCAGTTCAACGTTTTTGACACGACGACAATGGCGCAGGTTCAGACACTTGCAGGCGGCGCTTATCCCACTTGCGCGGAAATCGACACCAACGGAGTTTTTTACGGAGGGATACGCAGATACTCCAACACGGACGATGTTTGGTCTTATGACAAGGATGGCAACCAGATATCTATCTACGCGCTGGCCGGGTATTCTAACGAACTGCTTGATCGACAGATGGTTATTTCAGGAGATGGTCGGAGACTCATCGGCGCGACACAAGGAGACTTTATCGCCATTCTGTCCACTGACTGAATGTTTTTTAGCTACGCGCGCAGCAGGTTTTCTGTTTCTCCCGCCTCCGCCAGCCTTCGAACCGTGGCCTTGCTGGCGCCGGGGCCGGGGCGGGTCTGGATGTCGGCGCGGGTGAGGCG